>JGI20154J14316_10000301_pt1 | contig 44292 bp, 49 predicted proteins | sample COG_04_FD_14316 | JGI IMG/M metagenome (IMG submission 14316)
CTTACAAATAGAGCTTATAATTTCCCAAGAATTATCATTACTACCGTCATCCACATAAATCACTTCATAGCTAAATGAATTCTCTTTCATTACTGAGTCTATTTTAAGACTTAGTTCTTGTAAAGATTCACATTCATTTAATAATGGAATAACAATTGATATATCCATTTAATCTTATCTTTTAGTTGGGTATAATAAGAAAAAAATTAATGAAATTATTAGTCCAACAAGTGAATAGCCAATTAACTTAAAGCAGTATGTTGCCAAAATATTTGATAATGAAAAACTGCTATTTTTTGACATTTCGTCCATGCTTAAAGCAATCATTTCTTGAGCTACACCTAAGTTTTCAAACATTTCTTTAGCAATTAACATAGCTTGTTCGTCTATAGCTCTAGCAGCGTCAGTATCAATGATATTATAAATAACAAACATCCAAACCCAATAAATTAAATATCCAATTGCAGTTGCAATGAAATAGGATTTAAAAGCATCTCCAAATGTTATAGTTCCACCACTGAAAGCTTTTGTTTTAAATATTGAGTAAGTGCCAGCACTAATAATAGTGAAAGAAATAACAATACTTAAGTATGTGTCTAAAAATAGTTTAAAATTTATTGAATAAGTAAGTGTCGCTATTAATAATAGTAATCCACCTAAAATTAATCCACTATTTAAAGAATTTTTTTTTAAATCACGTTCCATAGTAAAATTTTATATCAACAAATATAGCAAAAGCAATTTCTAGATTAAATAAACTTCAGAATATATTGTTATATATTAAAAAAATATCTAGATTTGCACCTCAAAATTAAAACATTTATTGATGAAAAAAGATATTCATCCTAAGGATTACAGATTAGTAGCATTTAAAGATATGTCAAATAATGACATTTTTATAACTAAATCAACTGCTAATACAGCAGAAACTATTGAGTATGAAGGAGTCGAGTACCCACTTGTAAAAATGGAAATTTCAAGAACTTCTCACCCTTATTATACTGGAAAATCTAAACTTGTGGATACTGCAGGTAGAATTGACAAGTTTAAGAATAAATATTCTAAATTTAAGAAGTAAATCTATCTTAAATATATTATTTGTTAAAGTCTTTCATCTTTTTGAAAGGCTTTTTTTTATTTTTACATAAAATTCAAACCATGAATTATATTTTATTTGATGGCCCTAGTAGAAATAACTTTCTTCCTTTGACCTATACAAGACCTGTAGCAGAAATAAGAGTTGGTATATTAACCATTAGGGAAAAATGGGAAGCTTTTCTTGAATCTACAATTACATTTGTTACTGAGGATTATCTGTCTGAAAAGTTTCCGATGGTAGAGTTTGATAAAAACATTTTCATCAATGCTTCTTTTTTACCCAACGCTAAGATTGTAAATTTAATAATTAATCTAAAACCAAATGAATTAATTAATTCAGGAAATGATTTAATAGCATTTTATGCTAATGAAAGTCAAGATGAGGTTGATTTAGATTCTTTTACAAAAATCGAATACAATGAAAAAGTATTACACATAAATAGCTTAACCGATATATTTAAAATTAATTCATTAGCAATTGAAGAAGATTTTAAATTGTTAACTAAAAATAGAGATTCATCAAAAATTTCCAATACTAATAATCTCATTAACTCTGATAATATTTTCTTAGAAGAAGGAGTTAGTATGGAATATTCAACTTTAAATGCATCTAATGGACCAATTTATATTTCTAAAAATTGTGAAATTATGGAAGGATCGTTAATAAGAGGTCCATTTGCCTTGTGTGAAAACTCTACTTTAAAACTCGGTAGCAAAATCTACGGAGGTACAACAATTGGTCCAAATTGTAAAATTGGTGGCGAAGTCAAAAATTCCGTTGTTATAGGCAATAGCAATAAAGGTCATGATGGTTTTTTAGGAAATTCATTGATAGGGGAGTGGTGCAACCTTGGAGCAGATACAAATACTTCAAATTTAAAAAATAATTATACGGACATTAAAATTTGGAACTATGATAGTAATAAATTTTTATCAACTGGTGAGCAGTTTTGTGGACTTATTATGGGTGATCATAGTAAGAGTGGTATAAATACCATGTTTAACACTGGAACAGTAGTTGGTGTTTGTTCAAATGTTTTTGGATCTGGTTTTCCAAGAAATTTTATTCCAAGTTTTTCATGGGGTGGTAACAAAGGTTTTTCTAACTATAAAATTGAAAAAGCTTTTGAAGTTAATAATATAGTTATGAAAAGAAGGAATTGTGATTTTTCAGATAAAGATAAAGCAATATTGACTCATATAAACGAAATTACTAGCCCTTATAGATCTAATTTTTAGTAACTCGCCTTAGATCTAGTATATTTATTGGATTAACACCTAAATTATTAATATTTTTATGTGTAAACCTAATTACTTCATCATAGAACAAAGGAATTACAATTGATTCTTCCATTATAATAGAATCCATTTTTTTATAGAGCAACTCTTTATTTATTTGTTTAGTTTCACCCAAAGACTCTTCATATAAGTTGTCATATTTTTCGTTCGAAAAATGTGTATAGTTAGGTCCAAGTGGTGCGAAGTTTTTACTGTAGTATAGCGATAGATAATTTTGAGCATCTGGGTAATCAGCAACCCAGCTTGCTCTAAAGAAATCTAATTTTCCATTTGCTTTGGCTTCTTTTAATGATGATGCAGGAATTACATCTACAATTATATTAATTCCAATTTTTTCTACTTCTTTTTGAATAAATTCACAAAAAACTAAATAATTACTAGTGGTAGTTAATCTTATCATAGGGTTTTTTTCACCAGATTCCTTAGTATATTCAAGTACTAATTTTTTTGCTAGTTCTGGATTATATTTATAGTATGGTTCTTTAGAATAGCCTGGTAAGCCATCTGGTATAAACCCTGAGTTAGCGTTTACTCCAATACCATTTCGTAAAAATTTGATCATTTTGTCCCTATCAAAACCATAGTTTATTGCTTTTCTTATCAGTTTAGATCTAACACTTGAGTTAGTTGATTTATTATAAAATCCTAGATATTCGGTATTTAAATAAGGAGTTCTTACTAAATTTATATTATCGGAATATTTATTAGATAAGTCACCATTTGTATTTAAAATTTCATCTTTGTATGAGTCATCTAGTCCTGAAATAAAGTCTAAGTTAGATTGTATGAATTCTAAAAATTCACTTTGTTTTTCTGGAATAAATGTTATGGCAATTGCCTCAAGATAGGGTAAAGAGTTTCCTTTCTGATCTTTCTCAAAATAATCTACATTTTTTCTTAAAACTAATTTTATATTTTCTTCCCATCTTTTAAATTTGAAAGGACCTGTTCCAATAGGGTTTTTTCTGAAATCACTTCCGTAGTATTCAACAATTTCTTTTGGAACAACAGAACAGTACTTCATTGATAGAATTCCTAAAAATGCATTGAACGGTTCTTTTAGCTCTATTTTAAATACGCTATCATTAACTGCTTTATAACTTTTAACTTTATCCAATACCCAAGCACCTGGAGATGCTAGTTTTTTATCTAAAATTCTATCAAAACTATATGTAAAGTCATTAGCAACTACTTTTCTGTCATTTAACAATTTATGCTCATGAAATTTAATATTAGTTTTTAAATTAAAACTGTAGGTTTTACCATCTTCGCTAATACTCCATTCTTGTGCAATTGAAGGAATAATATTTAAATCTTTATCCATTTCAACTAAACCATTAAATAGTTGATTTATAACCCATATATCAGCATTATCTTTTGCAAATGCTGGGTCTAAAGAATTAATATTTTTATGTTCATTATATCTAAATACTAAATGATCTTTATCATTCGAATTATTACTGCATGAAAAAAACAACAATATCATTAGTGTTAATTTGATTTTAATAATGATTTTATTCATATAACTTTTAGTTGTAAATTTACTGCTTTGTAAAAATACAAAATGAATTTATTAAATACCGTTGCATTTTACACACTTGGTTGTAAACTGAATTTTTCAGAGACATCTACTATTGCACGTAATTTTGTTGAAAATGATTTTAAAAAAGTCGCTTTTAATGAGCCTGCTGATGTATATGTTATTAATACTTGTTCTGTTACAGAAAATGCGGATAATAAATTTAAAAGTGTAGTTAAAAGAGCAAATAAAAGTAATCCAAATGCCTTTATTATAGCAATTGGCTGTTATGCACAGCTAAAACCAAATGATTTAGCAAATGTTTTAGGGGTTAATTTAGTTCTTGGAGCTAATGAGAAATTTAACATATTACACTATTTAGATAAAATTTCTATTAATGAACCCCCTCAAGTGTATTCATGTAATATTGAAGATGTCGATAATTATATCAGTAGTTATTCAGTTTCTGATAGGACAAGAGCGTTCTTAAAGGTTCAAGATGGGTGTGATTATAAATGTACTTATTGTACTATTCCTTTAGCTAGAGGTATTTCAAGAAGTGATGACATTAATTCAATTATTAATAATGCAGAAGAAATATCAAAAACTGGAATTAAAGAAATAGTATTAACTGGAGTTAATATTGGTGACTACGGTAAGGGGGAATTTGGTAACAAAAAACATAAAAGCACTTTTTTAGATTTAATAGAAAGTTTGGATAAAACTTCTTCAATTGATAGAATTAGAATTTCTTCAATTGAACCTAATTTATTAAAAAATGAAATTATTTCATTTGTTTCAAAAAGTAATTTATTTGTACCTCATTTTCATATTCCTCTTCAAAGTGGAAATAACGAGATTTTAAAACTTATGAAACGAAGATACCTTAGAGATTTATATGTTGACAGGGTTAAGTTTATAAAAAATTTAATGCCAGACGCTTGTATAGGAGTAGATGTAATTGTTGGATTTCCAGGTGAGACTGATGAATATTTTATGGATACTTTTGATTTTTTAAATTCTATAGAAATTTCTTATTTACATGTTTTTAGTTATTCTGAAAGGGATAACACATTAGCTAGTAAGTTACCTAGTGTAGTTCCAAATGAAGTTAGAAGAAAAAGAAGTAAAATCCTTAGATCACTTTCGCTAAAAAAAAGAAGAATGTTTTATGAGTCTCAATTAGGTAAGTGTAAAAACGTTTTGTTCGAGTCTGAAAATAAAAAAGGATATATATATGGCTTCACAGAAAATTATGTAAAGATACGAGTACCATGGAATCCTGAATTAGTAAATACTATACATCAAGTCGAATTAGACTCAATTGACCAAGGAGGGTTTGTTCGGGTTAAATTTAAAATATTTGAATTAGCTTAAATCCTAATTCCAACAGGGAGCATTCTTTTATATTTTCTATTTTTTCTAATAAATTTAGCTATAATAGGAGCAGTTGGAACAACACTAATTTCTCTATCTCTAATATCGTCAAGAACTAAAACTAAAAATTCTTCGGTAAACGTATTTTCACTTACTGATTCTGGTATTATAAGTTTTGTTAAGAAAATTTTTCTATCTTGGAGGGAGTATTCAATTATCGCTAATTCATCATTTACTTTTAGTTCATATTGTCGTAAAAAAGTGTTATCAGTTAATGCCATGCAATATGAATTTTATTGTAAAATTTATGAAAAATATTTTATGTAAAATTACAAAAAAATATTCGCTATTAGAATTTAATAAAGAATAAAGTATTGAAAACGAAACATATATACCTTATGCCAGGGATGTCAGCTAATCCACTAATCTTTGATAGGATTAAGTTTTCCAATGAAAAATATAAGGTTCACTTTTTGAAATGGATTAAGCCTTTTTTAAACGAGAGTATTGAAAGTTACTCTAAAAGATTGTTGGAGTTTATTGAACATAAGAATCCTGTTTTAATAGGAGTTTCTTTTGGTGGTTTGATAGTTCAAGAAATTAGTAAACTAATTGAAGTAGATAAAGTAATTATTATTTCTAGTATAAAATCTAACACTGAGCTACCTCTGTATATGAAGTCTGCAAAGTTTTTAAAACTGTATAATTACTTTCCTTTAAAATTATTTGATGATGTGTTTAACATTTCTAAATCTTTAAATATTAATAAAATTTATAAAAAGCTAGATTTAATTGATAAATATTTGTCTGTAAGAGATGAGAATTACTTAAAGTGGGCGATTTGTGAGATATTAAATTGGAAACAAAATAAACCGTTACAAGGAATAGTTCACATACATGGTGATAGAGATTTAACATTTCCAATTAGCTTAATTAAAGACTGTATAATAATACCTGGGGGAACTCATGCACTAATTTTAACAAAGTATAATTTGCTGAACAAAAAATTAACATTGTTAATTGAAGATGATAAAATGAATTAATAAAAACTATCTTCTTTGCGATCTTTGACCTCCATAATGTTGATTTGGCATTTGACCTTTTTTCATTTGTGCTTTCATCATCTTTATTTGATCATTTAGCATATTTCTTTTGTCAAGTTTCTGTGCTTCACTTAGTAATTTTTGAGCTTCAATTTTTCTTCTTTTACTAAATGCTATACCTGCAAGATTTAATTTTGCCATAGCTAAATCATGATCCATACTTAATCCAAAACTAATAGCTTTTTTGAAATATTTTTCAGCTTCATTCATGTTGGTTTGCGAAACCATTATACCTTTTAGATAATTGTAATACCCTTGTTGTTTAAGAGTTAATGAAGATTTTGGATTTTTTATTTTTGAAAGCCATTTATTTGCTCCTTCAAAGTTTTGTTTTCTTAACTGAAAAAATGCTAATAAGATTACTTCGTTTTTAAAAAATAGGAATATAAATATTGATGCTAGAAGAATCCACATAATTCCTGCGCCAATGTATCCTTCATTAAATTCATATATTGAATAAATTAATACTCCGACAGCCAAAAAGATTTTAATATATTTATTAAACATTTTTTTCTATTTTATTTTAGATGTACAAAGTTAATAAAAACAATTAATAATTTTTTTAAATTTTAGATTTGTCAAAGCGAAAACTCTTTGTATATTTGCGAGCAGTTTTTAATTCAATTAAGAACGCTAAATTTAGTTTTTAAATAAAAAAAATCAAGTCATGCCAAAAAGAACATTTCAGCCTTCTAAAAGAAAAAGAAAAAACAAACACGGGTTTATGGAAAGAATGGCTTCTGTAAGTGGTAGAAAAGTTTTAGCTAGAAGAAGAGCTAAAGGCAGGAAAAAACTTTCAGTATCGTCTGAAATTCGTCATAAAAAATAATGATTAACAATTGTTAATATATTAAAGGTGTTGCTGTTTGCAATGCCTTTTTTTTTATCTTTTTGATAGCTATTTTTGAAATAAGGTTAATATAATCCATAATTAATGCCAAAAAACAATAATTTAAAATCAATTCTTATAATAGGCTCAGGTCCTATCATAATTGGTCAAGCTTGTGAATTTGATTATTCGGGTACTCAAGCTTTAAGATCTTTGCATGAAGATGGGATAGAAACAATTTTAATTAATTCTAATCCTGCAACAATAATGACTGATCCGTCAATGGCAGATCATGTTTACCTTTTACCATTAACAAGTTCATCAATTATTAAAATTTTAAAAGAACATCCACAAATTGATGCAGTTCTTCCTACGATGGGTGGTCAAACTGCTCTTAATTTATGTATAGAAGCAGATGAAAAAGGAATTTGGGAAGACTTTGATGTAGAAATTATTGGTGTTGATATCCAGGCAATCAATATAACTGAAGACAGAGAACAGTTTAGGAATTTAATGTTAGATATAGGAATTCCTATGGCTCCACAATCTACTGCAAATTCCTATCTAAAAGGAAAAGAAATAGCGCAAGAATATGGTTTTCCTTTGGTAATAAGAGCATCTTATACTTTAGGTGGAGCAGGAGCCTCTATAGTATATAAAGAAGAAGATTTTGATGAGTTATTAACAAGAGGTCTTGAAATTTCACCCATCCATGAAGTGATGATTGATAAAGCTTTAATTGGTTGGAAGGAATATGAATTAGAACTTTTAAGAGATTCCAATAATAATGTTGTTATTATTTGTTCCATAGAAAACATGGATCCAATGGGAATACATACTGGCGATTCTATCACAGTTGCACCAGCAATGACATTAAGCGATGCTACATATCAAAAAATGAGGGATATGGCTATACACATGATGAGAAGTATTGGAGATTTTGCTGGAGGTTGTAATGTTCAGTTTGCAGTTAGTCCAGATACAAATGAAGACATAATAGCAATTGAAATAAACCCTAGAGTTTCCAGATCGTCAGCATTAGCTAGTAAAGCTACTGGTTATCCAATAGCTAAAGTTGCGGCAAAATTGGCGATCGGTTATAATTTAGATGAATTAAACAACCAAATAACTAAGTCAACATCTGCTTTATTTGAGCCTACATTAGATTATGTTATAGTTAAAATTCCAAGATGGAACTTTGATAAATTTGAAGGAAGTGACAGGACTTTAGGTCTTCAAATGAAGTCAGTAGGAGAAGTAATGGGTATTGGAAGATCATTTCAGGAAGCTTTACATAAAGCTACACAATCATTAGAAATAAAAAGAAATGGTTTAGGAGCTGATGGTAAGGGTTATAAAGATTACGATTTAATTATTAGCAAGCTATCAAACCCTTCATGGGACAGAGTATTTGTGATATTTGACGCAATTCAAATGGGTATTCCATTAAGTAGAATTCATGATATTACTAAAATTGATATGTGGTTTTTAAGACAATATGAAGAATTGTACCATCTACAAAAACAGATATCTAATTTCACGATTGATACTATTGAAAAAGAATTATTATTAGAGGCTAAGCAAAAAGGATACGGCGATAGACAAATTGCTCACATTTTAAAATGTTTAGAGAGTCAAGTTTATAATAAGCGTCAAGAAATGGATATTAATAGGGTTTATAAGCTTGTTGATACTTGCGCTGCTGAATTCAAAGCTAAAACCCCTTATTACTATTCTACTTTCGAAAGTCAGGTAAAGATTAAAAACAAAGATGCTTACTCTGATAATGAAAGTATTGTATCAAATAAAAAGAAGGTTATCGTCTTAGGCTCTGGTCCAAATAGAATAGGTCAAGGAATTGAATTTGATTATTGTTGTGTTCATGGAGTTTTAGCCAGTGCTGAAGCTGGTTATGAAACGATTATGATTAACTGTAATCCAGAAACTGTTTCTACTGATTTTGATACCGCAGACAAATTATATTTTGAACCTGTTTTTTGGGAGCATATTTATGACATTATAAAGCATGAAAAACCAGAAGGTGTTATTGTTCAGTTAGGTGGACAAACGGCCTTAAAGTTAGCTGAAAAGTTAGAACGCTATGGAATTAAAATAATAGGTACTACTTATAAATCTTTAGATTTAGCAGAGGATAGAGGATTGTTTTCTACACTATTAAAAGATAATAATATTCCATATCCAGAATTCGATACAGCAACTACTGCTGAAGAAGCTTTAGTAGTAGCTAAAAAGTTAGACTTTCCAATATTAGTAAGACCCTCTTATGTTTTAGGTGGACAAGGAATGAAGATTGTAATTAATCCAGAAGAACTTGAAGAGCATGTTGTAAATTTACTAAGATCAATGCCTGATAATAAACTATTGTTAGATCATTATTTAGATGGAGCTATTGAAGCTGAGGCCGATGCAATTTGTGATGGTAAGGATGTTTTAATCATTGGTATTATGGAGCATATTGAGCCATGTGGTATTCACTCCGGGGATTCTAATGCTACTTTACCTCCATTTAACTTAGGGAAACTAGTAATGGATCAAATTAAAGAGCATACTAAAAAAATTGCTTTAGCATTAAATACAGTTGGTTTAATCAATATACAATTCGCAATAAAAGATGAGGTTGTATATATAATCGAAGCTAACCCTAGAGCTTCTAGGACAGTTCCTTTTATTGCTAAAGCATATAAACAACCTTATGTCAACTATGCGACTAAAGTAATGTTAGGAGAGCTTAAAGTAGCAGATATTAATTATCAGCCTGATCTAAAAGGTTTTGCTATAAAGGAACCTGTGTTTTCATTTAATAAATTTCCAAATGTCAATAAGAATTTAGGACCTGAAATGAAAAGTACAGGGGAAAGTATTTTATTTATTGATAATTTAAAAGATGATCAGTTTTACGAGATTTACTCAAGAAGAAAAATGTATTTAAGTAAATAATTATTTACTTAAATATTTATAACTAAATTTAATTCACTTTTTATTTAAAAAAAATGGAGTACATAATTGTTTTATTGATTTTAGTTATTGGTTTTTTGTTTTTTTTAATTTTTAACAAAAAAAATGATAATTCTTCAAATAATGATTTAGCTCAATTTTCAAATACAATAACTTCTCATATTCAAGAAATAAGAAAAGAAGTTAGTGCTAATGCCAAAGAAGGAAGAATTGAGATAGAAGGGAAGTTAAAAGATATTAATAAGCAAATTAATGATTTTCATAAAACTTCTTCTCAAAATATATCAGATCAATTTAAAGAATCTAATAAAGTGATTAAAGATGTAACCATTGAACTTGAGAAGATTAAAGGTACTAATGAGCAAGTTTTAAGTTTTGCTAATCAAATGAAAACTCTTGAAAAAATCCTAGGTAATCAAAAACAAAGAGGTATTCTTGGTGAGATTCAGTTAGAAAATCTGTTAGCTAATGTACTACCACCAGAGCTCTTTCAAATGCAGTACAGTTTTAAAAATGGAGAAGCTGTAGATGCAATTGTAAAAGTTGGAGATTATATTATTCCAGTCGATGCAAAATTTTCGCTTGATAATTATAATAAAATGATTGAAAGCAATGATAAGCTTGAAATAGATTTACTTGAAAAAAAGTTTAAATCTGATATAAAAAACAGAATTGATGAAACATCTAAATATATTAGGCCTAATGAAAAAACCACTGACTATGCGTACATGTTTATTCCAGCTGATGGATTATATCAAGATTTATTAAATAGTAGAGTAGGAACACTTCAAATTAATTCTAAAGATTTAGTCTCATATGCATATTCTAAAAAAGTAATGATAGTATCCCCAATGAGCTTATTTCCAATGCTTCAAATAACGGTTAAAGCATTACACAACCTAAAGGTAGAGAAGTCGATTCAAGAAATTTTACAAAATGTAGATAAGTTATCGAATCATTTAAATTCTTATAAATCGTATCACGAAAAACTAGGTAATACGATTGGTACTGTTGTTAATCATTACAACAACAGTTCAAAAGAGTTCAAGAAAATTGATAAAGATATTTTAAAAGTTAGCTCAGGAAACTCAAAATTAGATTACGATAATAATGAATTAGATAAACCTTTGATTGAAGATTAATTATTGAAAACTAAATATTTTTTTTCTATTTTTTTAAATCCAAAATAGAGTATACCAGAAAAAAATAGGTCTGCTAGTATTGAGTTTGCGAAAAATGGTATTGCCATTGTATAGCATAAAATTAACCCTTCTACGCTGTAAGTATAACCTCCAAGTAACCATACACCAAAATTTGTAATAATAAAAAATACCAAGCTACTTAAAAGAATGTTTTTAATATGATAACTTTTAACCATAAAGCTATAAGTAGTTATTAATATAAATGCTAAATAAACAAATATTGAAACGGAATAGAACCCAACAAACATATCTGAGATTAACATTACTGAAATAGGAATAATGTACGCATACTTAATGTTGTTGAATTTTATTCCTGCAAAAATTGCAATTGCAGTGATAGGTACAAAATTAGGGGGATGAGGAATCAACCTCATTAAAGCAGCGATAATGATAAATAAAGTTATAAAAACTATTCTCTTATTTTTTTCTTTCATATATGTTGACAAATTTACTATAATTTTCAATTAAATAGTACATTTCATTACTTAATAAATCAAATTCACTACTGTCACCAATTAAATCTAATAACTCTGTATAGTTGTTCAAATTTTTATCTGATGATATTTGTTCTAGTGCTATCGATAGTAAAGGTTCGTCTGGATTTCCAATAATACCTAGGTTTGATGAATCTTCATCTGCTATAATATTTGGACTTAACCCATTGTAGTAATCGGTTTCGCCCATTGAATTAAGTGTTTTTAATACTAAGGGTTGTAGAGCGTAATTATGGGATGGATTAACTCCGTTTAATGAAAAATCAGGTGAATCATATAAAGTAACAGATGCCTGGTATTTTCCATAGGTAGTAGTTCCGACTTGGATTACATCAATGTATGGCTTTAAACAATTAATAACTAATTCACTAGCAGAAGCTGAACTTCTTGATGTAATTATTATTACGCTGTTTAAATTTAAACTATTTGGATTGTCAATAAATCTATTTATTAAATATTCAGGGTCATTATTGAGCCAATAATTTTGAATTTCATTATTCCATTGTTCGGTACTAAAAATTTCGTTAGTAAATTGACCAGTTATTAAAGTTGAAATTAAACGAGCAGAGTTTACAGACCCTCCAGAATTGTACCTTAAATCTAAAATAAGATTATCAATATTATTAGATTTAAAGTTTGCAAAAACTTCATTTAATTCATCGTCAAAAGTGGAAGTAAATTGGTTATATAACAAATATCCAGATCTACCTTCTGAGTTCTCAATAATATCAAAATGAAAGATTGGATTTTTTTCTAAAGATACTTTGTAAAGATCGACAGTGACGTTATTATTAACTATAGTGTCATCATTAATTTCTGGTGTATTATTGTTAATGTAGTCTGCAAAATTTACAGTATAGTTATCCATTGATAATAATGAAGAATAGTTATCAAGATTTAAACTATTGTTGTTGATTTCAAAGAAGATATCGCCCCTTTGTATATTGTTTTCATCTGCAACTGATCCTGGATGTACATATCTTACATATCCATAAATATTGAAGTTACTACCAGGAATATAGCGAAGTCCATATTCCATTCCATTACTAGTAGATACTCCTTGAAAATACTGTTGTAATTCAACATAATCATCAACTATTACACTATGCTTATCAATAGTTTCTCTATTAAAAATTAAGTTTTCAAATAGAACTTCTGGAGTTTCATAAAGATTTAAATAATCTATATAGTCACTATCATTTGTAAATCTATTATTAGAGAGATCGTCAATGTTATCTTTGTATAGATATGCAGCATTCATACCTTTCCAAACAAAATCATTTATTTCATTTGTAAATGCTCCATTGTCATCCAGATCCTCATAACAACCAAAAGTTGCTAATGCTACCATAGAAATTAATATAAATTTATATGGAAATTTTATTAAGTTTTTCATTTTTTCAACTAATTTTACAAGTATGAAATTTAATATAGTAATATTCTTTTTAATATTCAATTTTAGTTTGTTTTCTCAATCTGAATTTACATTAAGCTCATCTGAAGATATTTCTGAATTTAAAATAGGTTCAAATGTGTTTGATCTAATGTCTAAATTCAAAATATCATTTGGTGATAAAGGCATACAACAGATAGCAGATCAGCTTAAAAAATTAACTAGTATTATTGCTTATTCCAGTGATAGTTTATTAGGGTCATCTAATATTGAATCCTCATTTAATGATTATATATTAAATTCTGAATTGATGCAATTAATTCAATTTGATGAAAATAAATATGATGTAAATATTTATACTTTAGAAAATGAAGATTCTATAATTGAAGAATTATCAATGATTGTAAAAAGAGATAATTCGTTTAAAACTATTTATTTACAAATAAGGGGAGAGATTAATCTTGATCAAATAGCTAGTGTTGCGAGCGAACTAAATGTTCCTGGCGGAGACTTCTTAAAAAAAATCAACTAAATCCCCGTGTAGTTTTGAGGACTTAAAGATCTTAGCTCGTTTTTAATTGATTCACTAACACTTAAAGTTTCAATAAAATTTCTTATTGATTCCTTATTAATTTTCTCGTTAGTCCTAGTTAAGTTTTTCAAGGTTTCATAAGGATTTGGATAGTTTTCTCTTCTTAAAATTGTTTGAATAGCTTCTGCTATTACTGCCCAGTTATCTTCTAGATCAGAATTTATTTTTTCGTTGTTAAGTATAAGCTTGTTTAATCCTTTAAGAGTTGATTTAAACGCAATTATTGAATGAGCTATAGGAACACCTATATTTCTTAAAACAGTACTATCAGTTAGATCTCTTTGAAGTCTGGATATAGGTAGTTTAGAAGAAAGGTGATTAAATATTGCATTTGCAATACCTAAATTTCCCTCACTATTTTCGAAATCAATAGGATTTACTTTATGAGGCATTGCAGAACTTCCAATTTCTCCTTTTTTGATAAGCTGTTTGAAGTAGTCCATCGATATATAGGTCCAAAAGTCTCTGTTTAAATCAATTAGTATAGTATTTATCCTACTCAAATTATCAAAAGTTGCAGCCATATTATCATAATGCTCAATTTGAGTTGTTGGAAATGAATAATCAAGACCTAATCTTTTTTCAGTAAAGTTTTTAGCAAAACTTACCCAATCTATTTTTGGGTAGGCTAAGTAATGTGCATTAAAATTACCTGTAGCTCCACCAAATTTTGTTGAATTTGGTATTTGTTTAAGTAAATTTAATTGTTGTTCTAACCTTGTTATAAATACTTGTATTTCTTTACCAAGTTTAGTCGGAGAAGCTGCTTGACCATGAGTTCTAGCAAGCATAGGTATATCTTTCCATTGCGTTTTTAATTCATTAAGTTTATTGATAAGAATTGAAATTTCAATCAAATACACATCTTTAATAGCCTCTTTTAAACTTAGTGGTATTGCAGTGTTGTTAATATCTTGAGAAGTTAATCCAAAGTGGATAAATTCTTTATATTCTGAAAGATTTAAATCATCAAATTTACTTTTTAAAAAATACTCAACAGCTTTAACATCATGGTTTGTGGTTTTTTCAATTTCTTTTATATTAGTTGAGTCTTCAAAAGAAAAATTCTCATAAATGTCTCTTAATTTAGTAAAGTAAGACTTGTCAAAATTTTGCAGTTGAGGTAAGGGAATTTCACATAAAGAAATGAAATATTCTACTTCAACAATAACTCTATTTTTTATAAGCCCATGTTCTGAAAAGTAGTCAGATAATTGAGAAACTTTATTTTGATACCTACCATCAATAGGAGATATGGAATTGAGTGAAAAATTTGACATACTTTTTAAAAATTAAAATAATTTACAAATATAGGTATTTCATTTAATTTTTGGATTAGCTAACTTATAAATGTATTTTTATAAAAATTTTTTTCAGATGACAAATAATTCCCAATTAATGAGTGATGCAAGAGATTCACTTAATGGAAAATGGCCTTTAGCTATTGGTACATTTTTAATTCTTTTGTTAATAACCATGGGCACTTCTTTAATTCCTTATGCTGGACAAATAATTAGTTTGTTGATTTCAGGACCTTTAGCTGTAGGTGGTGCCTTTTTTGCATTAAATATAGTTAGAGATCAACAGGCTGAAACCGATGATTTATTTTTTAGTTTTAATAATAATTTAGGTAATTCAATATTAGCATATCTATTAGTTTTTGTTTTTGTTTTTATAGGATTTATTTTACTTATTATCCCAGGAATAATTGTAGGTCTTGCCTTATCTCAAACCTGGTTTATTTTAGCAGATAATCCATCAATGGATTCATATAGTGCTGTTATTAAAAGTAAGGATATGATGAACGGCTTTAAATGGCAATATTTTAAAATTGGATTAAGATTATTTGTACTTGGATTACTGTGTTTACTTACCTTAGGAATTGGTTTCTTATGGCTCATTCCTTACCAGTATGTTGTCTATGCTAAGTTTTATGAAGAAGTTAAAGCTGCAAACTCTTAATATTTCACTGTTTTATTTAGAACTTTATATTCCTCGTAACATTCGCTAATTGCATCTAGTAGTTGCAAGTCATTTGCTTTTCTTATATACTCTTCAGAATAATTACATTCACTTATTAGGAGCTCTAAATCTGCCTTTTCTAATTGTAATAAAACCATTAACATTTCTCTGTCAAATCGATTAGATAAAATATTCCTTATCTGATCATCTCTTTTCATTTTTCTCAGCTTTCTAAGCTGATTAGGTTCTTTACCAAATACTTTGTGTAAAAAGTCTAGTGGGTTAAATATGGCGTTTAATGCTTGAGTTACTGCACTGGCTGGTCTAACTTTAGATTCATAACCCACATTTGGTAACCCGGATATACTGTATCTAAAATTATTATTTATTGGAACTTGTTTAATGTCAACCTCTAAATATCCAGTTAATTTTAATTGACTAACAACGACTTCTTCTAATGCAAGTGCTAATTCAGTCAATTCAATTGTAGTTGCTGAACCAAACTTAATCCAATCGTTAGTGACCTTAATTTTTAAGGATTTAAATCCTAAGTAAGAGAAATGAAGTGTATCATTTGCTTTTACATCAATAGAAAACTCACCCTTTTTATTGGTAGATGTGCCTATAACTTGAGTTAAGTTGACAATATTAACATTTTCTAAAGGAGTGTTATTATTAGCATTAATAATAGCACCCTTTACAGTAGTTATTTCTTGAGAAAAACAAAAACTGGTTAAAATAAACAGGAAATTAAATAATCTTCTTTTAATCATTGAGTAATAAATATAATAAACTTAACTAATTATTTATATCTAATATCAGCACCTTAACTATGATTTAACATATATTATTTTCTTCTACTTCTCCTAGGTCTTGAAAAGCTATCCGCATTAAATGATTTTGATCTTCTAGAACTTGAGTTATTTTCAGACTCTCTGGAGCCAGATCTTTTAGAATCACTTCCTCTATCCGATTCTTTGGAACTAGACCTTCTCGATCCTCTGTCTAAATCATTAGAGCTACTTCTTCTTTTAAAACTTCTATCTGAATTTCTTGAATCAGATCTTCTTGAATCAGATCTTCTTGAATTAGATTTTTTAAACCCTCTATTTCCACCACGTCTATCTCCTCTATTTGATCTTCCTTTACCGCGGTTACCTTTTATATCCTTAGAAATTTCAACATTTACAAATCGACCGTTTTCTTTAAAATCAGTAAAAAATGCAAGTATCTTTTCTTTGTGAACTTCTTCAGTATTAAAAAAAGAAAAACTTTCTTTCACATCAACTTTAAACACGTCGTCTTTTCCAAGTTCAAGAACATCCTTAAGAAAATCCTTAAGACTCATCCAATCGTAGCCATCCTTTTGACCAATATTAATAAAATATCTTGCTGAGCTAGATTCTTCAGAATCTGAAAAATCGGAGTAACTGTGTTGATTCCCACCCTCAACATTTAAATTTTTAGATTTTTGGTAGTAGTCAAAGTATCTATTGAATTCAACTGAAAAGAACTTTTTGATTAGATCAGCCTTTTTAGTCTTTTTGAATAAATTATTAATTTCCTCAATATATTCATCAATATTATTATTTACTTCAGTTTTATTTACCTTATTAGCTAAAGCGAAAAGTTGAATTTTACATATTTCTTCACTGCTAGGTATCTCTTTCTTTATAAATTCTTTTTTTATTTTCTTTTGAATATGTCCAATTTTCCTTATCTCACTTTTAGATACAATAACAAGAGATATTCCTGTTTTTCCTGCTCTACCAGTTCTTCCACTTCTGTGTGTGTATGTTTCAATTTCGTCAGGTAATTGATAATTAATCACGTGAGTAATATTGTCTACGTCGATTCCTCTCGCAGCTACATCTGTAGCTACTAAAAATTGTATTTGTTTGTTTCTAAAAGACTTCATTACTAAATCTCTTTGACTTTGACTTAAATCACCATGTAATGCCCCAGCGTTGTAACCATCTTCAATAAGTTTTTCTGCTACTTTTTGAGTATCTCTTTTAGTTCGACAAAACACTACAGAAAATATCTGAGGATTAGCATCAACTAACCTTTTAAGTGCAGCATATCTATCTCTAGAATTAACTAAGTAATATTCATGTGATACTTGATCACTACCGACATTTTTAGTTCCGACAGTTATTTCAACTGGGCTACTCATGAATTTTCTAGCAATGGTAGAGACTTCTTTAGGCATAGTAGCAGAAAATAGCCAGGTATTTTTTTCTTTTGGTGTAAATGAGAGAATATCCGTTATATCCTCATAAAACCCCATGTTTAACATTTCGTCAGCTTCATCTAAAACACTATATTTTATTTCAGAAATATTTACCAGTTTCCTGTTTATCATATCTTTCATTCTACCAGGTGTAGCAACAATTATTTGGCTTCCCTTTTTAACTGACCTGGCCTGATCAGTTATACTTGCACCACCATAAATAGCTGTAATGTTCAATCCTTTATAAAATTGACCATATTGTTTTAATTCATTCGTAATTTGCAAACACAATTCTCTTGTAGGCGATAAGATAAGTCCTTGAGTTTTTTTACTGTTGATATCAATTTTTTGGATCATTGGAAATCCAAATGCAGCTGTTTTACCAGTTCCGGTTTGAGCTAATGCTACTAAATCTGTATCTTTTTCTAGTAGTATAGGCACTGTTTTGCTTTGAACTTCACTGGGAGTTTCAAAACCCATTTTTTCAACAGCAAGTATTAAATTTTCTTCTAATCCAATTTTTTTGAATTCACTCATGATTTTAGTTTAAATATTCGATTTATAATTATGTTTACGAAGTTGTAATCGACATACTTAAACTGAGACTTCTAAAACACTACCTTATCGATTAAGGTTTTAAAAGTGCAAATATAGTGTTAATTAATGGATATTATTTTTTGGTAAGAAATTCTATTAATTTTTTTACAGCTTTTGCCCTGTGACCAATTGTATTTTTTATTTCCATATCCATTTCTGCAAAAGTAAATTTATGACCATTAGGTTTAAAAACTGGGTCATATCCAAATCCCTTTAATCCTTTTTTAGTAAAAATTATTTCACCTTCACATACACCCGAAAAAACTGATAATTCACCATTTAAAATTAGTGCTATTACAGTCTTAAATTTAGCTTTTCTATTAGATGATGACTTCATCATATTTAATAATTTACTAATGTTTCTTTCAGCGCTATAATTTGATCCAGAAAACCTTTTAGACATTACTCCTGGTAAACCATGAAGTGATTCAACTTCTAAACCAGTATCATCAGCAAAACAATTAACTTTATATTTGTCATAAACATATTCAGCTTTTAGTATAGCGTTGCCTTCAATAGTTTTTTTACTTTCCACTATTTCGTCAAAGCAATTGATGTCCTTTAAACTTTGTATATCAAATTTTTTATTTAGTAATGCTTGGACTTCAATTATTTTATCGTTGTTGTTAGTTGCGAAAATTAATTTCATAATTATTGATGATGATAAGGTTCGTTTTTAAGAATACTAAATGCTCTGTAAAGTTGTTCAGTAAAAAATAACCTAATCATTTCGTGAGAAAATGTCATTTTAGAAAAGGATAATTGATGACTAGATATAGCTTTTATTTCGTTTGAAAAACCGTAGGGACCCCCTACAATGAAGGTGAGGGTTTTTATCCCTGAGTTTAGTTTTTTTTGTATGAATTTGGAAAAACCTACAGAAGATTTGTGATCTCCATTTTCATCAAGTAGTATGATAAGTTCATTTTTTTTTAAAATAGATAATATTTTTTCACCCTCTTTTTTGATTTGAATACTTTCTGGTAATTTTTTTTTCTGATCTTTAATAACGATCAAGTCAAATTTGATATAATGATTTAGTTTGTTGATATATTGGTCTATAAGTACTTTTAAATTCTTATTATTTGTCTCCCCAATAACTATTAGTTTTATGTTCATTAATAAAATTTAATTGTATTTTTATAAATATATTATTTTTTAATGTATTGTATGTTTCCTTTGATAAATTATTAGTGATATTTCTATATATATAAATTCAAATAGTTTAATAAAAAACTGTAGATAAATTAATGTTATTTTAAGTATTTAAAATGAACTTTTACGTAGATGTAATATTACCAATTCCTATCGATCAGCTTTTTTGCTATGAAATTACTGAAAGTGAATTTGACTTTGTTAAACCTGGGTCTAGAGTATCTGTTCCATTTGGTAAAAGTAGAATTATTACTGGAGTTGTATCAAAGCTTCATCATGAGATACCGTTATCTTATGAAGTGAAGCATATTCACCAGATTATTGACGAAAGCCCTATTGTTAATGAACATCAATTAATTTTTTGGGATTGGATGTCTAATTATTACATGTGTGGCATTGGTGAGGTTATGAAAGCTTCCATTCCTTCAGTTTTGTTAATAGAGAGTGAAACTATTATTAGCTTAAATAAAAACACAGAGTTTATACAAAATGAGTTAACTGACGATGAGTTTTTAATTTATGAAGCATTGTTAAACGCTACAGAGTTATCAATTCATGAAATATCAGAAATATTAAATAAAAAAAATGTATTTAAAATCATACAATTATTAAATGATAAACAAATTATTCAAATTGATGAAAAGCTATATTCAAAGTACAAACCTAAATTTAAAAGATTCGTAGAAATTAATATGTTGCATAAGGGTGCTTCTGATACTTCTAAAATTAAAGAAAAACTAAAGCGATCTCCTAAACAACTGTCTTTATACAACAATCTTTTAAAATTAAATTTAGAAGAATTTATTTCAGTGGAGGATTTGAAGAAAAAATTTTCGGTTAGTTCAAATCTAATTAAACAATTGATTGATAAAGATATATTGAATGAGCATTTTATTGAAATTAATCGTTTTGAAAACTCAATATCTACTCTATCTCCAATTAACAAACTAAGTCAGAGTCAAGATCTTGCTTATGAGAAAATTGTTTTGTCTTTTAAAAAGGATAATCCAGTTTTGTTTCATGGTGTTACATCTTCTGGAAAAACAGAAGTTTATGTTAAATTAATTCAAGAGGCATTAATAGATAACAATCAAGTTCTTTATTTGGTTCCTGAAATTGCATTAACCACACAGGTAGTAAAAAGATTAACTAATTTTTTTGGAGAAAAAGTGTTGGTTTATCATTCAGGCTATTCTATAAATCAAAGGGTTGAGGTTTGGAGTAAAATTTCCAGTAATGAGTCTTCTCAACTTATAATTGGCGCTAGGTCTTCATTGCTCATGCCTTTTAAGAATTTAAAATTGATTATAGTTGATGAAGAACACGAACAGTCTTATAAGCAGCAAGAACCTTCACCTAGGTACCATGCGCGAGATGCGTCGTTGATTTTATCCAGAATTTTTAAATCTAATATTTTATTGGGTTCTGCAACCCCAAGTGTAGAGTCTTACAATAATGCAGTTATTTTAAACAAGTATGATCTTGTTGAACTAAAAAATAGGTATAATGATGTTTTAATGCCTGTAGTAGAGTTGATTGATTTAAAAATGAAATATGCCAAGAAATTAATGAATGGTCATTTTAGTGATTACCTAATTAGTGAAATTTTTAAGACTGTCAGTGAACATAAACAAGTTATTTTATACCAAAATAGAAGAGGTTTTTCTCCAATTGTTGAATGTGAAGATTGTGGTGCTTCTCCCACTTGTATTAATTGTGATGTTAGTTTAACTTTTCATTTAAATACCAATTCTTTAAAATGTCATTATTGTGGTTATGGTATCCCTCTAATTAATAATTGTACATCTTGTCACTCTAATAATATTATTACTGTTGGTTTTGGTACTGAACAGGTAGAGGAGGAGGTTAAGGCTTTGTTTCCAAATTACAGAGTGAAAAGGTTAGATTATGACACAACAAGAAAGAAAAATAGTTTTGAAAGATTAATTTCAGATTTTGAGAATCAAAAGATTGATATTCTTATAGGTACTCAGATGATAACAAAAGGTTTAGATTTTAAAAATGTTAAGCTAGTTGGTATTTTAAACGCAGATAATTCTTTAAACTTTCCTGACTTTAGAGCCTATGAAAGAAGTTTTCAACTAATTCAGCAAGTTTCAGGTAGGGCAGGGAGGTCATCTGAAAGAGGAAAGGTATGCGTACAGACTTACAATCCAAAACATAAAATTTTACAAAACATAATTAATGATGATTATATCTCTATGTTTGAAGGAGAAATTTCAGAGAGAGTTAAATATAATTACCCTCCAAATTGTAAGCTTATAAAAATAACTCTGAAGCACAAAGATTATTTAATAATTAACGAATCTTCAGACTGGTTGGGTAAATATTTAAGACAATTTTTTAAAAAAAATATTTTAGGTCCAGAGTTCCCTCATGTAATTAGAGTTAGAAACAAATTTCAAAAAAATATTTTAATAAAAATTCAAAAAAACCAATCTCTAAATCAAACTAAAAGTATTATTATTAAATCTAAAAAATCACTAAGTAGTATAGCTAAATTTAGATCTGTTCAAATTATAATAAATGTTGACAGCTATTAAATACTCTTTAAAGTTAAGGCTGATTCTAAGTCTACTTTTTTATTCCTGCTAAGTGGTATTTTCTTTGAATCAATAAATACATTTTTACTATCATAGGTTTCAATTTTTTCTAAATTAACTATATAGGATTTATGTATTCTCATAAATTTATCTTTTGGTAATTCCTGTTCAAACGACTTTAACGAAGATAACATTATTATATTTTCTGAATTTGTAATTAACCTTATGTAGTCACCTAGTGCTTCAATCCATTTTATATTTGTTAAGTATATTTTTTTCTTTTTTAGTTTACTTTTTACATAAATATGATTGCCATTATTTTTCTGACTTAGATTNTTTAGCTTATTAATAGCTTTTTTAAATCTATCGTTAGAGATTGGTTTTTTAAGGTAATCAATACAGTTGTAGTTAAATGTTCGAAAAGCAAATTGAGTATCATGACTAATAAATATAATTTTTATATTTTTTGTTAAAGAATCTAAAAAACTAAAACAACTTTCATGATTCTTACTAATCTCAATAATAATTATATCGATTGAGTTTTTATTTATATGATGTTTAGCATCTATGTAATTTGAGAATCGACCAATTAAATGTAAATTGGAAAACATACCAATTTTAGAAACTAGATTTTTTAAATCTTCAACATTTTCTTCAATTATAATGCAGTTCATATTTTAATTTTATTAAAATTAACAAATATCAGTGGATTTTAAAACACTATTTTATTAAATAATAAAAGATTAAATAATTGTAGATATGATATAAAATAACTATTTTCGCACCCGTTTAATAAACAAAAAAAAATTTTTTATGAATCATTATGAAACTGTTTTCATCTTAAATCCCGTTTTATCTGAAGACCAGATAAAGGAAACAGTGAAGAAATACGAGAGTTTTCTTACCTCTAAAGGAGCAAAGATGATATTTACTGAAAATTGGGGCCTAAAAAAATTAGCCTACCCAATTCAAAACAAAAAAAGTGGCTTTTACCATATGTTTGAGTATCAATCAGATGGATCTGTTGTTAACCCTCTTGAGACAGAATTTAAAAGAGACGAGAGATTTATGCGTTTTCTAACTGTAAAGATGGATAAGCATGCTATATCTTGGGCTGAAAGAAGAAGAGAAAAATTAAAAGTAAAATCATAACTATGGCTACATTAGAGCAACAAGCAAAAGGTAAAAAAGATGGAGAAATTAGATATCTTACTCCTCTTCAAATAGATACAAACAAAGCAAAAAAATATTGTAGATTTAAAAAGTCTGGTATTAAGTATATTGATTATAAAGATCCAGATTTTTTAATAAAATTCGTAAATGAGCAGGGTAAACTTTTGCCAAGAAGGTTAACAGGAACATCTTTGAAATTTCAAAGAAAAGTATCTGTTGCTGTTAAAAGAGCAAGACATTTAGCAATTATGCCTTACGTAGCTGATTTAATGAAATAAAAATATTCAAAATGGAACTAATATTAAAAATAGATGTTGAAGGAGTCGGTTTTAAAGATGACTTAGTAAATGTCAAAAATGGTTTTGGTAGAAACTTTTTAATACCAAATGGTTCTGCTGTTTTAGCAACTTCATCAGCTAAAAAAGTACTAGCAGAGAACTTAAAGCAAAGAGCTTTTAAGGAGAAAAAAATTGTAGATGATGCTAACAAAGTCTCAAAAAAACTATTAGCTTTAGAGGTGAAAATTAAATCTAAAGTTGGTCAAGGAGTTAAGTTGTTTGGATCTATTAATAATATAGATCTACAAAAAGCTCTTGAATCAAGTGGTTTTGAAATTGACAAAAAGCAGATTATTATTCCTGGAGGGTCAATTAAACAATTAGGTAAATTTATTGCTAACATCCGATTACACAGAGAAGTTAGTGTTGAGTTTCCTTTTGAAATTATTCCAGACAGTAAATAATATATATTTTTTGACAACAAAAACCTCAATACTTCTTGGGGTTTTTTTTATTACAGATTATGAAATACTCTAGATTAAGTAAGGATCAATTCGTTGAGCTTCACAAAGAATTTATTGACTTTCTTTCTTCTAACTCGGTTACATTTGAAGATTGGACTATTCTAAAACAAAATAATGATGGAAAAGCTGAAGGTCTTTTAGACCTTTTTAGTGATATTGTTTGGGCTAAAGTTTTAGATAAAACACGATTTTTAGAAAACATTTCAAAAAATCATATTTATTTATTTTCTTTTGGTAACTCGCAAATGAANTTTATTGCAATTTATACTGAAAATAATGATGTAGATTTCACAACTGATGATGGATTCTCTTGGTTAAGAGATAATTTATTTGATGATAGTGTTAAATTGTATAATTCAAACAAAAACTATTCACAAGACAAACTATCTGATAAATTTGATTTAATTAAAAAAGGTGGTATAATCACCAAGGGTGAATTATTTAATTATTTTGATGAATTAATTATAGCCTAACTATTAAATTAATTAATAATTGTATATATTTCTGTAATGAAAGCGAAAGCCTTAACATCTAAAGGAACTAGAGATTTTAATTCTGCTCAAATCTTTAAAAGGGATTTTATTATAAGTTGCATAAAAAATAGTTTCAATACGTTTGGTTTTTCACCAATTGAAACTCCAAGTTTCGAAAACACAGAAACATTATTAGGTAAATATGGTGATGAAGGGGATAGACTTATATTTAAAATATTAAAATCAGGTAATTTTAAAAAAAACATTGATGATTCAACTCTGCTTTCTGATAACCTTAGTTTAATTTCATCAAACATTTCTGATAAAGCATTAAGGTATGACCTTACAATTCCTTTTGCAAGATATGTTGTTCAAAATCAAAATGAAATTAACCTGCCATTTAAAAGATATCAAATTCAATTAGTTTGGAGGGCAGACAGGCCTCAAAATGGAAGGTTTAGAGAGTTTTTACAATGTGATGCTGATGTAATTGGTTCTAAGTCTTTACTTCAAGAGGTTGATTTTATTCATTTATTTTCAGATGTATTTAAAAATTTAAAAATTCCTAATTGTAAAATTAGAATTAATCACAGGAAAATACTTATTGGTCTTTCTCAAGTTTTAAAACTTGAAGAAAAGCTTATTGAGTTAACTGTAATTTTAGATAAAACTGATAAAATTGGTAAAGACAAGGTAGTAATTGAAGTCATAAAATTAGGTTTAGACCCGTCTTTACAGGATGTTTTAGTTAATTACTTATCAATTGATGGAGATTTTATTAATTCAATTAGTTCATTAAATAATTTATTCAATACAAGCACAATTGGCTTAGAGGGTGTACAAGATTTAAATTCCATTTATAAACTTATTCATTTAAATAATTTAGGCAACACTAAATTAGTGCTTGATACTTCTTTGGCTAGAGGTTTGAGCTATTATACTGGTACTATTTTTGAAGTGAATGCTAGTGAGGAAGTTAATATTGGGTCTATTGCAGCAGGAGGTAGATATGACGATTTAACTTCTGTGTTTGGTCTAAATGATGTGAGTGGTATTGGAGTAAGTTTTGGATTAGATAGAATTTATATTGTAATGGAAACTTTAAATTTATTTCCAAAAATCGATAAGACAAAAGTTACTGTATTGTTTGCAAATACAAATAAGAATCATTTAAATTATCTTCTAAATGGTGTTAATCATTTAAGACTACACAATATCAATACTGACTTTTACCCGGATGTTGTTAGCTTAAAAAAGCAATTAAAGTACGCAAATAATATTGCTGTTCCTTATGTTGTTATTGTTGATGATAATGAAGTAGAAACCTCTTCATATTGTTTGAAAAAAATGAATGATGGTTCTCAGATAACACTTTCCATTGAGGAAATAGTCAAGATTTTAAAAAAATAAAGTTTTAATGAAAAATTGTAGCGAGACCGAGAATTGAACTCGGGACCTCCGGGTTATGAATCCGACGCTCTAACCATCTGAGCTATCTCGCCATATTTAAGGTGGTGCAAATATAAAATTAAAATTATATAGAACAATAATTGTTTAGTTAATATTTATATTTTTTTATTATANAACTTCATAATTAATGTATATATTACATCTGTTAATATTTTATAAATGAGCGAAAAAATTAAATACGAAATTGAGTTTCCTATTCAGGCCTCTGAAAAACTTCTTTTTCAATATATATCTTCCCCTTCTGGCTTGTCAGAATGGTTTGCAGATAATGTAAATTATAGAGGTGAAGTTTTTATTTTTATTTGGGATGGTGCTGAAGAAAGTGCGAAACTTTTAAGTAAAAAAAATAATGAAAAAATTCGTTTTAAATGGCTTGAAGACGATCAGACAAATACATACTTTGAATTTAGAATTCAATTTGATGACATAACAAAAGATGTTTCCCTTATTGTAACTGATTTTGCTGAGCAAGACGAGTTGGAAGAATCTAAAATGTTATGGACTAATCAAATATCTGACTTAAAAAAAATATTAGGTTCATCTTAGCACGATTATGGTAAACATAAATGGACAAATATATGCAAATGATGATGCATTCATTTCTATATTTAATACTAGTCTCATTTCCGGAGATCTCATTTTCGAAAATATAATTGTGAGTCGTAATAAAGTCCTTTTTTACGAAGATCATTATTTTAATCTTTTGTCCTCAATGAGGATTTTAAAAATTAAAATACCTATGTCTTTTACACCTGAATTTTTAGAAAATCAATTGTTATCTCTATACGCTAAATCTGGTTTTGTAGACGATAATATATTAATGAGAATTTTAATTTGTAATAATGTTGCTAGTAAAGTTAACCCTACGTCTGTAAAATATTATATTTACGATTCTCAAAAGATTAATTATTCTATTAGTAATTTTGAAAAATATACTTTAGATGTTTTTAAAGATTACTTTAAAAATACTGGACTTTTATCAAACCTTTCTACTAATAACCAGTTAATTCAAAGGATCGGACTAAGGTACTGTCAAGAAAATGATTTTAATGATTGTGTAATCTTAAATAATTCTAAGACTATTTCAGAGAGTTTAAAAGGAAATATTTTTATGGTAATGAACGATAAAGTTCTTACTCCTCCATTAAAAGATGGGAGTAATAACACTGTAATTAGAACTAAAATAATAGAGCTTATAAATAATGATATACAAGGGTTTGATGTTATTGAACAATCATTATCTGTTTTTGATATACAGAAATCAAATGAATTATTTATTTCAAATATCAATTTCGGAATTCAACCTGTTTATAAATTTAGAAAAAAAGTTTTTACAGATGAAATTACTTCACTAATAATGAATAAACTTACTTTATTAGTTATGGGATAGATTTTCTGGGGCATTAGACCAAATAGTATATTCACCTCCTAGATTAATCATAGTTTTTTTCCATGAGTTACTCATCTTTGTAAAAATATCTTCAGATTTAATTTTAGTACATTTAATCCAATTATCATCTCTAACTTCATTTATTAATTGTTTAGCTGACCAGCCGGTATAACCTAAGCAAAATTTTATGTCTTTAGTAGTTATTTTTTTAGAGTTAATTAAATCAACTATTGTATCAAAATCTCCACTCCAAAATAGTTGTTGATTGATTTTTATACTTTTAGGAATTAAATGTCCTAGGTTGTGAATGTAATATAAATTATCTTTATTAACTGGACCTCCATCGTAAACATCAAAATCTATATTAATTTCTGGGATAATATCTTTAAGTTTATAATCTAAAATTTTATTAATTATTAAACCAACGACTTCGTTTTCTATTGAGCTAGAAGTAATAAGTATTATAGACCTATTAAATTGAATGTCATTAACTATACTCGGATCTGCAATTATTAGATCTCCTTTTTTTAAATGAGTCATTATTAAATAAATTTTGAGCTTAAATCAAACTTAAATCCGTTCATTAAATCTGATATCTTCATACTTTTTTTACCCTGAACTTTTATTTCTTGAGGGATTAAAAAACCATCTTTAGTTGCTATTTTTATTTGTTTCTTTTCAATTATTATTAGACCACTATCTAATTGATGAGTTTCTATTTCAATTCTAGAACTATAAATAATAATCTTTAAAGTTTCATTTCCGTGAACTAAGAAACAATTTGCTCCTGGAAATGGGCTAAGCCCTCTTATTTTATTATATATATTAGATGTGTTCATAGACCAATCTATTCTGCAATTTTCTTTATTTAGTTTATTTGCTGAATTTAAATTAGGGGTATTTATTTGAGGCTTTAAATTTATTTTACCACTGATAATATTATTAACAGTATTTAAGATTAAATCTGCTCCTATCTTTTTTAATTTGTGGAATAAATCTCCGTAGCTGTCAAGTATATCAATTTTTATAGTTCTTTGATCTATAATATCTCCAGTATCAATATTTTCATTTATAAAAAATGTTGATACGCCAGTAATTTTTTCTCCATTAATAATGACCCAATTGATTGGTGCTGCTCCTCTATAATCAGGGAGAAGGGATGCATGAAGATTGATTGTCCCTAGTTTTGGAATAGCCCAAACAGATTTAGGTAACATTCTAAAGGCAACAACAATAAAAAGATCACTCTTTAATAAATTTAACTCTTCAATAAATGAAGAGCACTTTAAATTTGATGGTTGAATAATTTTTAAATTATTTTCTTTCGCATATATTTTTACTGATGATTCTTTTATTTTCAAACCTCTACCTGCTGGTTTATCTTCTGCAGTTATTACAGCTATAACATTAAAATTATCATTTAAAATACTTAAACTTTCAACTGCAAAGGCTGTTGTGCCAAAAAAAATAATTTTGATTTTCTTAGACATCATTTTTAATATTATTAATTATAAAATCCTTTCTTTTTATAATAGACATGTTTGGTATCTCTACAATATTGTATTTAAAATTTGTGTATGTTTTGTAGATGTATTTATCAATTTCCAGTGATTCTTCAAAACTCTCATATCTTTCTTTATCATTTACAAATATATCTTTCCATGGTCTTAATATAAATACTAGATCATATCTGTATTTTTCACATGCAGTGATATATTGCTTGTCATATTTCATTTTTTTAAAATCTAAGTATGCTACAACATCTGGAATACCTCTATCAAAAAAAACATTTTCTATTTCAATTTTATTTGAATCAGTAAATTGATTAATTCTAGATTCAAGTAGTAAATCACTAAACAACAAAGGGTTTGTTAAAAAAAGCTGATCTATACCTTTCTTTTTGTAAGAATTAATTACTTCTCTTGATTTTTCTTCAAAACCAACAAATCCATCACTAATTAGGCTGTTAAATAATGATGTTTTACCTGTACCAGGCCCTCCAGTAATTAAAATTTTTTTTGACATCATATAAAAATATACTGTAAAAATCGGGATTAATAAGTAATATAAAAAATATTAATAACCACTATATTTAATTTATTACTTAATTTTACTTTCTTATGAGTAAATCAGAGGAATTTTATGAAAAGTTAAACAACCAATTAGAGTCTACAAATACTTGGCCTAATTTTTATCTTTTTAAATTCATTATTAAGTCTGAATCTAACAATCTTGAAACTATAAAAGTTATTTTTAAAAATTTAGATTCAGAAATCAATACAAAATCTTCAAAAAACAACAAATACTGTAGTATTTCAATTAAAGCTTTTATGAAATCACCAATCGATATTATCAATATATATAAAGACGTGGGTGTAAAAATACCAGATGTAATATCTTTATAAAACTTACCTAATTGATTTTTATTTTGTATTTTGCTATCATATTTAACTTCACTTATAACATAATTTAATTTTTTTAATTTTGATTGAAAACATAGAATATAATACGGAAAGAGAATTTTTAATAATTCCAGAATATGGCAGACATGTTCAAAAAATGATTAATCATGCTACTTCTAGAGAAACTAAAGAGGAAAGAAATAAGTTAGCCAAGGCTATAATTTCGGTCATGGGTAATATGCAACCTCACTTAAGAGATGTGTCAGATTTTCAACATAAATTATGGGATCAATTATTTATAATGTCTGACTTTAAATTAGATGCTGATTCTCCTTATGAAAAACCATCGAAAGAATTATTAGAGGCAAGGCCATCTCCATTAAAATATCCGCAGAACTTCCCAAAATATCGTTATTATGGTAACAATATTAAAACTATGATAGATGTAGCAATTACATGGGATGATGGTGAAATGAAGGAGGCTTTAATGTATACGATTGCAAATCACATGAAAAAGTGTTTTTTAAATTGGAATAAAGATACAGTAACTGATATTGTAATATTTAATCAATTATTTGAGCTTTCAGATGGGAAAATTGATTTAAGAAACTCAGATGAAAAACTTCAAGATTCTGCTTTGTTATTAAAAGATAGAAAAAAGTTTACTGCTAAAAAGCCTTTTAAAAAGAATAATAAACCAAGAAAAAGATATTAATTAATCATGCAATCATTTAAAATTGAGGGTGGACATAAGCTTAAAGGGGAGATATTTCCACAAGGTGCCAAAAATGAGGCATTACAAATTATATGTGCAGTTCTCTTAACTGATAAAAAAATATTGATCAATAATATTCCAAATATTATTGATGTTAATAAGCTAATTAGTTTATTGCAAAAACTTGGAGTTAAAGTAAATAAAATCAATAACAATTCTTTTAGCTTTCAAAGTGATGAAATCAACCTTGGTTATTTAGAGTCTGATGAATTTAAAATTGACGGTAAGGGCTTAAGAGGTTCAATTATGATTGTTGGCCCTTTATTAGCAAGGTTTGGAAAGGGTTATATACCTAAGCCAGGTGGGGATAAAATTGGAAGAAGAAGGCTTGATACTCATTTTGAGGGGCTTATAAAGTTAGGGGCTAAATTTAGATACAGAAAAGAAGATCATTTTTATGGTGTTGAATCTAATCAACTTAAAGGTGCTTATATATTATTAGATGAAGCCTCTGTTACTGGAACAGCTAATATTTTAATGGCAGCTGTGTTAGCAGAGGGTAAAACATCTATTTACAATGCTGCTTGCGAACCATACATTCAGCAATTATGTAAAATGCTTAACCGAATGGGTGCTAAAATTAGCGGGGTAGGTTCGAACCTCTTAATAATTGACGGTGTCGATAGTTTAAATGGTACTGAGCATACGATGCTTCCAGACATGATAGAGATTGGTAGTTGGATAGGTTTAGCTGCGATGACAAAAAGTGAGCTCACAATAAAAAATGTTAGTTGGGAGAACTTAGGTCAAATTCCTTTTATTTTTAGAAAACTAGGAATAAATATTGAGAAAAGAAATGATGATATATTTGTTTCTGGGCATGAAAATGGTTATGAAATTCAAAATTATATAGATGGTTCAATTTTAACTATTTCAGATGCTCCTTGGCCTGGATTTACACCAGATTTGTTAAGTATTATATTGGTTGTAGCAACTCAAGCCAGAGGAAGTGTACTTATTCATCAAAAAATGTTTGAAAGTAGATTGTTTTTTGTGGATAAACTTATTGATATGGGTGCTAAAATAATCTTATGTGACCCTCATAGAGCTTCTGTTATAGGTCATGATTTTAAGTCTATGTTAAAAGCCACTACTATGACTTCTCCGGATATAAGAGCAGGTATTTCATTGTTGATTGCTGCTTTATCTGCTAAAGGAACCTCGACAATACATAACATCGAGCAAATAGATAGAGGATATGAAAATATAGATGAAAGATTAAGATCAATCGGAGCTAAAATAGAACGTATTTAATTATCATTTACTGGTGGTGGTCCCTCTGGTACCATAGCGATATAAATTTCACTCCCTTTTCTTTCTAAATATTCATTTTTAACTTTCTTCACAAGTTCATCATTTTGGTATAAATCTGACATTGTCATTGCAATTGCCTTTGATGCATGGAGCATTCCTTTATGGCCAATACTCATTCCTCCGCAAGCAACTACAGCCCATGAGTGCCAAGGTGTACCAATTGGAGCGGTAGCAACACCTACATTAATATTAGCTACATTCCAGCTAACATCTCCAACATCAGTTGATCCGCCACCAGGGTGTTCTCTGGTGTCCATTAATGGTCTAATTTCCGAATCCATTCCGTCCTGGGGTTTTGATGTTACTTCTTGTATTTTTTTCGCAAACTCTATCTCTTCTTTGGAATATTCAATTGGTCCTAANATTTCTAAATTATTTTGCATAATCGCGCCTCCAGATCTATTTACTAAAGTTTCATAAATTCCAGAAATTAATGAAACTTTATAATCAACATTTGCTAAAATTGCAGCTCCTTCAGCCATTTCGACAACTCGTTCGTAAACTGGATACATACCAGATCTTTTTGTATCTCTTACTCTCATCCATAATTTCGAATAATCTGGCACAACATTTACAACCTGCCCGCCATCTTGAATATGATAATGCATTCGTACAGTTGGTTTTACATGTTCTCTGTAGTAATTAACTCCAGTTGTATAAAGTTCTAGTGCATCTGAGGCACTTCTTCCATTCCATGGATCCATGGATGCATGTGCTGCTTGACCAAAAAATTCAATTTTAAAATCTATTAACGCTAATGAACTTTGAACATCAGCTTCAGTTTGTGCTGCTGGATGCCAACTAAGATTTACATCTACATCATTCCATAAGCCTTCTTTAACCATCCATATTTTTCCAAAATATTTTTCTTCACTTGGAGTTCCAAAAAACTTTACTGTACCGCTTATTTTACCGCTTTCTATTAATTCTTTAATAGCAATTGCTGCTCCTAAACTTCCTGCGCCAAATAAATTGTGTCCACATCCGTGACCAGCTCCTCCTTCAACTAAAGGAGATTTTGTGGGCTTTGTTTCTTGAGATATTCCTGGAAGTGCATCAAATTCACCTAAAACACTAATCACAGGGCTCCCATTTCCATAACTTGCTACAAAAGCTGTTGGCATGCCAGCTACGCCCATTTCAACACTAAAACCGTTCATGGTTGCGTAATCGGCTAATATCTTAGATGATTTATGTTCGTTGAAAGCAGTTTCTGCTAGACTCCAAATTTTATCACTAATGTTAATTAGGTTAGAAGAATGTTTTTCAATAGAATTCAAAATATCTTGATTTATATCAGATACTTTACTTTGAGAAAAGTTTAGATTAATTGAAAAAATAAATAACATGCAAATAAAGGGCAGATTTTTCATAAAAAAATAAGTTTAGTTACTTAAATATAACGATTATTATGAACTTATTCTAAACCTTTTTTATATGTTTCCAAACATCTTTGTCTGGCGAATTTATGATCAACAATTGGTTTAGGGTAATCCAATTCATTTAAATTTTTCACCCATTTGTTAATATACTTTAATTCTTTATCAAACTTTATAGCTTGAGTTGTTGGGTTAAAAATTCTAAAATATGGAGCTGAGTCGACTCCAGTTCCAGCAGCCCATTGCCAATTCCCAATATTACTAGATAACTCGTAATCAAATAGTTTTTTAGCAAAGTATGCCTCTCCCCATCTCCAGTCAATTAGTAAATGTTTACATAAAAAACCTGCTGTAATCATTCTTACTCTGTTGTGCATGAATCCGGTAGCATTTAATTCTCTCATTCCAGCATCTACAATTGGGTACCCAGTTTTTCCTTCACACCATTTCTTAAAAGATTCTTCATCGTAGAGCCATTGTACATTTTCATATTTTTCCTTAAAACATCTGGTCTGCGTGTTTGGGAAAAACCATAAAATCTGCATAAAAAATTCTCTCCATATTAATTCTTGTAAAAAAATCTCATTTTTGCATTTTAAAACAAACAATAAAACTTGTCTAATACTCACTGTACCAAATCTTAGATGAGGACCAATCTTACTAGTTGAATTTAAAGAAGGAAAATTTCTTTCATTTTCGTATTTTTCTACCAAATCTTCATCGAGCTTGTAATTTGGTATCTCCAATTTTGATTTTTCAAATCCTAGACTATTGAGGGAAGACCAATTATAGCTGCTGTTTTTTGAATAAAAGTTATGAGTTAAATCTTTAGACTTAAAATTTGACAGGTTTGTATTGTCTAGTTTTGTTTTCCATTTTCTCATGTATGGTGTATATACTACATAAGGAGTTTTGTCATCTTTCGTTATTTCATCTTTTTCAAAAATAACTTGATCTTTAAAACTTGAAAATTGAATGTTTTTGCTTGATAAAAATTCAGTAATCTTTTTATCTCTAGTAATAGCATAGGGCTCATAATCATGATTTGAAAAAACCCCCTCAATATTATAATCAATAATTAGCTTTTGAATTACTTCTAAAGGTTTTCCTTTTAAAACTAAAAGTTTAGAGTTGTATTTTGTAGATAGAGTACTATTTATAGACTCTAATTGCTTATAAATAAAGTTTATTCTTGGGTCGTCTTTATCTAATTCAAACGTGATATTTTCATCAAAAATAAATAATGGGATAACTTCTAATTTATTATTTAGAGCTTCATAAAGACCAATATTGTCATTAAGTCTAAGATCTCTTCTAAACCAAAAAATATTTACCTTATCACTCATTTTTTTAATATACCAAAAAGTTTTTCTAATTTTTCTTTTCTAAATCTAAAAATTTCTTCAAGTTTAGGTTTTACCAATATAGGGTTCATTATTCTTCCTAGAAATCCTAATGGAATTTTGTAGTCTATAATATCAATCATTTCCACTCCACCTTTAACTTCTTTTATAAAATGTTTATGATGCCATAAACTATAAGGGCCAAACCTTTGTTCATCAACAAAGTATCTTTTATCCTTAACTTGAGTAATTTCAGTAACCCATTTTGTAGGAATACCAAATACTGGAGTAACAATATATTGTATTATTTGACCAGCATACATTTCTGTGTCTTCCTCATTTATAATATTAAATCCCATGTACTCAGGGGTAATCAATTTCAAATTTTTTGGATCACTGAGAAAACTCCATGCTTTTTCAACAGTAATTGGTAATAATTGTCGTCTTGTAAATCTGTAAATCTTCATTAATTGTAAATTGCTATATATAGGTTAAGTGATGTTGCAATTAGTAGCCATAATATATAGGGAAGTATTAATAAGGAATACTTATTCATAATGGAGATATTTTTAATAAATATAAAAACAACAACTATTGTTAAAAGAATTATATCAATCAGTCCTAAAATTATTTCTTGCTTGTTAAAAAATATAAAATTCCATATTAAATTTAAAAAGTATTGTATTAATACAATAGATATTAATTTTGATGAATTAACCAGAACTGAAAGTTTGGCTAAATAAATAGCAAAACAAGTCATTAGAAAAGTCCAAGCGAAACCAAAAACCCATCCCATTGGAGTCCAGGGTGCTTTTGATAGATTTTTATACCAATTTGATGAGGCTCCTTCACCCATTAACAAACTTCCGACATATAAAATAGAAAAGTTTATTAAGATAAATAATAGAACTCTAGGAATTAGTTTCATTATAGATGCTTGGTAATTTTTTCACTAAGGGGTTTTGTAAAAGAATACCAGTAATTAACAAATTCACCTTTATCATTTATTAAATATTTCTGAAAATTCCACTTTACCGTTGAATTACTAACCATGTTTAAGTTCTTGCTAGTAAGCCATTTGTATAGTGGATGCTGTTTACTTCCTTTAACTTTAACTTTTTCAGTCATAATAAAGCTTACATCATATTTATCTGAACAAAAGGTTGCGATTTGTTGTGATGTTCCTGGTTCTTGACCACCAAATTCATTAGATGGGACTCCAATTACAACTAAGTTTGATTTATATTTTTCATGTAATTCTTGAAGTCCTTCATATTGACCAGTAAAACCACATTTAGATGCTACATTTACAAATAATATATTTTTATCTTTAAAATCTGATATTTTAATTTCTTTACCATCAATACCTGTAATAGATAGATCGTAAATTGAACTTTGACTATTCATAGTTTGAGATATTATAGTTATGGATATTAATAATAAACTTTTAATAAATTTCATCAAATTATAGTTTAAAAGATACAATACCAGCATCTAAATTAAATATTTGACCAGAAATAGAAGAGGCATCATTTGAAATTAAAAACTTAGCCATTTTTGCCACTTCTTCAGGCATAAGAATTTTTTTTAATGGATGTCTTTCTATCATATTTTCTATCACTTTTTCATTCCTTAGTAACTTTGAAGCAAGATCAGTTTTAGTTATTGTTGGAGCGATAGCATTAACTCTAATTTTTGGAGCTAATTCTGCCCCTAATGTTTTGACAAGACCATCGATAGCTGATTTAGAAGCAGCAACACTAGAATGGTATGGCATCCCTAATTTAGTAGCTACGGTACTAAAAAGAAGTATAGAGGCATGATTTGATTTTTTTAAAATTGGCAAGTATTTTTGAATTACTTTAATTGCTCCAACAACATTTATTTCAAAATCTTCTCTAAATTCATCTAAAGAAATTCGACCTATTGGTTTTAAGTTAATACTACCAGGACAATATATAACCGACGAAACATCTTCTAAATCAGGAAGATCACTGCTAAGTATGTCTATATTGTGGTGAGTTAAGTTTGTATGAGTTAATTCAGGTTTATTTCTACTAAGGTTGATAATCATATTATCTTGTACGAGTTGATTGATAATTTCTTTTCCAATCCCTCTGCTACCTCCAACTATAACAATTTTATTCATATTTATGATCCAGGTCTTCCTTTTAATCTTTTTTCAATCTTTCTTTTAATAACTGTCAATCTTTTCATTAAATCCATAAGTTCAGCATCTTTACTTTCTTTATAGATTTCATTGATATCTAATATTAGAGCCTTTACTTCTCTGGAAGCTACAATTCTCTCATTAGTTGTTTTGTAAGAAGTTTTTCTAGTTTCAAACTCTAATGCTCTTTCGATTAATTCCATTTATTTTTATTGTTAAAAATTCTATTTAATTTTCTCAATATAGGTAATTTTTTTTTCCTATTGACAACTACTATAATTATGANGGTAAATCTACAAAAAGGTATATTAAATCGTATCTATGTTATAAAAATATTAACATTTTTTATCAATTAAATTCCTGCTTTAGGTCTTTGGTAACCTTTTCTATCTTTTAGCTTTGGTATTGAGTATCCATCTAAACCAGTTACAGATGCTACATTGGCTTTACCTAAGTTTAGATAGCCGTCTTTTTCAATGATTTCGTCCTTAACGAANAGATTAACTATTTTGCCNAATACAAGTGTAGTGTTGTTTTCTTTAATGTAATATTCATTTACATACTGCATTTGAATTTGTACTGGAGAGTCTTTGACGAAAGGAGTAATAATTTTGTTTTTGTACTCAACTTCAAGATTAGTAACATCAAATTCTGAGATATCTTCGTCATACCTAGCAGAAGTGTGATGCGCATCACTTGTGATGGACTCAAATACATGATTTATAGTGTAAAACTGTGTTTCCTTAATGTTCTTGTATGTATTTCTAGGAACTTCTCCTGAGGGTCTAACAATAAATCCTAATATAGGTGGGTTTGATCCTACGTGAACAACAGAGCTAAATATTGCTACATTTTCAACACCTTTTTTTGAAACTGTTGCTATCAGATTTGCAGGCTTATAACCAGAACAACTATTGATTAAGTTAATTTTAAATATATTATGTAAACTATCTAGTTTTTCTTGATTAAAATGAATCATTAATTTTTTTCTTTTAAATAAATTTTAAATAAATATGCAGCCAACACACCTGCAATAATAGTTATAAAAATGTAGTAAGGACTAAATGCTAGTGACATATTAATTACTTGACCGTTAAATATGTTAAAAATAGCTGGACCTAAAGATATAGCAGGATTTAAAACAGAGCTAGAAATTTCACCAATTGAGTACTGACTAGCAATGACTGTTAACCCTATGGCAGCCCCATAAAATTGATTATCCTTAAGTTTTGGATGAGTGCCAACAAATAAAATTGTAATTACTAACAAAAATGTAAAAATAAACTCAGCGATTAAAAATTGTATTCTTGTTGTATTACTGTCAGGTTGAATTTCAAAAATATTATTAGTAATTAGAAAATAAATAAATGAACCAGCAATTGCTCCTAAAATTTGTGCTGAACAATATTTAAAGCATTCAGTTTTATTTATTTCTCCTCTAATAACCATAGCGATACTTACTGCAGGGTTGTAATGAGCCCCAGAAATATGAGCACCTACATAAATTAAAGATGCTAAACCTAGTCCAATTGCAATTGGATTTTCGGTTAGTGCACTGATAAGTAATAAAAAAAAGGTACCAAAGAATTCAATAGAATATTTTTTCATAATTCTAATTTTTTGTTAATTTATTTGTTATTGATTATATTTTCAAAATTAATATTTTAACTTCATTTTTTAATATTTATTTTAATCTATTATTCTGCACTATGAAAAATTTTATATTCTTTTTATGTTTATTATTATCATTTAACATTTTTTCTCAAATCCAAACACCCGCACCAAGCCCAGCTACAAATGTTCAACAAACAATTGGACTGACTGATATAACTCTTGAGTACGCCAGACCATCTGTTAGAAACAGAGTAGTATTTGGTAATTTGGTTCCTTTTAATAAAATATGGAGAACAGGTGCCAATGAAAACTCGATAATTTCTTTTAGTACTTCTATTAAAATTGGAGATACGGATGTTCCTGCTGGAAAGTATTCGGTTTACACTATTCCAAATGAGAATAGCTGGGAGTTTATTTTATATTCAGATTATAATAACTGGGGTTTACCTTCAGATTGGGATGAAAACAAAGTGGTAGTTAGACAGAAATTTACTCCAATTAAATTAGAAAATAAAATGGAGTCATTTAAGTTTGCATTAGATGATTTAACTAATAATTCCTTTACATTAGGTATAACTTGGGGTTATTTTTATCTTCCTGTTGAAATTAAATTACCTACTACTAGTATAGTTATGTCAAGTATTGAAGAGGTACTAAAAGACCCTACATCGTCTGATTTATATAAAGCAGCTGTTTATTTATTACAAGAAAATAGAGATTTAAGAATGGCTAAAGAATGGATGAATCAATCTATTGCAATGATGGAAAATCCTAGATTTTATCAACTCAGACAACAATCTCTTATTTATGCAGCTTTAAAAGATTACAAGATGGCAATAAAAGTAGCAAAATCTTCATTAGAAAAATCAATCCTTGCAGGAAATGCAGATTATGAGAAAATGAATCAGGATTCAATTTCTATTTGGAGTAATATGTAATTATTATTTAATGTTATTATAAAATAATTCAATCAAGTAGGATGTAATTATTACAGTCAGTACTCCTAAGACATTAAGCCATAAATAAGGCATGTAATCGTTATACCAAACAAACAATATTATTAATTGTGTTATTATTGCACCATAAAAAACAGCATTCGATTTTATATACTTTATGAAAAATGCTATTAGAAATATACCTAATACATTCCCGTAAAAAAGAGAACCAATAATATTTACTAATTGAATTAAGTTATCTGCTAGATATGCAACACAGGCTATGGCTATAGCAAAAACACCCCAAAAAACAGTAAATATTTTAGTTGTATTTACTGTCTCAATTTCACTGGATTTGTTTTTTTTGTTCCTGTTGTATAGATCAATTGTTGTTGTAGTTGCTAATGCATTTAATTCACTAGCTGTAGAGGACATTGCAGCACTTAAAATTACTGCAATTAATAAACCTATTAAGCCTTTAGGTAAATTGTTTAAAATAAAACTTATAAAAACATAATCTTTATCATTAGATTCAATTCTATTTAAAGAATTATTAGAGAACTCTTTTATGATTTCTTTTGCTTTATCTCTAATTGTTTTCTCTCTTTCATTAAGACTTTTTATTTCTGCTAAACTCTTAGCATTATTGTTATCAACAAAGTCGTTAGTAGCTTTGCTTTTCAAGTAATAAACCTCCTTTAAAGATTGCTCTAGTTTAAAATAGTCATTAGCTCTTTCAGAACTAGAAATTGTAATTTCTGCTTGTGGATTAAAATTTAAAGGAGAAGGGTTAAATTGATAAAAAACAAATACCATTACTCCAATGAAAAGAATAAAAAATTGCATTGGAATTTTTAAAACACCATTAAATATCATCCCCATTTGCATTTCTTTTAAAGACTTCCCTGACAGATATCTTTGTACTTGACTTTGGTCAGTACCAAAATAAGATAACATTAAAAAAGTACCACCTAATATGCCACTCCAAACGGTATACCTATTTTCTAAATCAAAAGAAAAATCTAAAATTTTCATTTTATCATTTGCTCCTGCTAATTCAATAGCTTTTTCAAATGTTACATTGTCTGGTAAAGAATTAATAATGATTAAAAAAGTTATTATCAAGCCTGTAAATATTACACCCATCTGGTATTTCTGAGTATAATTAACTGCTTTTGTGCCTCCAGAAACAGTATATATAATTACTAGTAACCCTATAATTATATTCAAAGTAGTTAAATCCCATCCTAAAACAGATGAGAGAATAATTGCTGGGGCAAAAATAGTTATTCCAGCAGCTAAACTTCTTTGAATTAAAAATAGTAAAGAAGTTAATGTTCTTGTTTTTAGATCGAATCTAGATTCTAAGTATTCATAAGCGGTAAAAACTTTCAACTTATGATATATTGGTATAAATACTATGCATATTATAATAATGGCTATGGGTAATCCAAAATAAAATTGAACAAAACCCATTCCATCATTAAATGCTTGACCTGGAGTTGATAAAAAAGTTATTGCACTAGCTTGTGTTGCCATTACAGAGAGTCCAACAGTCCACCATTTAGCTTCATTACCCCCTTTGATATAGTCTATAGAATTTTTTGCCCCCTTAGTTTTTAGAGTTCCATAAGTTACTATTAGTAGTAGGGTAGAGCATAAAACAATCCAATCTAGTAGTTGCATTAAGAGAATTTTATTGTTATGAAATAAAAAATAATCAGATAAAAAATATTAGCTATTATTAGTATTGAATATAATCTGGTCCATTTTTTTTTAACTTTTTCCATGATTTATAAATTCATTAGTTCTTTGTAAAGTAAGTGAGTTGGAAGCCCCATTACATTATTGTATGTACCTTCAATATTAGTTATACCAATATACCCAATCCAATCTTGAATTCCATATGCACCAGCTTTGTCTAATACCTTGTTGTTTTTTATGTAATAGTCTATTTCCTTGTCAGATAAGTTTTTAAAAGTGACTTCTGTAGTATCATTAACAATATTTTTTGATTCTAATGTTTTAATACAAAAAGAGGTGATCACTTTATGTGTGTTGCCACTTAAAGTCTGTAGAATTTCTTTGGCATTTTTATTATCTTTTGGTTTTCCAATAGCTTCTTCATTTAACCATACAATAGTATCGCTAGTGATAACAATCGTATTTTTATTTAACATCTCTGAAAAATAACTAGCTTTTTTATCTGCAATAAAATCTGTTATTTGCTCAGCCATTAAATTATTTGGATAGGATTCATCGAAATCTAACTTTACTGACTTAAATTGTATGTCAAGTTCATTTAAGAATTTAATTCTTCTTGGAGATTGAGACGCTAAAATAATCTCATAGCTAGAAAGTTTTTCTTTTAACATATTAAATTAATCCATTTGTGCATTATTGAACGTGTTCCATTTGCCATGAATTTTCATAACTTGTTCGATTACATCACGTACAGCTCCTTTTCCACCATTTTTACTTGAAATATATCTACAGATATCTTTTACTTCATTCACAGCATCTTGTGGGCAACAAGATAGCCCAACTATTTTTAAAACTGGTATATCAGGGATGTCATCCCCCATATAGAGTATATTTTTTAAGTTAACATTAGAAGATTCGATAAATGAATTTAATTGTTTTATTTTATTATGTGCACCTAAGTATATAAACTCAACACCTAATGCTTTAAGTCTGTCTCTAACACCTTCATTTGTCCCTCCAGAAATAATTGCAATTTTATATCCTGAATCTAAAGCAGCTTTTAAAGCAAATCCATCTTTAACATTCATTGTCCTTAACATCTCACCATTGCTAGTAATTGTTAATGATCCATCTGTTAATACACCATCAACATCAAAAATAAAAGTTTCAATTTGAGATAATATTTCTTTATAATTTTTCATGATCTAAATCGTTAATTAAGTTCGTTATAAGTTTGTAAAGTTGCCTATGTTTTTCATTGTCTAAATCCATTAAATGTTTATCTGTAGTTTTTTTATCTCCTCTAATTGCAGGGCCTGTTTGAGCTTCTTTAGGATCTAATGTATTAATTTTATTAACTGTTTCAGTAATTAATGGTTTTAAAATATTAAAATCAATCTTTGATTTATCTGTTATGCTTTTCGCTATTGTATACATGTGATTTGTAAAATTATTTACAAAAACAGCAGCTAAATGTAATTTTTCTCTCTGATTGGAATCAATTTCGTAATAAGTGCATCCTAAGCTTTTAGATATTTTTTTTAATGTAATCATATCATTAGGATTTGTGGACTCTAAACAAATAGGGATTTTTGAAAAATCAATTTCACTTTCTTTAGAAAATGTTTGTAAAGGATAAAAAACTGCAGATCTATTTTTTAGATTTAATTCATTTTTAGATTTACTTCCCGAGGTATGACAAACAAGCCTATTCGAAAATAATAATTGAGTAGATAATTCATAGATAGAATCATCATTAACAGCTAATATATACACATCAGCAAATTCTAATTTATCTAATTGATCAGTGATTTTAACTAAATCGGAATACGGAGCTAGATCTTTTAAATTTCTGCTATACCATTGCTTAATTTTAATTTCACTATTTTTTTTATTAAAAGCTTTAAATAAGTGTGTCCCAACATTACCAGATCCTAAAATGACAACTTTAATCATATAGCTAAATTAAGGAACTAATGAGTCTAAAAAAAACTTTAATTATTTAACAAATATTTACTATTTATATAAATTAAAAGAGAACATTTCTTTGTAAATTTGCACACTCTATTTATATATCTAAATGATAAAAAAAATATTTAATTTATTATTTTCTACTCGCCTTACCGGCATGCTCTTTATTGTTTTTGCAATAGCGATGGCTGTTGGTACTTTTTTAGATGCAGGTCAAGATACCTCACCAACTCCTTATTCAAGAACTTTAATATTTAATGCTCTTTGGTTTGAGTTAATAATGTTGTTTTTTATTGTAAATTTTACTGGAAATATATTTAAATATAATCTTCTTAGTTTAAAAAAATGGCCAGTATTATTACTTCATTTTTCTTGGATTTTTATAATACTAGGTGCTTTTATCACCAGATATCACGGTTTTGAAGGGGTAATGAGTATTAGAGAGGGTGAAACTGAAAACTCATTTATAAGTGAAAAGACATATGTTAAAATATACATAGATGGAGAGTATGCTATTGATGGAATTACTCAAAGACGTGCTATCGAGGAAGCTGTTGATTTTTCTCCAAGGTTAAATAATAAATTTAGTATTAATACTTCTTACGATGATAAAAAAATTAACATTGAATTAGTTGAATTTATACAAGGAGCAGAAAAAGATATTATTCCAGATATTAATGGGGAGGAGTATTTGAAAATAGTTGAGGCAGGTGATGGGGTGCCTCATAATCATTTTCTGAAAATGGGTGAGGTTCAAAGTTTACACAATGTTTTATATGCCTTAAACAAACCTACAAAAGGAGCAGTCAATATTACTTATACAGATAATGCGGAATTATTTATTGAATCTCCTTTTGAGGGTGAGTATATGATTATGGCATCTGGTACAAACGGAATATTAGAAAAAGATAAAAAACAAGTTTTAAATTTAAGATCTAGGTATTTAATTGGTAATCAAGCTATAGTTTTTCCAAAGAATGTAGT
>JGI20154J14316_10000305_pt1 | contig 44212 bp, 39 predicted proteins | sample COG_04_FD_14316 | JGI IMG/M metagenome (IMG submission 14316)
CCCCATGTGCACCCGCCGTTGGCGCGCAAGCTGCAAGAACGTTGCCCCAAAATGGCGTTTAAAACCGCGCCGCACAGTAGACGGATCAAGCCCCATTTGATCAAGGTCTGCTTCGGTCCAGCGGCGCATCGGTTGGGTATCAAGTTGTGCAAGCAAGCGTGTAATTGTGGGGTCTGTCTGATCTAGGCGCCCCAATAGTCGACAGCGCATACAGGCCCGAATCCCTGCAGTAAGACAGTCGGACACACAACCATAAAACTGGCAATTCTCGGACTTTGGTTTGCGGGCACCGCGTGTAAGGCGACAAAAAATTCCTGTCGAGGTTACTCCGACATAGGCCCGTCCCTCATAATCATGGCTGCGCTGCAATAATGCGGCATAAAGTGTCGGGTGATAGGGTAATGAAAATAACACAGCGACGAACTTACGCGATTTGCTGACGCGTTGGCGTCGAAAATCGGGCGGTGATATACGTTTTTTCACCCAGTCCCGACAAACGCTTTTAAGCGAACCCGAGTGCAGGGACAATTATTGTTGAAAATTTATCTTTGCAAGCGACGCGCAGGCCGCTAGCGTTCTAAAAAAGAGAGGCCCGAATGACAGACACTCCACTTTGGCAATATAGCGCCTGTGAGATCGTCACTGCCATCCAAAATGGCGAAATCAGCGCCGAAGCTGCAGCATCGGCCGCGGTTAACCGCATGCGTGAGGTCAATCCAGACCTGAACGCCGTGGTAGAAGATCTTGGGGAACAAGCGGTTGAACACGCCACAGCATTAGACCAGCAGCGCGCCGCAGGCCAACCATGCGGGCCACTGCACGGCGTTGCCGTCACGATTAAGATCAACGTTGATCAAGCCGGACATGCCACCTCGAACGGGGTGTTGGCACTAAAAGACAATATTGCCCATCAAGACGCGCCGGTGGTGCGCAACCTCACCAAAGCCGGTGCCGTGATAATCGGACGCACCAATACACCGGAATTTTCGTTTCGCGCCGATACCGACAACCCGCTGCACGGACGGACCCACAATCCTTGGGGTCGACATGTATCCCCTGGCGGATCCTCGGGTGGGGCAGCATCGGCAGTGATGTCAGGCTGCGGTGTATTGGCCCATGGCAATGACATAGGCGGTTCACTCCGCTTTCCCGCCGCAGCCACAGGCGCCGTGACGGTCAAACCGAGCCTCGGACGGGTACCAGCCTATAATCCCAGCCAGAAAGCCGAGCGTGGCATGCTGGCGCAGGCGATGTCGGTACAGGGCCTAATCACCCGCTCTGCGGCCGATCTGCAGTTGTCTATGCCCGCTCTCATCGCACCCGATATTCACGATCCCTTTCACGTACCACTGCCTTATCGGGGGTCTGCGATCAACGGGCCGGTTCGCGTGGCGGTTAGCAAAGCCAGTTTTGGGTTCGAACTCCACCCTGAGATATCTAAGGCAATTGATCTGGCCGCAGATGCCCTCAGCGATGCGGGATATGAGATCGAGGAAATGACCCCGCCACTGGCACAGGAAACCGCCGAATGCGGGTACCGCGCTTTGATGGGCGAAGTGTCAGAACTGCTTGGTCCTGACATACGCACCCATGGGTCCGAGACAATCAATGCAATATTTGACGAATATTTTCGTCAATTCCCCCCCTATCAGGGCCGTTCCCTGCTCGACGCGATGGCCAAGCGCAGCTTTTACGCCCGGGAATGGGGACTGTTTTTAAACGAATATCCCTTGGTGCTATGTCCGTTCATGCTGCAGCCGTTCTTTACTCCCAATCGCGACACCGAAGGCCCTGAAGGCGTCAGGGAGGCACTGGGCTCAGCGTTGTGGTCTTTTTCGATGAATTTCACCGGCCTACCCGCAGGATGCCTGCCAACGCATCTCGCCGCGCTGCCACAGGGGTCGCAGCCGATCAACGTGCAGCTTATCGGGCGGCGCTGGCGCGAAGATTTAATCGTTGACGCGATGGTCGCCATTGAGGGCCGTTTGGGACGTCTGTGTGAACATCTGTGGGCGCAGTCCGCTTAATTCCATAAAGCCTGAGTGTAAAATTAGCCTGCATATAGCCCAAACACTAGACGAATTGCTCGCGTAGCAGACGCTCTTCCAAACCATGACCGGGATCAAACAGGATTTTATGGCTGACCTGCGTATCCGAGGTGATTTGCACCGACACCACATTTTCAACTGCCAGAGAATCGGCATAAGCCGTCACCGGGCGGCGTTCGGGTTCCAACACATCAAATCCAACCCTTGCGCACTTTGGCAACAACGCACCGCGCCAGCGACGGGGCCGATAGGCTGCCATCGCGGTAAGCGCCAAGACATCAGACCCGATTGGTAAGATTGGACCGTGCGCAGAGTAGTTATACGCCGTTGACCCCGCCGGAGTGGCCAACAGCGCGCCATCACACACCAACTCGTCAAGCCTTGCCCGCCCATCGACGGAAATACGCAATTTAGCAGCTTGCGGGCCCGCACGAAGCAGCGACACTTCGTTGATTGCCAGAGACAGATGCCGCTTTCCGGTCACATCGGTCGCCTGCATGGACAAGGGATTAATCACAGTTTTTTCAGCTAACGCCAAACGCTGTGGCAGCGTCTCGACTGAAAATTCATTCATCAAAAACCCGATTGTTCCTCGGTTCATACCATAGACGGCAAGCCCCAGCGCCTGTGTGCGCTGCAAGGTTTGCAACATGAACCCGTCCCCCCCAAGGGCAACTATCACGTCTGCGAACGCCTCCTCACAATCACCATGAAGCCCGGCAAGCTCAGCCCGAGCATGTTGCGCAGCCTCGGCCTCGCTCGCGGCAAAGGCAATTTTCAAATCCATGTGCCAGCGTTTCCTCCTTGCAGATCTCGGTAAGATAACTCAAGCACAGCCGCTGCAAAATTACCAGTGGTGCCGCGCCTATTCGGCGCAGGGTCGCATTCAGATGTTTTCACAGCCCTGTCTTTCCTTTACCCACAAGACAACTACATAGCACATACGCGCCTTCAAACCCGTAAAAGCAGGAGCATTCAGCCATGACCACCGCCTCTCACGCACCCGGATTTTTCACGCAGTCGCTGCAGGACAGTGACCCCGACGTGTTCGCGTCTATCACCGACGAGCTGGGCCGCCAACGTGAAGAAATCGAGCTGATCGCCTCTGAAAACATTGCCTCAGTTGCCGTCATGGAGGCCCAAGGCTGTGTGATGACCAATAAATACGCCGAAGGCTATGTCGGCCGACGCTATTATGGTGGATGCCAATTCGTCGATGTAGCCGAAACACTGGCGATTGAGCGCGCCTGTCAGCTGTTTGAATGCGGATTTGCCAATGTACAGCCCAACTCGGGCAGTCAGGCCAATCAGGGCGTGTTTACTGCGCTGCTACAGCCGGGCGACACCATTCTCGGAATGAGCCTTGATGCCGGTGGGCACCTGTCTCACGGTGCAGCCCCGAACCAGTCGGGAAAATGGTTCAACGCAGTCCAGTACGGTGTGCGCCGCGAAGACAATATGATTGACTATGACGAAGTCGCAGCACTGACAAAAGAACACCAGCCAAAGTTATTGATTGCCGGAGGCTCTGCCGTGCCACGTCAAATTGATTTCGCAAAAATGCGGGAAATAGCCGACAGTGTGGGCGCCTATCTGCATGTTGATATGGCACATTTCGCCGGTCTAGTTGCGGCCGGTGCCCACCCAAGCCCCTTTCCCCATGCCCATGTTGCCACCACAACCACCCATAAAACACTGCGTGGCCCGCGTGGCGGGATGATCGTGACCAATGATGCCGCACTGGCAAAAAAGTTCAACAGTGCGATTTTTCCCGGCATTCAAGGCGGGCCGCTGATGCATGTGATTGCCGCCAAAGCCATCGCCTTCGGTGAGGCCCAGCGCCCAGAGTTCAAAACCTACATCAACGATGTGATCACAAACGCCCAAGCCCTGAGCGATCAATTGATCAAAGGCGGGCTCGACACGGTAACCCATGGTACCGATACGCATGTTGTGCTTGTCGACCTGCGACCCAAAGGTGTAAAGGGCAACGCCACCGAAAAGGCGCTGCAGCGCGCGCACATCACCTGCAACAAAAACAGCGTGCCGTTTGACCCCGAAAAGCCAATGGTCACCAGCGGCATTCGCCTAGGATCCCCTGCGGGCACCACACGGGGCTTCGGCGAACAGGAATTTCGCCAAATTGCCGACTGGATTATCGAGGTTGTTGATGGGCTGGCAGCAAATGGCGAAGAGGGAAATGCGGCAGTTGAAAGCAAGGTGAAGGCAGACGTAAAAGCCATGTGCGCGCGCTTTCCAATCTATCCAAACCTCTGACAGATCGCTGTCCCAAGGGATTTAAAACTGCCATGTTGCATAGGGTTATCCACGGCCAGGCAAATAACCCGCCGCTCTTGATCGTGCATGGTTTGTTTGGCTCCGGGCGCAACTGGGGCGTTATCGCAAAGCGTCTGTCTGACATGCGGCAGGTCTTTGCGGTCGACCTGCGCAACCACGGGCAAAGCCCATGGAGTGATCACCACCGGTACATCGATATGGCCGAGGATCTGGCCGAAGTGATCACCGCCCACGGCGCGCCTATGGATGTGCTCGGTCACTCGATGGGTGGCAAAGCGGCGATGACACTTGCGCTGACCCACCCAGAGTTGGTGCGCCGCTTGATCGTCGCAGATATCGCCCCTGTCGCCTACGAACATGACCAGACCCAACACATAAAAACAATGCGCGCCGTGGATCTGACACAAATCAAAAAACGTGCTGACGCCACCGCGCAATTGGCCCGAGATATCGACGACCCGATATTGCAAAGCTTTTTCACCCAGTCGCTGGATATTGCCAACGGAAGGTGGCGCCTTAACCTTGATGCGCTCGAGCGTGATATGCCGGAAATTTTAGAATTTCCAGAATTTGATACAACATTTTCGAACCTGACATTGTTTCTATCGGGTGCAAACTCAAACTATGTTGCCCAGACACACCGGCCAATCATTAAGCGTTTATTTCACAACTCCAAATTCGCCAAAATTCCAAACACTGGNCACTGGCTGCACGCAGAAGCGCCCCGCCAGTTTGAAGCGTCTGTCCGGGCATTTCTGACCATGACATTCGCCTGAGAGCCACGAGAGATCGTCGCCGAATTTATCCGCGAGAGATAGACATGTTCCACCTTGAGCGCGTGAACTCCAAGCCAGCCCTCGTTCGAATTCGCGGCAAATAGGACCGCGCGATCTTCGAGCCTTGACCAATCCCGAAAACCAAATCATATCCCTTGTATGACACAGCTTTCAAAAATCCGAAATTTCTCGATCGTCGCCCATATCGACCACGGAAAATCCACCCTGGCCGACCGGTTGATCCAATCCACCGGCACCGTAAAAGACCGGGATATGAAAGAGCAGTTGCTGGATGCCATGGACATCGAGCGAGAGCGCGGTATCACTATTAAAGCCAACACGGTGCGGATCGATTACACCGCCGAGGATGGTGAAGACTATGTGCTCAATCTTATCGACACCCCGGGCCATGTGGATTTTGCCTATGAGGTCTCACGCTCAATGCGCGCGGTCGAAGGCTCGCTTTTGGTGGTTGACAGCTCGCAGGGTGTCGAGGCGCAAACACTTGCCAATGTCTATCAGGCGATCGAGGCCAATCATGACATTGTGCCAATCCTGAACAAAATTGACCTACCGGCCAGCGATTGTGACCGCGTTGCCGAACAAATCGAAGACGTGATTGGCATCGATGCGTCAGGCGCCATTCGGGTCAGCGCAAAAACTGGCGTCGGCATCAAAGAAACATTGGAAGCTATCGTCAAAGAATTGCCCGCGCCCAAAGGCACGCGCGATGCCCCGCTCAAGGCAATGCTGGTCGACAGCTGGTACGACGCCTATCTCGGCGTCATCGTCTTGGTTCGGATCATGGACGGAGTGCTGAAAAAGGGCGAGCGGATCAAGATGCTGTCAAATGGCTCAGTGCATCATGTCGACCAAATCGGCGTATTCCGCCCCGAGATGCAAATGATTGACGAATTGGGTCCGGGCGAGATTGGCTTTCTGACCGCCTCGATCAAACAGGTACGCGACACGAGGGTTGGCGACACAATCACCCATGAGAAAAAAGGCACCGATCAAGCGCTTTTAGGGTTCAAACCAAGTCAGCCGGTGGTGTTTTGCGGGCTGTTCCCAGTGGATAATTCCGAGTTTGAAGACCTGCGGGAAGCCATCGACAAACTGTCGTTGAATGATGCGTCTTTCAGCTCTGAAATGGAGACATCGGCCGCACTTGGTTTTGGATTTCGCTGTGGATTTTTGGGATTGTTACACCTTGAGGTGATCCGTGATCGCATCGAAAGAGAATATAATATTGAGCTGATAACCACTGCACCCTCGGTAATTTATCATGTTTTCCTGCGAGATGGCACTATGAACCCACTGCACAATCCGGCCGACATGCCCGACCTGACACATGTGGACCATCTCGAAGAGCCGCGCATCAAGGCGACAATTTTAGTACCCGACGAATATCTCGGCGATGTTTTGAAATTGTGTCAGGATCGGCGCGGCATTCAGATGGATCTGACTTACGCAGGCAGCCGAGCCATGGTCGTCTATGATCTGCCGCTCAACGAAGTGGTCTTTGATTTTTACGACCGCTTGAAGTCGGTAACCAAGGGCTATGCCTCTTTCGATTATCAAATGACAGAGTACCGGCAGGACAATCTGGTAAAAATGTCTGTGCTAGTCAATGACGAAGCAGTGGACGCGCTGTCGACCATGGTACATCGCGACCGGGCCGAAGCCCGAGGCCGGGCCATGGTAGAAAAACTTAAAGATCTCATTCCGCGTCATATGTTCAAAATTCCAATTCAAGCGGCGATTGGCGGCAAAGTGATTGCCCGCGAAACGCTGTCGGCGATGCGCAAAGACGTCACTGCCAAATGCTATGGCGGCGATGTCAGCCGTAAGAAAAAATTGTTGGATAAACAAAAAGCCGGCAAGAAAAAAATGCGCCAATTCGGCAAGGTTGATATCCCTCAGGAAGCCTTTATTTCGGCATTGAAAATGGACGGATAATTATAAGTCTTTCCCCTTGAGACGGCCAAGACTATCTTGCCAGACGAGAATTTTACGCTCTGGCAATCGCTTAATAAAGGAGGCCTTGGCTCGGCTTTTGAGCCGACGTTAAACATATATTTTAAAAAAAATTTTAGCCTGCTGCAGTGAGCAATAAAGTAATTTCATTTAATCTGGAGTTTATTTTGAGACATTTTTGGCTTTTCATTACAATCTGGTTTGGTCTGGTCTCGGCACTCAACGCACAGGGCCATTGCAGCGCCCCAAGCGTATCGCTAACGTTTTCCCCCGCCATGCTGAATTTTGACAATAAAGGGCAAAGTTTCGTCTCGGCGCACCACGGTGAAAACATCACGTCGTTGACAGAAATAACCCGCAAACTGACGGCCTGTACGACGCGAAATAGCACACCAACACTGCGCAGGCTGGCGCTGTTTGCACAGGTCTTAATCAGTTTTCGCCTGCAATACGCCAATGCCTATATGTTGCATGAATACGCCCATGCCGAAATGGGACACAGGTTCGGGACAAGCGGGATTATGATCGGCCGCTCGCCAAACAACAACGGTCTTGGCACAACCCAAAACGACGCCTATCTCCAGAACTTGCTGCGCATGGCCTTTGGGGGAAAGCATCCATTTGACTTTGCTTATCGGGGTGTCGGCATCAATAGCACTGGCGCTACCCCAGCAGCCTTTAGTGGCCCCAAAGCACAGGCGCTGGGGCACGCGGCAGGCATCAATCTCAATAGCTTTTTGGCGCAACAGGATTTTGAGGCTATGATGGACGGTGAAGTCAGCCCAAGCCGGGGATTAAATTATATCATTAACAAAACTTTTGCCCCGGGATATTTTATGCTTGATGCCAGTATTGGCGGCGATCCATCCAACTATGCAGCGCAACTGACAGCACAGGGAATAACCACCTCGGTCGACAAAATCAGAAAATACCAATGGGCCGCGCTTTTGCTGTCCAACGGGTATTGGAGCAGCCTCAGGTCCCTGCGGCACTATAGTCAAGAGGGTGTTGATATCGCGCCCATTGTGGGGCGCCTTGCAGTGATGACCCGAAGCCCAAACACTGTATTATACTGGCCTGAGTTTTCCACTTTTCTGAACAAAAGCGGGGTTTCAATGGCAGGAGAACTGCCGTTTACGCTTGGACCAAAGGCGCGCTGGAGCCTTGGCGTTGAACGCAATATCATCGGTATGAATCAGGGCGCAGATATCACGTTGGGATTTAAACAGACCTTCAACAACGTCAAAGTATCTGGAAAATTCACACAAAACACCCAAAGCGGCAGTTTCGCAGAGGCCCGTATCCAGCGCGAGGTCACAAAAAATATCTCTATGATCGCCCAAATTTTTTGGACAAAAGGCACCAGCCTTATTGGTGAAAGGCTTAGCTTTGGCGCCAATCGGGGTGGCCATTTCGGGTTCAAATTCACTTTTTAGGGCGCCGATGATACCTGAGCGCGGCTCGCGAAAATTGCGCGCTTCCAAGAATATCTGGGAGCGCCAAACCTAGATGTTTTAATGCTTCATTTTGTGCTTTTTCGGGGCCCGCTTCAAATCGACAGGCACAGTTATCGAAACTGCGCCAGCATTTTCGAACATCAGCGTCACCGAAATCTCATCACCCTGCGTCATGGGGGCAGAAAGTCCCATGAACATCACGTGATCGCCACCACGTTCCAACGCGTGCATCCCGCCTGCCGGGATCACAGCGCCCTCTACCAGATGGCGCATTTTCATCACACCGTTGGCATCTTCGGAATGCGTGTGCAACTCGACCTTCTTGGCCGCGTCGGATGTCACCCCCACCAAACGGTCATCGGCCGCACCATGGTTCATCAACACCATAAACGCGGCACCGCTGGTGGCAGACTTTCCCGATGCTCGGGCGTAGGGATCTTGCACCAGAATAGACCCAGCCAGCGCGGGCAGGTAAAAGCAAACAGTGACAGCGGTTGCCAAACAAAGAGCTTTGAAGGACATTATGTCTCTCCTTTAAAAGTTTAGTATTGCAATTAGGACTCAGACCACACTCAAATAAACGGTGGTCCGCGCGCCATATGCAACATCACATCGCGCACAGAATGGTGTTGCCTACTGTCAGTTCTGAAAGTGCGCGAGCCATGATACTGGCGGCGCAACTGAGCCGTGACCTGTGGAACCACAGCAGCCAACGCAAGCGCACATTCCGCACAATGCTCAGGTGGTGACGTCGGCTTGCCGCTGGCGTCGATATGGATCGCAACAGCCCCGTTCCCGGCACATAGAACCATCTGATCTACCGCCGGGGCCATTGCGCGCGCCTGTGATACGCCAAAGCTGGCGACCACAAGCGTTATAACCATCACAAGAATGGATATTATTCTCAACCCATCGCGCATTAGCTTAATAAAAACCGTTCAATCACAAACTGCAAGCCTGTCACGAAAAAAGACCCGACCGGCTGGACGGATCTTACGACGTTCAGCGCTCTGAAAAGGTCTTAGACTAATTCAGCTTGCGCTTTGACGATTTCTTTTTTGATCTTCAATGCAGAGTCCGACAGCTCTGTGTCTTTTGCCTTGGCCATAAACAGGTCCAAACCGCCCCGGTGATCGACCGTGCGCAGGGCTGCGGCACAGATGCGCAGTTTCACACCGCGTTTAAGGATTTCAGACTGCAGTGTCACGTCGTTTAGGTTTGGCAAAAACCGCCGACGGGTCCTGTTTTTTGCGTGGCTGACATTGTTGCCAGTCATTGGGCCTTTTCCGGTCAGTTCACAACGGCGTGCCATATCGAGTTCCTCACTAAAATCCTGTCGCTTTGCGCCTTGTCATACACAGCACACACTGTGCGGGCTCAAAGGTTAGAGACCGTCTGTTATTGCCTAAGGAGATTGGCGTCAAGCGTTTCTGCACAGCTTTACCGACATAAGTTCCGCATGGGTCACAATAACGCTGGATGGCACTTCCGTTTGCTGTAAGATTTCCACGCCCGAGACTGATCTGGGCGCGCTACAATAATTTGAGACACCACAAACAGCACCCAAAGCAAATACGCGAATCAACAATCCAAAATCGGAATTTGCAATAACCCTTCAAATCGGCCGCGAAGACACCCGTCGGCAGTGACTTAAAACTGGCTCAGCTCACCAAAGGCATCCCCACAGTCAATCTGGCGCCGGACCGCGGTCCAGCAGCGTTTTGAGAATGCCTTGCGCTGCGCTTTCAGGCGTAAGATCACCTCGTTCCACAGCACAGCCCGCCTGCGCCATCGCAGAACGCACCTCGCTGCGTTGCAACCCCTCAAGCAATCCCTGACGGACCTCTTGTTCGAACCAATAGCGCGCCTGAACCGCGCGGTGATGTGCAAAATGCCCAACCTTGCGGCGCCAATCGCTCAGTGCCGTCATCTCGTCCCACGCCGCTGCAAGCCCAACTTGGGTCAAAGCCGACACGAGCATTGCTTTAGGAAACCCATCGGGGTCTTGTTCGCGCTTGCGCATCAAACGCAGAGCGCCGGCGTAATCGGCGCACGCCCGCGTCGCCGGCGCAACCAAATCACCGTCGGCCTTGTTGATCAGCACCAGATCGGCAATCTCCATAATTCCGCGCTTAACACCTTGCAGCTCGTCCCCACCGGCCGGCGCCAGAAGCAAGACAAACAAATCCGAGATTTGCGCCACCACGGTTTCCGATTGCCCAACCCCAACGGTTTCAATCAACACAATATCAAACCCTGCTCCCTCACACAGACCAACCGCCTCGCGGGTCCGTCGTGCCACGCCACCAAGATGGGTCTGGCTGGGCGAGGGCCGGATAAATGCGTTCGGATCGCGCGACAACAAATCCATGCGGGTCTTATCCCCCAGAATTGACCCCCCAGATCGGGTTGAACTGGGGTCAACCGCCAATACGGCAACCCGCAGGCCCGCAGCGGTCAGCATGCAGCCAAACGCCTCAATAAACGTGGATTTCCCAACCCCGGGTGTGCCTGACAGGCCGATGCGCAGCGCCTGTCGCTGCAGTGGTCGCAACCCGTCGAGCAGCGCCGTCGCCATTACCCGATGGTCCGCCCGACTGCTCTCGACCAAAGTGATTGCCTGAGCCAAAGCACGCCGATCGCCTGCAGACACACCTTGCATCAGTTTTTCGATATTCATATCATTGCTCCAGAATTCTTTCGTTTATTAGCAATCGGGGTATGACAAAAGCTGCTCGGCCTCGGCTTGTGTTGAATACCAATCTTCATATCGCAGTCGAACTGTGACGCAAAGGGTACTTTATGAGATTAAACCGGATGGCAGTTCTGCTGGCCCTGTGCAGCTGGGCAAGCGGCACCCTTGCAGACAACACATCAGACGAGTTCGATGTCTATATACAAGGCCTCCAAGCGGGCCGCCTGAGCCTTGTCACCCAGACCAAGGGCAGTGGCTATGCCGCCCGCATCCTGCTGCGCACCACCGGGCTCGCAGCGAAGTTATTGCGTTACAGGTTCGAGGCAACCGTCCAAGGGCGATCTCATAACGGTCACTACCGACCGGTTCACTACAGCGAAAAGTCGGACACTGGCAAACGCCAAACCGATAAAACCATCGCCTATGCAAACGGGCTTGCAAAGGTCACTCAGAGCAAAGAACGCAAACCTCACTGGCTGAAACCCACAAGCCAAAGAAACCGTCTTGACCCGCTGACCGCAACCTATGAATTGCTGCGCGACCGCCCCAAAGACACACTTTGCCAGCAGAGCTTGAAACTGTTCGATGGCGCGCGTGCTGTCGACATCATCCTAGCTGACCCGAAATCCGACCGCAAAGGCATCACCTGCCGTGGACGATACAAGCGGGTCGGTGGATTTTCCGAGGCCGAAATGAGCAAAGGGGTCAGTTTTCCTTTCAAACTGACCTATGTGCCCGCACCCAATGGCGATTATCAAGTACAGTCCCTGAAGATTGAAACCCTGCGTGGACGCGCCAGCTTTCTTCGGCGATAACGGATCTATGAAAGCTCTGTTACCAATCGAGGAGGCGCTGCCTGCGCTTATTGATGCGCTGCATCACCGCAAGCGCGCTGTTCTTCAAGCCCCGCCGGGGGCTGGCAAAACCACCCGTGTGCCTCTGGCGCTGCTGGAGGCAAACCTGTGCACAGGGCGGATCCTGATGCTGGAGCCACGCCGCCTAGCGGCGCGCGCCGCCGCCGAACGCATGGCCGAAACACTGGGCGAGGCCCCCGGGGAACGTGTCGGCTACCGTATGCGCGGCGCGGTCAAAAGCGGCCCCAAAACCCGCATCGAGGTGGTCACTGAAGGCATCCTGACGCGGATGATACAATCGGACCCCGAATTGTCTGGCATTGACGTGGTAATTTTTGACGAATTTCACGAACGCTCGCTCAACGCTGATCTGGGATTGGCACTCTGTCTCGAAATCGCCGGCGCTCTGCGCGGGGATCTGATGTTGCTGGTGATGTCGGCCACGCTTGACGCAGCCCCCGTTGCCACACTTATGGGGGATGTGCCAGTCATCACCTCGCAGGGTCGCAGCTTTCCAGTTGCGTTTAAATGGCTCGAAAAACCGCTTACCAAAACCATCCGCTATGAAGCCGCGCTGGCCGATCTTGTGGTTCGGGCCACCGAGGAAACTGAGGGTGGATTATTGGTCTTCCTGCCCGGTGAGGGCGAAATCCGCCGCGTTGAGACGTTGCTAAAACCGCGATTGGGCACAGCTTACAGCATCCGGCCACTGTATGGCGCAATGCCTTTTGCCGATCAACGCGCTGCCATTCAACCCGACCAAAAATTCCGCAAGGTAGTGCTTGCAACCGCAATTGCAGAAACCTCTCTGACCCTCGAAGACATCAGCGTCGTGGTGGATGGCGGCCGCGCCCGGCGCGCTCGGTTTGACGCAGGCTCTGGCATGTCGCGGTTGGTCACAGAAAAGGTCACCCGCGCCGAAGCCACCCAGCGCGCCGGACGTGCCGGACGGGTCAGCAACGGCACCGCCTACCGGCTTTGGACCCGCGGGGAGGAAGGCGGCCTGCAAGCCTATCCCCCCGCCGAGATCGAGGCCGCGGATCTGGCACCGCTGGCGCTTGAGTTGGCGCTTTGGGGCGCAACGGCTGCCACCTTGCCGTTTTTGACCCAACCCAATGCCGCCAGCCTGTCCGAGGCGCAGGCGCTACTGCGGTTGCTGGGAGCATTGGACCGCTCGGGCCAAATGACCCCGCATGGACGGAAGATCGCGGCGCTGCCGCTGCATCCCAGACTGGCGCATATGCTGGGTCTGGCCGGCCCACAAGGCGCCCTTCTGGCCGCACTTCTGGCTGATCGCGATCCATTGGCGCGCAGTGCACCTGTGGATCTGAGCCTCAGAATAGAGGCTCTGCGCGACCTGCGCCATTATTCTGCCACCCGCCCCGATGCTGCAAACCGCGGCGCTGTCGAGCGTATCCGACACGAAGCCCACCGCCTTGAGCGCAGCGTCAAAGACGTCAAGGCAACCTCAATGAGCCTGTCCGAAATGGCGGCTCTGGCCTATCCGGACCGGATCGGCTGCCGCCGCCCCGGCGATGCGCCACGGTTTATCCTGTCAGGCGGCAAAGGTGCTGTGCTTGACGACCATGACCCGCTGGCCAGCCAGCGCCTGATCGTTGCCACCGATTTGGACGGCAATCCACGCGAAGCCCGTATCCGGCAGGCCACGGCCCTGAGCAACCGCGAGATGCGCGGGTTGTTTGCCAACCAGATCACTTGGGCAAACCGCTGTGACTGGTCCAAACGGGATCGTCGGGTGATCGCCCGCCAGCAGGAAATGCTTGGCGCCGCAATTGTTGATGACCGCATATGGAGGGACGTCCCTGAAGACGCGTTGGCGCGCGCCATGCTGGACGGGGTGCGAGACCTCGGCCTGTCGCTGTCGCCTGCCGCCCAGCGGTTTGTCGCCCGTGTCGCCCTTGGGAGCAAAGACTTGCCCGAGATGACTGAGGCCGCGCTGGTGGGCAGTCTGGAAACCTGGCTGCTGCCGCATCTGCAGGGCGTAAAAACCGCCGATGACTGGAAGCGCTTTGATCTGTTACCCGCGCTACGGGCTCGGCTCACATGGCCACAGATGTCGGCGCTTGATCGGGATGTACCCGCGCATTTCGAAACCCCTTTGGGACGCCATATCGCCATAGACTATGGCGGTGAACATCCTGAAATCGCGCTGAGGCTACAAGAGATGTTCGGACAGACCAGCCATCCGATGGTTGGCAAGACACCCCTAAGGGTGACGCTGCTATCCCCCGCCGGGCGGCCTTTGCAAACCACAATGGATCTGCCGGGGTTTTGGGCCAGTTCCTATCTTGACGTGCGCAAGGACATGCGCGGACGCTATCCCAGACACCCCTGGCCCGAAGACCCCACCGAGGCCGACCCAACACTGCGGGTCAAGCGTCCCAAAACAGGGCCATAAAGTCTAAACAGACATCGTGGGCCGCGAGGGTCTTCAACAAAAGACACCACAATCAACCCCTGCGCAATTGTTAGCGGCCCAGACACCAACGCATGATGGCTTTTTGCGCGTGCAGCCGGTTTTCAGCCTCATCAAAAATTACCGAATGCGGGCCGTCCATCACCTCTGAGGTGGCCTCATCATCGCGGTGTGCCGGCAGGCAATGCATGAATAATGCATCGGGTTTGGCATGGCGCATCAACTCTGTGTTAACCTGATAACCGCGTAACTGGTTGTGACGACGCTCGCGGGCCGATTGCGGGTCATGCATGCTAACCCATGTGTCGGTCACCACCAGATCAGCCCCGGTTACCGCTTTGACCGGATCGCGCTCGATCTCGACTGTCACGCCTTTGGCGCGGGCCTCGTCCAGAAAAATAGCTTCCGGGTCAAGCGGCTGCGGGCCAGTGAATGTCAGATCAAAACCAAATTGCCCCGCCGCCTGTGCAAAGCTGGAAAAGACATTATTTCCATCGCCTGACCAGACCACCTTGCGGCCCTTGATCGGACCATTATGTTCCTCAAATGTCATAATGTCGGCCATAATCTGGCATGGGTGCGACCGGTTGGTCAGCCCGTTGATCACCGGCACCGTGGCATGTTCGGCCATCTCCAGCAACGTGGCCTCTTCAAAGGTGCGGATCATAATAAGATCGACATAGCGCGACAGCACCCGCGCGGTATCGGCGATGGTCTCACCATGCCCAAGCTGCATGTCAGAGCCGGACAACAGCATCGTCTCGCCCCCCATCTGGCGCACCCCGACATCAAATGACACCCGGGTCCGAGTTGAGGGTTTTTCAAAAATCAGCGCCACCATGTGGCCCGCCAAGGGAAGGTCGGCATCCGGGCTGCCTTTGGGCTGTCCAAGGCGCGCAGATTTCATTTGTCGTGCGTGATCAATCATCTGCCGCAAGGCCGCAGGATCTGTAATGTTTATATCGAGAAAATGGCTCATCTGGGGTGCTCTTTTATTTTACATCAAAGGTCTTTAGTGGCTATAAATGCTTGGCGCCGCGCTACTGTTTGCACGCGCTGGCCAACAGGTGTTCAGCGGCACGCGCCAGTCGTAATATCGCCTCGTCAATCTCGGCATCCGTGATGTTAAGCGGCGGCAGCAGACGGATGACATTATCAGCCGCAGGCACAGTAATCACCTGCATGTCATAACCGGCTTTGACCACATCAACATTGGCAGCTCGACATTTCAGACCCAACATCAACCCGACACCACGCAGGTCTTCAAACACATCTGGATAGCCTGCGATCAGCCCCGCCAGTTTTTGAGTAAACAAGCCGGCCTTGCGGTTGACCTCGGCCAAAAATTCTGGCGCTGCAATATACTCGAGCACGGTACATCCTACGGCACAGCCCAAAGGGTTGCCGCCATAGGTGGAACCGTGGGTTCCAGCGGTCATACCGCTCGCGGCTTTCTCAGAGGCCAGAACCGCGCCCAGCGGAAAGCCACCGCCGATGCCTTTGGCCGCCAGCAGGATATCGGGCTCGATGCCGGCCCATTGATGGGCAAACAAGCGGCCGGTGCGGCCGATACCACATTGCACCTCATCTAGGATCAGCAAAACCCCGCGCGCATCGCACAGCGCTCTGAGCGCTACGAGGTCGCTGTCGGCAAGCGGCCTGATACCGCCCTCGCCCTGCACCGGCTCAATCATAACACCTGCAGTTTTATCAGTAATTGCAGCGCTGACCTGATCAAGATCAAACCAGTCCAAATGCACAAAGCCAGGCAGAACCGGGCCAAAGCCCTTGATCATCTTTTCTGATCCCGCCGCAGCGATTCCCGCAGAGGAGCGACCGTGGAACGAACCCTCGAAGGTGATCAGTTCAACACGATCGCTTTGGCCTTGTTCGAACCAGTATTTGCGCGCCATTTTTACCGCTAGCTCACAGCTTTCAGTTCCAGAATTGGTAAAAAACACCGTGTCGGCAAAGCTTTCGGCCACCAATTTGTCAGCCAGCGCCTGCTGCTGTGGTATCTGATATAGGTTGGAGACGTGCCAAAGGTTTTGTGCCTGTTCACTAAGTGTTTTCACCAATGCGGGATGGGCATGACCCAATGCGTTCACAGCAATGCCTGCGCCCAAATCAAGAAAGCGGCGCCCATCAGCTTCGATAAGCCAACAGCCCTCTCCCTTTACAAAACTCATCGGCGCGCGTGCATAGGTGGGTAAAATCGACGGGATCATTGGCATACATCCTTGGTAAGAGGCCGCTGTGGTGGCGCATAGGCCGCGGCAAGTCAACAATTTAGAGGGGGAAAACGCGCAACAGCACGTAAAAACGACAGCTCAGAGTTTATTTACCGTCAGGTCGGAGACGCTTGGCTGAGGTTTGAAAAATCTGTATCATGTTCGTCTCGTACCATCCGAGACTTAGAGGTTAAAGAACAAAAATCCAAATACAGGTACTTTTGACTACGATACACTATTTAGCATATATAAATTCTAAATCCAGATCTCAGGCATGATAGATGCAAGGTGGCTTAGCAAGTGAAAATTGTACAAGTGAGCCATTCCATGTCAGACCAGATAACGCTGCGTCGTAAAGTCTATGAGGTTCTAGAAACGACAGAAAAGCGAAGCAAGCTAAGTTCGATCATCGACATCGGTCTAGTTGTTTTGATCGTGGTCAATATCATGTCAGTGGTGCTGGAGAGCGTCGAGTCGATGAACTCCCGATTTGGAATACTTTTTGAGTATATCGAAATTTTCTCGGTGGCAGTTTTCACAATCGAATATCTGATGCGCCTGTGGGTCTGTCCCGAAGATCCTATTGAGGGTGCAGATAAAAATCCTCGCCTCAAACACATGCGCTCGCCAATGGCGGTAATCGATATCCTCGCCATCTTACCGTTTTATCTGACCTATATGTTTGCGATTGATCTGCGCTTTCTGAGGGTTCTACGACTGCTGCGTATTTTAAAGCTGACGCGATATTCTTCGGCAATGACCATGCTACTTGACGTTTTCAAAGAAGAAGCCAGTGCCTTTTTCGCTGGATTCTTCATCCTGATGGTCCTGTTGATCTTGGCAGCCAGCGGCGCCTATCTGGCCGAACATCAGATACAACCTGTAAAATTCGGCTCAATTCCTGCAGCCATGTGGTGGTCGATGGCGACACTGACCACTGTGGGGTATGGCGATGTCACACCGGTCACCGTTGCGGGCAAAATATTCGGTGCGTGTGTGACGATCGTCGGGATCGGCATGGCTGCGCTGCCCGCTGGTATTTTGGCAAATGGCTTGGCAACCCAATTAAACCGCAAACGTGAAGTCATGGCCGAACAGTTCCGCATGGCGCTTCAGGATGGCAACATTGATGACCAAGAAGCCGACGCGATTGAAGAGTTGCGAAAAGACCTTGGTGTCAGCGTTAACGTCGCCAATGGTATTTTAGAAACTGTGCAAAAAAACAAAATCAAAACCAAGCTACACTTTTGCCCAAACTGTGGCGAGTCGCTCTCACAGTACGCCAAAGAAAACGTATAATAAGAGAACGAAGGCTCACCTTCAGTGGGAAATAAGGATTTAACGTGCAAAAATATTTGTAGAGCGACTGCTCGATTTTTATGAGGCGGCTGCTTTTTTGGTGTACTGCTTGGACGTTCACTCCGTCAGCTTGTTTTATATTAGCTCACACGAAAAAGTGACACCAACCAATCTTCATTTTTCAAATCTATTACATATACTTTCCATACCAAATTTAATTCTCGGTACCAATTTTACAATTTTTAACCCTACCAAAAAGGCATTTCAAAATGAAACTTATCACGAAAGCTTTGATATTTGTCAGTAGTATTTATCTTATCTCACCCGCTTTGGCTGGTGAGACCGCATCACCTGCAGATGCCCGCGTTTATTTTGTAAATCTGTTGGATGGTGACCAAGTTACCGCACCGATTTCTGTAATCTTTGGTCTATCAGGCATGGGCGTTGCACCCGCTGGAACTGAAAAGGCAAACACGGGCCACCATCATTTATTGGTCGACAGGCCTGCGCTAGGACAGGGCGAAGACGGCGCTGATGAACTAGAATATGGGCTGCCAAGTGATGAGCAACATATTCATTTCGGGGGGGGACAAACCGAAGTTACAATTGACTTACCCAGCGGTCAGCACAGCCTACAACTTGTGTTGGGTGATTATGCGCATACCCCGCACAACCGGCCCGTGGTGTCTGAGGTGATCCATATCACCGTTGATTAGGGCGCCTAGGCAGGGCGTTTTGAAGCGGTCTCAGACGGCGCAAACGGATCCACCTCATAACTCACGCCAGCCAAATAAAGCCCATAGGGCGGACATACTGGACCGCAGGCGGCGCGATCACGCGCTTCCAGCGCCCGGCGTACATCATCGGTTCCCCAACTTCCGGCCCCAACGCGTTCTAATGTGCCCACAAGACTGCGCACTTGATTGTGTAGAAACGATCGGGCCCGCACATCAAAGTGAACCTCTGGCCCTGAGGAACCGTCAACGGCGCTGATCTCGATCGAGTCCAACGTTTTAACGGGGCTTTTGGACTGACAGATAGTCGACCGAAAGGTGGTGAAATCATGGGTGCCGATCAAAACCTTCACGGCATCGCGCATCGCCGCAAGATCCAGCCCAGTTTTAACCTGCCAAACCAGTCCCGCGACATGGGTGGCCGGTGCCCGGCGCATTAGCAAACGAAAATGATACTGTCGCTGGGTGGCCGAAAACCGCGAGTGCCATTCATCGTCGACCCGCGCGACGTCAAGAATCGCGATCGGGTTTGGTTTGAGGTGAAAGTTCAACGCCTCTGACAGGCGGAACGGCGCCCAATCCCGCGTCAGATCACAATGCGCCACCTGCCCTGTGGCATGGACCCCGGCATCGGTGCGCCCGGCGGCTCCAATCTGATGTGGGCCCATCGCAATTTTGGCCAAAGCGGCCTCAACCGCCCCTTGCACCGAGCGGCGATCATTCTGGCGTTGCCACCCCGAGAACGGCGCACCGTGATATTCAATTTTAAGGGCAAATCTAGGCATATTTTGGCACTTAAGGCAAAATAGCCAAAAGGGAAAGACCGCAAGGCCCCTCAGCCGTTTAGAATCCAAATTATGTTCGGCGCTGCGGCGGCAAAGTTCAAACACAGTTTGGCCAGACTGAGATCGGTTGTGTCTCGCAGCGACAGCCAAACACACCGAACGAATTACAGATGACAAATACGTCATCCACCGCTAAACACTAACCAACCCCTCACCCAAAAACCGTGTCGGATATTTTGCAAACAAATGAGGCCGGCGGCCCTCAGCCCACTGACCTCAGAAAACAAAGAAAAGCTAATGCCCCTCTTTGATCAAACGTGCCAACTGTGGCTGCGATAACTGTCACTGACGCGACGTCGTTGGACGCTGGGAAAATTGGTGCGATCCTGTCAGAACATGTTGATTTGACAGATTGGCACCCCCGCGTTCACAGCCGCGCCGAGGAAATTCATTTTGCCAGCCGTATGATTGCTTTGGGTTGGGTGCGCGTTGCGCGGCTTGATAGCGCCATGGTTGGCTTTCTCGCCCGTGATCGGCACGATATCATTGCGCTGTTCATCCACAGCGGCGCACAGCGCCAAGGGGTCGGCAGTGTACTTGTGCAAGATGCCAAACAAAGCCAAGCGCACTTGACAGCTTGGAGTTATGTTCAAAACACCCAAGCACGAAGTTTTTATCGAAGTGAGGGTTTCATAGAGGATCAACGTACCGATGGAAGCCAAAACGATTTAAAACTACCTGATATTAAATATATTTGGAACTATAATATGTAAGATTACACAAAAGACATTTTACGGTTAAATTTAACCAAATGAATAATTTATCCGTATTATCAGTCAATTTTCCCATTAATATTAAGTTTTACGAACTCCAATTGTCGAAATATACTTGATTTATGTAAATCAAGGTTGCACTTTATCGATGCAACGTTACCGTTATCGACCCACTGTTCCTTTTGGCCAGTCACTCGATCTTGGACTGACAGAGCCAAGCTGCCGCACTTCCGCGGGCAGTATATTAAAGGAGATACGGCGATGGCAAATGGCACCGTCAAATGGTTCAATACAACCAAGGGCTATGGCTTTATTGCCCCCGACAGCGGCACAAAAGATGTGTTCATCCATATTTCAGCGGTTGAGCGTTCCGGTTTGACCGGTTTGGCGGACAATCAAAAGGTAACATTTGACATCGAACCAGGCCGCGACGGTCGCGAATCTGCTGTCAACATAGTCCTCGCATAAGCCAAATCGGTTATGGCTTTTCTGCGGGCGTCCAGCTAGATGCCCGCTTTTGTTTACTGAGCAAAATCAACTCCTCGACCATCGGCCCCAGCGCGTCTACGATACGCGTGACCCCCGCTGCGTTTGGATGCAACCCGTCGGACTGCAAGAACCGCACAACCGACGCGAGCCCATCATTGGGGTTGTCATATAATCCCGCTAAAAAATTATCAGCCAGAAGCGTGTCATACTGCGCTGCCAAATCTGGGTAGATAGACTCAAAAACCTGCTTATATTCAGCACCATAATTATTGGGAACATGAATACCAACCAGTAAGACCGGTATCGCGGATGCGCCTGCCACATCCAGAATTCCTGCAAGATTGCGACGGCTCAGGTCCGGATCAATACCGCGCAAAAGATCGTTACCCCCCAATGCAATGATCAACCCATCCACCTCAGGCGTCAATGACCAACCTATCCGCGCCAATCCACCTCTCGTGGTGTCGCCCGAAACGCCCCCGTTGATTAACGCCACCTCCTGTCCTTCATCCTCAAGCCAGCGTTGCATCTGCGGGACAAATCCCTGCTGTGCCACCAAACCGTAGCCTTGGGTCAGGCTGTCACCCAGCGCCAATATTGTGACTGGCTCTGCGATGGCCAGTACGGGCGTCAAAAGAACTGCAGCGACGCTCTTGCTGAACCCCCGCAAGACACCGTATGGAGAAAAGATATTTAGCATTGGACCCCGTTTTATGACCGTACCTGTCGTTAGTGCCGAACTGTTGTCCCTGTCTTTGACTGGGAATGCCGGAAAAATCGATATCATTCACGATATAACGCTAGATGTGCTGCCTGGCGAGACCCTAGCATTGGTTGGCCCGTCTGGTTCGGGCAAATCGTCACTTTTAATGCTGATGGGTGGATTAGAGCAAGCCAGCTCAGGCCGCATTAACGCCCTGGGCCATGACCTCAGTACCATGAGCGAAGATCAACTTGCCCAGTTTCGGCGCAAGCACATGGGTGTTGTGTTCCAATCCTTCCATCTGATTCCCAATATGACGGCACTGGAAAATGTGGCAACTCCACTCGAGTTGGCCGGCGACAAACAGGCATTCCAACGCGCCCACGATGAGCTGGAGATCGTGGGGCTGTCGCACCGCATGGGGCATTACCCGTCTGAACTGTCTGGCGGCGAACAGCAGCGCGTTGCTCTTGCGCGGGCGTTGGTGACACGCCCCACCATCTTGCTGGCTGACGAACCCACAGGAAACCTTGACGGCGCCACCGGTGCCGCCATTGTCGATCTATTGTTCAATCTCAGCGCCAAACACGGGGCTACTCTGATCTTGGTCACCCATGCGGCAGACCTTGCCAAACGCTGTGATCGAACAATTCACTTGCGCGACGGACGCCTTGAGGCCCAGCCAAACGAGACGCCGACGTGAGCTGGAAAATTTCCGCCAAATTTGCCCGCAGGGAACTGCGTGGCGGCATCACAGGGTTTCGGATTCTGCTTGCCTGCCTGACCCTCGGGGTCGCCGCAATCACAGCCGTTAGCACCATAAAAATCGCCATCGAGACCGGCCTCACCGAACAGGGCGCCACTCTACTGGGTGGCGACGCAGAGGCCAAATTTACCTACCGGTTTGCTACCGCCGAAGAACGGGCTTGGCTGGCCGGGAACGCGTTGGCTATATCCGAAGTGACAGATTTCAGGTCCATGGCGCATGTGAAGGGACCCGACGGCCCGGAACAGGCGCTGACACAGGTGAAATCCGTTGATGACGCTTACCCGCTGACCGGCAGTGTGACATTATCGAACGGGGTTGCTCTGAACCGCGCGCTCGGCGATCAGGACGGGACGCCAGGTGGTGTGATGCAGAGGGTCCTTGCCGAGCGTCTGGATCTGAAGATTGGTGACCGGTTCCGCCTTGGTCAACAAGACTTTGTGCTCTCAGCGCTGCTCAACGTGGAACCGGACCGCGCCAGCGACGGCTATGGTATGGGGCCACGAACACTGGTGCATACAAACGCGCTGAAAGCGTCAGGCCTGTTGTCACCGGGGACCATATTTTCGACCAAATACCGCCTACTTTTAGAACCAGATAAAGACCTTGAGCGACTTAAGATAGCGGCGGAAGACCGGTTTTCCAACAGCGGCATGCGCTGGCGGGATGCCCGCAACGGAGCGCCTGGGATCGCCCGCTTCATTGATCGTCTCGGCGTCTTTCTGGTGTTGGTTGGGCTTGCCGGTCTGGCAGTGGGCGGGGTCGGCGTCTCGGCTGCGGTCAAAACCTATCTGGACAGTAAAATCAGTGTGATCGCAACGCTGCGCACTTTGGGGGCCACGAGAGCAGTCATTTTCCAGACCTATTTCTTGCAAATCGGGGCTCTGTCAGGTGTCGGCATCGCACTCGGCTTGTTGCTGGGCACCGCTATACCACTCGCTCTGGCACCTTGGATCAATGCACAACTGCCAATACCCGCCAGCTTTACAATCTATGCAAAGCCGCTGTTTGAAGCCGCCGTCTATGGGTTTTTAACCGCTCTAATCTTTACCCTTTGGCCTCTGGCGCGGGTCGAGGATATTCGCGCAGCAACGTTATTTCGAGATCAAGTCAGCCAGAGCAAGACACTGCCAGCTCTGCGCTATCTCTTGGCCATCGGAGGGGTGCTTACTGCTTTGCTGGCTTCTGCTGTTTGGTTTAACGGCACTGTCAAACTTACGCTGTGGATGGCAGCAGGCATAATTGGGGCTCTGTTTGCGCTTGCTATTGCGGCCTTTGTAATGCAACGCACCGCACGGCTGGCTTCGCGGGCCGTGCGCCAACCAGTCTGGCGTTGGGCGCTTGCCGCACTCAGCAATCCCAACAATGGCAGCACCTCTGTGGTGATGTCTCTCGGTCTGGGACTGTCCGTTCTGGCCGCAGTTGGACAGATTGACGGCAATCTAAGAGCAGCGATCTCCCGGGATCTGCCAAAGGTCGCACCTTCGTATTTTTTTGTGGATATCCAAAAGGACCAAATCACCGACTTTGTTGAGCGCCTCTCAATAAATCCAAAGGTGACGCGTATGGACACCGCCCCAATGCTTCGTGGCGTGATCACCCAAATCAACGGGGTTAACGCCACCGAAGTGGCCGGCGACCACTGGGTTATTCGCGGAGATCGCGGCCTAACCTATGCCGCCACCCTGCCTGAACGCACCACGCTAACCGCCGGCACATGGTGGGAGGCCGATTATGGCGGACCGCCACTTTTGAGTTTTGCTGCCGAGGAAGCCGCTGAAATTGGCCTTGAGCTGGGCGACAAGTTGACCCTGAACATTCTGGGACGCAGTATCACCGCAGAAATCAAAAACTTCCGTGAAGTGGATTTTTCCGACGCGGGTCTCGGCTTTGTGATGACGTTAAACCCAGCAGCAATTGCCAGCGCTCCCCATAGTTTCATCTCAACGCTCTATGCCGCAGAGGCCGCAGAGGCGGGCATTCTGCGCGACCTCGCAAACCACTTTCCCAACATCACCGCGATCCGAGTGCGCGATGCCATTGCCGAGGTCAGCAAATTACTCGGCGCCATTGCCAGCGCTACCTCTTATGGGGCGGCCACCACAATCCTCACTGGATTTTTGGTGCTGATCGGCGCCGCCGCCGCTGGTGAACGGGCGCGCAGTTATGAGGCCGCCGTTTTGAAAACCATCGGGGCCACCCGACGTCAAATTCTGCTAAGTTTTGCGCTCAGGTCTGCACTATTGGGCGCGGCTGCGGGGGTGGTTGCACTCGCAGTTGGCATTTTGGGTGGCTGGGCCGTGAACCATTTTGTGATGGAGGCGAAATTCTCTGTGGTCTGGCCCTCGGCTCTTGGCATTATCTTTGGTGGTTTGCTGGCAAATCTGTTGGCAGGGCTGGGCTTTGCATTGAAATCATTGGCAAACAGACCGGCGCAAACGCTGCGCAGCCGGGACTAGGCCATCACCAGTCAGCTATCTGACCACGTAAGGCGATTTTTTGTTCGGGTGCCCCTTCCACCGAGGTCGATTTCGACGTAAACTTACACACATAAGCGTCAAGCATTCTTGCCAGACCATCACCCAGACATACGGATTGATGTCAGATAGGATGAGACGGTGAAGCGACGTGATTTTCTTCTGACCGCCAGTGCAATTGCAGGCGGTGCGGGTCTCCACGCCGCAAACTTGGGTGCAGCAGGCCTTGCCGCAAATCTTGGCCAGCGCAGAGCGCTGGCTCTCTACGACTTAACCATACAGAATGCCCACTATAGATTCAGTGATCACCCACCAACCTCTGACATGGTCAGCCTGTCACCACAGGCCCCTCCCCCAGTGCTTGTTGGCCATCAGGCAAAGCCAATGATGCTGAACGTCCGCAATACACTACCCGACTACTCCTCGATGCATTGGCATGGGCTGCGCATTGCAAACGCGATGGATGGCGTTCCCTATCTCACCCAGATGCCAATCGCCACAGACGAAACCTTTTCTTATGCCTTTACCCCCCCCGATGCTGGCACCTATTGGTATCACCCGCACTGTATGACAATGGATCAGATGGCACATGGGTTGACTGGTGTTCTTGTGATCAACGAAGCGATAGATCTAGGATTTAACGCGGACCAGGTGATCAACTTAAAAGATTTCCGTCTCAATGAAGAGGGGAATTTTCTACCGTCTTTTACCAGCCGTGGCGCGGCGCGGGCTGGCACTTTTGGCAACGTCGTGACTGCAAACTGGCAAGAAAACCCGGTCTACGACCACCCCGCCGGCGCACTGCTGCGTTTGCGGGTGGTCAATACAGACACCACCCGCATTCACAAACTCTATCTCACAACGACCAACGCACAGATCATCGCGTGGGATGGCCATCCGGTGCGCGACCCGATCGCCCTGCCAACCGCCCTGAAGCCTGTGCTTGTCGGACCGGGACAACGGCTGGATTTCGCCCTGAGGATGCCTGAATCCGAAGGACAAAAAATCGATCTTATGGCAAAACTGCCCGGCCAACCCAAGGCCATGGCCAGCCTGCGTGCAATCGGATCAAACCTGAACCGCAATCTGAATGCGCTGTCTGCACTGCCGCCCAACCCCGTGGCCCATCCAGACCTAAGTGTGGCGCAAACCCACGAATTTGTGTTTGGCTGGTCACCAGACAGCATGATCGCAAACAACGGAGTTTGTGGGTCAATGGGCTATACGTTTTGGTCGATCAATCGCACCCCTTGGGCGGGTGATGCGGCCACCGGTGTCGGACCACTGGCGCAGCTTGAGCTGGGAAAGAGCTATATCTTTCGACTGCGCAACGAATCGCCCCATGCCCACCCGATCCATCTGTACGGGCTGAGTTTTCTGCCACTGCGCTCAAACAAGCGCAGGCTCAAGTCCAATTGGACCGATACAACACTGTTAATCAGGGGAGAGACCGTCGACGTTGCGCTGGTCGCCAACAACCCCGGCGATTGGGCGGTTTCACTGCCACGTCATCGAGCATCAAAAAACCGGATTGGCGGGCTATCTAAGGGTCAGCTGATCCACCCCCGCCGCTGCAAAAAAGCACCTTGGTGCCAAAGTCCATATTGAAATATGGGGCTACGAAATTTCATCCCAGCGATTTTGCTCGGACCAAAGCGTTCGTAGCGTTTTGCTTTGTCCAACGAATGCCGCCTCTAAAAGTTGACAACCATAAATCCGGTCGGTGCGAAAGTGCCGAAACGCCGCGCGTAAATCACACCGCCCGACGAGTAAAACGCATTCGATATGATACACTATTACGATGGGCCAAACCACGCGAACAGTCTCAACCTGCTGCGCATCCCGGTATGTCAGACGCAGCTTACTCTCTTCACGAATGGCGGTGCGCAACGTTGCAAATGACACACACCCCTGTGCGGGATCATCAAGCGCGATCCCCCAAGGCGCAACCTGCAACCAATCGACAGGGTCATTTAGATCCGTAATTTTCTGACGAACCCGCAGGGCTGCGCGCTGAAGTGCGCTATCGCCAGTGCGTGCCAGCATCAACAAGCCAACGCGCAGGGCCTCAACTTCTTCAGCATCAAAGTTCACCGGCGGCAGATCGTAGCTGGAGCGCAGAATATACCCCACCCCCGCCGCACCTTCGACTGGCGTCCGCATCCCCTGCAAAGCGGCGATGTCGCGGTAGATGGTTCTGACAGACACTTCGAGCGTTTCCGCCAGACGCGCAGCCCTGACCGGGCGATCGGCGGCGCGCAAAATCTGGATCAGTTCGAACAACCGGGCCGAGCGGCCCATGCCTTCCCCCTCCTGCGGGTTTACCAAAATTCTGCTGACACCCTAGCAAAGGCTCCTGACACCCACTGTCAGCAATTTGTGGCTATTTTATGCCCTCAAAGGAGCATCCAATGTGTTATTATGACCATGCCAGTATGATGATATTGCAACTGGGCCCTTGGCACCCAAATCACGGGAACCCAAACCAAAGACAGTCACGCCAAGGCGTCACGTTGCATCAGGCCAGCTTGCATCGAGCCCGTCTACTGACGGCACCCGCCCAAAGGCCGGCAGGTTATGGGGTGTGGCCGCGGATCAGACAGCGCATTTTAGACTTCATAACAGAATAATAGGCTGATCCTTCAGGGAAGATTGGGTCGCTGAAATTAAGTTTCAAACAGGGCCAGCAAAAAATTGCTTTTCATATTCCGCTCTCCAAAAATAATCTGTGGCAATCGCGGCTGGGATCATCGCCTTGCAAATCAGTCTTAGCCCCCGCATGACTGCCTCTCTCCGCCCTGTGCGACCCTCAAAATCCTTTCTTTAACCCACTCTTGCCTGTATAACACAGGCCAACGGTGCACCAACGTCCAGAATCGTGAAATCTCTTTGTAATGGGCAGGCTGAACAAAATAACCCGCGCCATCCATTCGGAGACCCCAATGCCCCTCAGTGACGCCGATAAAACTCTGATCCTTGAGACCGTTCGCGACGCCGCAAGGCGTGAAATCATGCCGCGGTTTCGGGCGCTGTCCGAGGCCGATATCAACACGAAATCAGCCCCTGACGATCTGGTGACAGCTGCCGATCTGGCCGCCGAGGCCCTGATCACCGCACAGCTTGGACGGGCTTTTCCCGCCGCGCTGATCCTTGGCGAAGAAGCCGTCGCAGCCAACCCCAGCCTGCGCGACCAACTGGCAGATGCCGAGATGGCGATTATCATTGATCCGGTCGACGGTACGTGGAATTACGCCCGCGGTCTGGCGCTGTTTGGGGTGATTTTGGCGGTGACCCGGTATGGGGTTCCAATTTACGGGTTGCTTTACGATCCGGTGATAGATGACTGGATCGTCTCAAGTGAAAACGCTGACACCTGTTATACCAATATGCGCGATAGCCGCGCGTTGCGATTGCCAGCAACCCCGCCAGAAACAAAAGCTGGCGGCTATGTGCCGTTGGGATCCTTGCCTGACCCACACCGCCTCCGCGTGGCCGCGCTTTGGCCACAAATTGGTCGGCTCAATTCTTTGCGCTGCGCCTGCCATGAATTCCGCATGCTGGCGCAGGGCCATGTCGATTTTATGCTGTCTACGCGGCTAACCCCGTGGGATCACGCCGCCGGGGTGCTGGTGGTGCAACAGGCCGGCGGCACNGCAAAAATGCTTGACGGTAGCGCCTATTCGGCTGTCCAGCGCGACGGTTATCTGCTCAGCGCGCGCAACGCCAACGCATGGTCCGAAATCCAGCAGGCGTTTTCGTTCCTGCTGGACTGACGCACGCGCTTATTCGGCGGCTTCGGCATAGTCCGACATCGGCGGACAGGTGCATACCAGATGCCGGTCGCCATAAACATTGTCGACGCGGTTCACCGGTGGCCAGTATTTATCAACTCGAAATGCGCCAGGCGGGAAACAACCCTGTTCACGGCTATAGGGCCGGTCCCAGTCGCCCACCAGATCCTCAACTGTGTGCGGCGCGTGTTTGAGCGGATTATTCTCGGCGTCAATCTGACCGTTTTCCACCGCCGCAATCTCGGCCCGTATCGCCAGCATAGCGTCGCAAAACCGGTCAAGTTCAGCCTTGGTTTCCGACTCCGTCGGCTCAACCATCAGAGTGCCCGCCACGGGCCAGCTCATCGTTGGCGCATGAAAACCACAATCAATCAGCCGCTTGGCAATATCATCCACAGTTATGCCCGCACTCACTGCAAACGGACGTACATCCAGAATGCACTCATGCGCCACACGGCCGGTCGGTCCTTTATAAAGTACCTCAAACGACCCCTCGAGCCGTTTGGCGATGTAATTGGCGTTCAAAATCGCCACCCGTGTCGCTTGGGTCAGCCCCTCGCCCCCCATCATTAGGCAATAGGCCCAACTGATCGGCAGTAATGACGGTGAGCCAAACGCCGCCGCTGAAACTGCACCCGAGGCGCCTGCGGCGTCAGCCGTAGTATGATGACCGGGCAAATGTGGCGTCAGATGCGCCTTGACGCCAATTGGCCCCATGCCCGGGCCACCGCCCCCGTGCGGGATACAAAACGTCTTATGCAAGTTGAGATGGCTGACATCACCGCCCAAATCACCGGGGCGCGACAGACCGACCATTGCGTTCATATTGGCACCGTCGATATAGACCTGACCGCCATTGTCATGGGTGATTTGACAAACCTCATGAACTGTTTCCTCAAACACACCATGGGTCGAGGGATAGGTGATCATGCAGCCCGCCAAGTGATCGGCATGTAGTGCCGCCTTGGTGCGAAAGTCCTCGAGATCAATATCACCACGCTCATCCGATTGCACCGGCACCACCTTCCAACCCACCATCTGAGCACTGGCCGGATTGGTACCATGCGCCGAGGTCGGGATCAGACAGATATTGCGATGTGCCTCGCCACGTGCCGCGTGATAGGCCGCAATTGTCAGCAACCCTGCGTATTCGCCTTGAGCACCCGAATTAGGTTGCATCGAAATCGTATCATATCCGGTTATATCGCACAGTTTAGATGATAAATCGTCAATCATCTCACGATATCCCAGCGCCTGATCTGCTGGCGCAAAGGGATGCAGTAATGAAAACTCACGCCAGCTGACCGGCATCATTTCCGCCGCCGAGTTCAGTTTCATCGTGCAGCTGCCCAGCGGGATCATCGCGCGATCAAGTGCCAGATCACGATCTGCGAGACGCCGCATATAGCGCATCATTTCGGTTTCAGCACGGTTCATGTGGAACACATGATGTTGCAGGTAATCGCTTTTGCGGTGCAATGCCTCTGGCACCCGGTACAGCGGCGCCAAATCATCATCATCGCGCGCAATGCCAAACGCCCGCCAGACCGCTTGCGTCGTGGCACGCCGACTGCGCTCATCCAGAGTGATGCCCACCTTGGTCCCGCCCACGGCCCGCAGATTGATCCCCTCAGCCACTGCGGAGGCCATTACCGCGTTTTGCAGTGGACCAACCTCAACAGTGATCGTATCGAAAAACGCCTCCGGCTCAACCTCAAAACCCGCCGCCTCAAACCCTTTGGCCAAACGAACGGTTTTGCGGTGAATGCGCTGAGCAATCGCTTTCAGACCTTCCGGACCGTGAAACACAGCATAAAACGACGCCATCACGGCCAGCAATGCCTGCGCCGTACACACATTTGAGGTGGCTTTCTCGCGGCGGATATGCTGTTCGCGGGTTTGCAGCGACAAGCGATAGGCCCGGTTGCCATTGGCATCAACCGACACGCCAACAATACGCCCCGGCATCGACCGCTTATAGGCATCCTTGGTTGCCATATAGGCCGCATGTGGGCCACCATACCCCACCGGCACACCAAAACGCTGGGTGCTGCCAACCGCAATATCAGCCTGCATGGCACCGGGTTCTTTGAGCAAGGTCAAAGACAGCGGATCGGCACAAACAATCCCGATGGCCTTGGCCAGATGCAGCGCTGCGATTGGATCGGTAAAGTCCTGAACATGACCGTGAGTACCGGGGTATTGGAAAATTGCACCAAACACCTGTGTGGCATCCAAGGCCTCGGGGGCGCCGATGATGATGTCAATACCCAGCGGCGCCGCACGGGTTTGCATCACAGCGATATTTTGCGGATGGCAGTTTTGATCAATGAAAAACGCCTTCATTTTCGATTTAGCCACCCGCTGCGCCATGGTCATCGCTTCGGCACAGGCTGTGGCTTCATCCAACAGAGAAGCGTTAGCGATCTCTAACCCAGTCAAATCACTGACCATGGTTTGAAAATTCAACAACGCCTCGAGACGGCCTTGGGATATCTCTGGCTGATACGGGGTATAGGCCGTGTACCAAGCCGGATTTTCCAAAATATTGCGCTGAATCACCGGTGGGGTGACGGTGCCGTGATAGCCTTGTCCGATCAAGCTGGTCAGAACGATGTTTTTAGAGGCCGTCACCCGCATATGATGCAGCAGTTCCCGCTCGGATTTGGGCTTGCCGAAATTAAGCGGCTTTTCTTGCCGTATAGACACCGGCAGCGTGTCATCAATAAGGCCGGCGAGGTCTGGCGCTCCAACAGTTTGTAACATCTGCACCATCTCTTCCGGAGACGGGCCAATATGGCGCCGATTGGCAAAATCATAGGGCAAGTAATTTGTCGGTTTAAAGGGCATCACAGCCTCCCGTTCATAATTATAAAATGAGCCAACCGGTGCAAGCCGGGTCAACGGGCGACTTCACCGCAATGCAAGCAGGGTAAATACTGTCGCCGCAAAACCTCAGTCGATTAGTTTTTTATAGCCGGCCTCGCTGAGGTAATCATCCATCTGCCCCAGATCGGCAGCCTTTAATTTGAAAAACCATGCCTCCCCCAAGGGATCATCATTAACCATGCTGGGAGTGGCAACCAAAGCCTCATTGACTTCTACAATCTCCCCATCCAGTGGCGACAAGATATCAGAGGCGGCCTTGACGCTTTCGATCACCACGATCTCTTCGTCTTTCGCCACAATGGTGCCGGTCTCTGGCAGTTCGACAAAAACCACATCTCCCAATTGCGCCGAAGCATGATCCGTGATGCCAACCACCACCAGATCGCCTTCGATACGCAACCATTCATGTTCTTCAGTGTATTTCATTGCGGGTCTCTCCTGTTGATTATCTTTTAAAGTTGGCGGGGGTAAACGGCAGTTTGACCACCGTCAACGGCAGACGTTTGCCACGTATTTCGCCAAAGACCTGTGTGTCGACTACCGCCATATCGGCAGGTACATAGCCCATGGCAACCGGCCGGCCTAGACTTGGGCCAAAGCCCCCAGATGTGATGGCACCGATAGGCCTCTCAGCGTCAGCCGAAGCAAACAGCGGCACACCTTCACGCATCGGGGCCCGCCCATGGGGCAACAAACCGACGCGACGACGTTTGGGCCCCTCTTGTAATTCGGTAAGAATGCGCTCTTCACCGGGAAAGCCTCCGGCGCGGTCACCTTGTGCACGGCGGCTTTTTTGGATCGCCCAGGCCAGTCCGGCCTCGACCGGGCTGCTTGTTGTATCAATATCATGGCCATACAAGCACAAGCCCGCCTCAAGCCGCAAAGAATCGCGTGCCCCCAGACCAATCAGCTCAACCTCGGAATGCTGCAACAGCGCCCGCGCCAGATCTTCGGCCGCCGCGACAGGTACAGAAATTTCATAGCCATCCTCACCGGTATAGCCCGAGCGCGACACCCAGCATTCGGCGCCTGCCAGAGGTACGGTTTCGACATCCATAAAGCCCATATCCGCTACCATAGGGTGATGCACTGCCAACACAGCCTCAGCGGCCGGCCCCTGAAGAGCCAGCAATGCACGATTGGTTATCTCCTTGACGGTTATTTCTGGTCCAAGCTGACGTCTGAGATAGGCAATATCATCAATTTTACAGCCCGCATTGACCACCATAAAAATATGATCGCCACGGTTTGCCAACATCAGATCATCGCTGACACCGCCCTGAGGCGTGGTGAAAAAACCATAGCGTTGACGGCCCCGCGGCAAATTGAGAACATCGATCGGCAGCAGTGCTTCAAGTGCACGCGCCACCGCGTCATAACTGCGCCCCCGCAACACCACTTGTCCCATATGGCTGACATCGAACAGGCCAGCATGGGCCCGAGTGTGCAAATGTTCTTTGAGCACCCCCAAAGAATATTGCACCGGCATATCATACCCAGCAAAGGGCACCATTTTGGCACCTTTTTTTCCATGCAGCGCATGCAGCGGCGTACGGAGCAATGTCATGTGTCCACCTATTTTTGTGGCCAGAGGCGAATTTTAAACGCAACGGCATCTCATAAGCTCCGGCTTTGGCCGGTGCAGCGATGCCCCCTCTGTCTTTTTGCCTGAGATCGTTATCCCTTCGGCGGACGTAGTTTCCACGCCTCTCTCCAGAGTGTTTTCATCAAAATGGTCCTGTCGCCTGAGAGTTTCCGGGGCGGTTGCTCCTTCGGCACCAGCACGCGGCTGGTTCTCCCACTTTGATACTGCATCTTAGTCTGCCGATTCAGAACTGACAAGACAGGATTTTAAGCGCCCCAAAAATCTTGAAAAGACCTATTTTAGGTTTCTAAATTGACATGTTTGACTTTGTGTTTTTGATCAGTGATTTTCCCGCCATGACACATTCTTATTTCTTTGGCTACGGGTCGTTGGTAAACGCCGCCACCCATCGATATGCTCCGACCGAGAGACTGCGCATTCAGGGCTGGCGTCGGACGTGGCGGCAGGTGGCGGACCACCCGGTGGCACTCCTGAGCGCAATGCCCGATGATGACAGCGCAATTGACGGGCTAATCGCGCCGGTGCCAGACAACAACTGGGCCGCGTTAGATGCCCGCGAACAGGGCTACAACCGGCTGGTTTTAACACCGGCCGCCTTGCCAGATTCGTATCAAGAGCATGATATTGCGATTTACGCTGTGCCAGAATCACCCGTGGATGCCGACCCGCACAAGCGTCCGATTTTACTCAGCTATCTTGATGTGGTTCTTCAGGGCTATCTGCAGCAGTTCGGCCCGCTGGGTGCAGAGCAGTTTCTTGCAACAACCGACGGCTGGGACCGCCCTGTTCAGGATGACCGCGCCGCGCCACGTTATCCGCGCCACCAAGCGTTAGACGCCACACAGCTTGCTTTTGTCGACTCGGCCATAGAGCGGCTGGCCCTAAGCGTTATCCAGCCCTAACCCGCGGGCTTTGATCACCTGAAGCAAAGGCAGAAGCGCCGACATGTCCGGACCGTGCTGCTGTCCGGTCAGCGCCTTGCGCAACGGCATGAACAACCCGCGCCCCTTGCGCCCGGTGGCGGCTTTGACCTCTGCTGTCCACGCCCCCCAACTTTCGCCATCCAGCTGACCTGTTGGCAACAGCGTCATCGCATGCGCGACGAAGTCTGCATCCTCAGTCTCGATGACGGGATCAGCGCCTTGTGAAAACAGCGTCCACCACGCCGCCAGATCATGGCGTGTGGTGATGTTTTCCCGCGTGACAGCCCAGAACTGTCGCGACAAACCGGCGGGAACGCCCAGGGCTGCAATCTCATCAGCCAACGCAGAATGCTCAAGCGTCTGCAGATGACGGCCCGTCAGCGGGAACAAGTCATCGACATCAAATTTGGTGGGCGCAGATCCAAAATGGGTCAGATCGAAATTTTCGGCAATCGCCGTCAGGTCGTCTTGTAACTCGATCGGATCGCTCGAACCCAGACGTGCCATCTGGCTGAGCAATGCGGCCGGTTCAACCCCTTGCTCTCGCAGATCGCGCAGTGCCAGTGTCCCCAAGCGCTTTGATAGCGCTTCGCCTTGAGGACCTGTTAATAAAGAGTGATGCGCAAACGCTGGCAGCATGCCCCCAAGCGCAGTGATCATCTGGATCTGGGTGGCGGTATTGGTCACATGATCCGACCCGCGCACCACATTGGTGACGCCCATCTCGATATCATCCACCACCGAGGCCAAGGTATACAGCACCTGACCATCGCCGCGGATCAACACCGGATCGCTAACGCTGGCGGCATCAATCGACATCTCGCCCAGAATTCCATCATGCCATTCTATACGCTCAAGATCCAGCTTGAACCGCCAATGGCCCTGCCCGCGCTCGGCGCGCAACTTATCTTTTTCAGCCTCTGTCAGCGCAAGCGCCGCACGGTCATAAACCGGTGGCTTACCCATGTTAAGTTGCTTTTTACGTTTGAGATCAAGCTCAGTCGGGGTCTCAAAACACTCGTAAAACCGCCCCATCGCACGCAATTGATCGGCTGCAGCGCTATAGCGGTCCAACCGCAACGACTGGCGCTCAACACGGTCCCAGCTCAATCCGAGCCACGTCATATCTTGTTGGATTGCCTCAACATAAGCTTCTTTCGAGCGCTCAGGGTCGGTGTCATCAATCCGCAGGATGAAGTCTCCCCCAGCCTTGCGGGCAATCAGATGATTAAACAGCGCTGTGCGCAGGTTTCCAACATGAATATACCCAGTGGGTGACGGTGCGAAACGGGTGGTTGTCATGGAAATTTCTCCTGTTCATTGGCCGTGTCCCATATGTGACCAGCATTGTCCAGAAAGCGCAGACGCGAGAAGGCTTTGCCTAGCCGCCATCGCGCCAGCGATTGACAATAGGATACCGGCGGTCAAGCCAGAACGCCTTTTTGCTCAGACGTGTGCCCGGGGCCGACTGAAACCGCTTGTATTCGCTGAGGTAAAGCAAATGCTGTACCTGTTTGACATCCGCCTCGGCAAAGCCTGCGGCAACGCACTCTGAAACTGAGGCATCTTTATCGACCAACATCTCTAGAATGCCGTCCAGCACCGGATAATCAGGCAGGCTGTCGCTGTCTTTTTGATCGGGGCGCAGTTCGGCCGAGGGCGCTTTGGTGATCACACGCTCGGGGATCACCGCCCCTGCGGCTCCCATCATCCAGCCGCGGTGCTGGTTGTTGCGCCAGCGACAAATCTCGAAAACCCGGGTTTTATATAGATCCTTGATCGGATTATAGCCGCCTGCCATATCCCCATATATCGTCGCATAGCCCACCGCCACTTCGGATTTATTACCTGTGGTCAACAGCATTTCACCGAATTTATTTGACAAAGCCATCAGCAGCAGACCGCGCAGACGCGACTGGATGTTCTCTTCGGTCAGATCGGGCTGCACGCCCGCAAACAACGGCGCCAGCGTGCCGGTGATCGCAGCCTGTCCCTCTGTGATGGGCACAAAATCATATGCGCAGCCCAGATTTTCCGCGACATTTTTGGCATCCAGCAGCGAACTTTCAGATGTATAGTCTGACGGCAGCATCACACAGCGCACATTCTCCGCACCTATGGCGTCGGCAGCAATCGTGGCGACAATCGCGCTATCGATCCCCCCCGACAAACCCAACAAAACCTTACTAAAGCCAGATTTGCGCAAATAATCGCGCAACCCCAGCACCATCGCATGATAATCCTGTTCTAACAAATCGGGAGTTTTGGCTTTTGGACCGTCCTCGACGCGCCAGCCCTCGGAGCCACGGTGCAAATCGACATGGGCAACCGTGTCCTCAAACAGCGGCAATTGCACCGCCAGTGCACCGCCGGGGTTCAGCGCGAAGCTGCCGCCATCAAACACCTGATCATCCTGCCCACCGACCATATTGAGATAAATCAGCGGCAGGCCGGTTTCGATCACCCGCGCCACCATGATATTTTGACGCACCAATAATTTCTCGCGATCATAGGGCGACCCATTGGGAATCAATAAAAACTCCGCCCCGGTTTCAGACAGCGTCTCAGACACATCCTCATACCAAGCATCCTCGCAGATCGGGCTGCCAATACGGATATCGCCAACGCTATATGGCCCACCCAGCGGTCCAGCATCAAAGATTCGCACCTCGTCAAAGACAGTCTCGTTTGGAAGGTGGTTTTTCAACACCTTGGACGTAATTTCACCCCCGCGCAAAATGAAATATGCATTGTATAGCTTGCCGTCTTCAGCCCAGGGCCCCCCGATCCCCAAGGTAGGACCATCTGCGCAGTCTGCGGCCAAACGCGTCACCGCCGCCATGGCCGCGTTATGAAACGACGGTTTAAGAACCAAATCTTGCGCATTATAACCGGTAATAAACATCTCCGGCAAGGCAACCATATCAGCCCCGGCGTCACGGCCCTGTTGCCAGATGCTGCGGGCCAGGCCGGCATTGCCCGCGATATCGCCCACAGTGGGGTTGCTTTGTGCCAATGTCACACGGAACCTGTCAGCCATGTTTGGTGCCTTTTCAATATCTCAACCGTTGACTTAGCAGATCACACGCCAAGGAAAAGGGGGGCGTGGGATGATTTTCGCGCGAAACCGCCCAGATCCAACCTGTTAAGAAGATTTTTCTGTCACGTGATTTCAAAGCCTCTGTCTAAAACCAACCAATTGCCACCGCAATGCGCTCTATTGCGATACCATAGCTTTCATGTCGAACAGCGGCACCGCATCGCAATGGCCATGCCATGCCATGCCATGCCAAAAAAAAAGGTATTGCCAGCGGGTAGCAAGACGCATTTGGCGTCAGACCAAGCTTTAATGTTCCGGCCTGATAAACGCAGGACCCTGGGCCCCAAGCCGCAGCCCTGAGCGCAGTTTTTTATAGGGGATCTCGGTGAGTTTACATGGGTTTTGACCAGCAGCGACTGCGAACAGCACCGTCTCGGCAATCGGTTCAAAATCTGCCAGAAAATGAATAGCACTTTTGACAACCACGATCCCATAGCTTTCGGGATCACAGCCAATGTGACGAAAAACCTCTCGATCTGCCGTTTGCGCCCGATTGGAGCCGATCACAACGACAATTTCACCGNGATTTCCCAACGTGATTGTCACCGCAGCCATCTTGCCAAGATTGGCCGCAATGCCTGCTAGCATAGGCCCCGCGCAAATAAAGCGACCCTCTGACAGGTGTTTAACCGATCCAGTCACGACAATTTCTGGACCATTTTGGTCGGGAAATGTGCCGCCAAGGGTCAGCTGAACCTGCGCCCCGACGCCAGCTTGGTGGCACAAAAAAGCCGCCTCAGGCGCCCAGAACATGCCCAAGAGCGCCGGGATGCGATGCTTTAGCAATGCTGCAAGAATACCCGTGCTGTCACCACTTGAACCGGCACCGGGGTTGTCTTGTGGATCCGCAATAATCACCGGTCGCTGCGCCTGTTTTGTCAGATAATCTGCGGTTTGCACGGCCGCATCCATCGCCATCAACTGGTCGTCAAAACTGTCTTCGGCATCGTCCAGCGCCGCAACAACCGTTGCGGTGGCCGCTGCAACCGCGGCCTGATCATAACCACAAGCAAAGACCGATATACCGCAGTTTGGAATGTCGGCCGGTGGAAAGCCAAACGCCAGATCAACCGACAAAACTGCCTCACCCTCAAGGTCTTCAAGCCCTTGATACAACTGCTGCGCGGGTTGTCTGCGGGTCGACTGGGCGGTGATTGGCACCATGAAATTCAATTGCTGAAAAGACTTGTACGGCAGTTTTTTGCGGCGCAGTATCGTTTCAAACACCTTTGCTGCGCGCCGCCCGGTCTCGGCCATATCAATATGAGGATAGGTGCGATAGATCACCATCGCACTGACTAAATTACAAAATTCCGGGCTGATATTGCCGTGCAGATCAAGACTGACAACAATCGGCAAATCCACTCCGACAAGTGCGCGAAGCCGTTGTAACAGCAACGCCTCGCCATCATCCGCCTGTTCCGTCACCATGGCGCCGTGCAGATCGAGGTACAGCCCATCCAGCGGCCCCGCTGCTTTGATCCCCGCCAACATGTGGTCACAAATCGCGTCAAAAGCCGTTTGTGCGACCAGACCGCCCGGTTCTGCCACAGCATAAGAAATGGGAACCAGTTCACACATCGAAGCCGTTTCAATAAATCCACTAATGGGAATATTCAGCCCCGTGCAAGTCTCAAACATCCGGTCGCCAACGCAATAGGCCGGCCACGACCCCGGTGTCATAAATTGCTCCCAATCGGTCACAAATGGGGCAAAAGTATTTGTCTCATGTTGAAAACTGGCGATCGCTATTTTTGGCCGTGCCATCTCATATCTCCACTTGCTCTGCCCATCCCGAACAGCGGCCCTCAGGGAGCAGCTTGCTGCGGCACTCCGTTCGGGTCGGTAGAATTAACAATCTTGGTGGTTGGAAACGGGATTTCAATTCCTGCGGCATCAAAAGCCTCTTTCACACTGCGGGTCATATCAAACTTTAGCGTCAAATAATCAGAAGCGTCGCACCACAGCCGCAACGTAAAATCAACCGAGCTCTGGTTCAAAGCGCTGACTTTAATCAAGGGATCTGGCCCTTTGTGGATACGCGCATCGCCTGCGACCAGATCCGCCAGTACGGTGTCTGCACGCCCCAGATCAGTGCCGTAGGAGACGCTGAAAACAAGATCAAGCCGGCGTTTGTCATACACCGAATAATTTGTAATCGGTGCGCCCCAAACCTGACCGTTGGGAACAATCACCTGCAAATTATCCGTGGTTGCCAATTCAGTGGTAAAAATAGAGATTTCTTTAACCGTGCCAGACTGACCCGACACCGAGACAAAATCCCCTTGTTTGAAAGGCCGAAACACAATCAGCATGATGCCAGCCGCAAAATTTGACAATGTGCCTTGCAGCGCCAAGCCCACAGCAAGACCCGCGGCACCCAACAACGCCACAATTGAGGTAGTCTGAACCCCAAAGCTGTTGAGCACGAAGGTCGCACCCACAATGATGACCACAATTTGCGAAAACTTGCTGAGAAAGACAAACAACGTATCGTCGAGCTGATCATATTTGAAGCCCATGCGCGCAATCGATGATTTTACCCAACGTGACAATATAAAAGTCACTAGCAACACACAGATGGCCGCCAGAATGTTCGTCATGAAATCGATCACCGGCTGCGTCGATAAAAAACTCTGCAAAGACAGTAACACGCTCATTGCTATATTCCCTTCGTAATATTTATTTGGCACTCAGTTATTCGTCCGCGCATGACCGAAAAAGAGGCCCAGCACTTGGGCGACACTTAGCTTTTGGCGATCACATGCGGTTGGTACTTGATTCCTGATTTGGTTCAATCTACGCAGCCCAGCATGACGTTACAATCGGGCAATTGCATGATTGAAAATGCAAGTAGGCCGCGCATAACAGAGCCAAATAACCGCTCGCCGCATAGAAGAAAAGGACAGCAGATATGAAAGCAATGCAGCTTACAGACTATGACCAGCCACTAGTCTTGCGCAACATTCCAGTTCCGACGGCAGAGGCGGGTCAGGTAACGGTTAAAATTCATACCTGCGGGCTGAACTTTGGCGATCTTTTGATCATCAAAGGCACCTACCAGGAACGGCCGCAATTGCCCTTTACTCTGGGTATGGAAATCTGCGGTACTGTCACCGAAGTCGGTACCGGCGTAACCGAGTTGCAGGTTGGTGACCGGGTTGCATCATACAACGGGTTTGGGGGACTGGCTGAATATGCCACCATCGCCGCCGATATCTGCGTGCCAGTGCCTTCAGAAATGTCCGACCGGGATGCCGCAGCGTTTTTGGTGGCCTATGGAACCTCGCATGTGGCGCTGGATTACAAAGCGCATTTACGCCCCGGCGAACGGCTATTGGTCTTGGGTGCATCAGGCGGGGTCGGCTTAACGGCGGTTGAGTTGGGCAAACTAATGGGGGCCGAAGTCATTGCATGTGCCCGGGGTGACGACAAGTTACGGGTTTCCAAAGCCGCCGGGGCCGACCATCTAATCAATTCCGAAACCGATGACATCCGCGACATCGTGCGCGCTCTGGGCGGTGCAGATGTTGTCTATGATCCGGTCGGCGGCGATCAATTTAAAGCGGCTTTGCGGGCGTGCAACCCTGAGGCACGGATCCTACCTTTGGGCTTTGCCAGTGGCGAGGTACCTCAGATACCAGCGAATATCCTGCTGGTTAAAAACCTCACTGTGATCGGATATTACTGGGGCGGTTATAGCAAAATAAAACCCTCGGTGTTGACCGATAGCTTTGCGCAGCTGATCGCATGGTATCAGGACGGAAAATTGGCACCGCATATTAGCCACACCCTGCCGTTGGCAGATTGCAATGAGGGCCTTGATCTATTGCGGACACGCAAAGCAACCGGCAAGGTGATCATCGAAATCGGTTGACCACTTTGCTGTCGGTGCAGCTGAACAGCGCGGGAGATATGACTTGGCTCCTGAGCCTTGAACGGCTCAGGTTGAAAGGTGCGGGTTTTTGCCGCTATTAGACATTTTTCAAAATCGAATTATATACTGGGTATACGTTAAAAGGCTATAAAACATGAAATACCTAATATCAGCTATATTGCTGGCCTTCACTTTGGGGAGCCCGACACACGCCGAGGACATGGTTTTGGAAAACTTCAAATCAAGCCCCGAAACCCGCTGGCGGTTCGTCTCAGATCAGGTGATGGGCGGCGTATCACAAGGACAGGTCAGCTTTATCCAAGAAAGTGACACGTCCTTTGCCCATATGACCGGCACAGTAAGCCTTGAGAACAACGGTGGTTTCATCCAGTTCGCCCATGACCTCAAAACCAAGCCATCTGCAAAAAGTACTGGGATAACGATCAAAGTCCGCGGCAACAATCAAGGCTATTTCGTGCATTTGAGGACATCTGGAACACTATTGCCTTGGCATTATTATCAGGCTGCCTTTGACGTGACTGAAACCTGGCAAGAGATACGCCTGCCATTTGACAGCTTTAAAAAATCCAACAGAATATTGCGAAAAGTGCCAAAGCCAACGTCGCTGAAGTCCATTGGTATCGTCGCCTATGGCCGCGCCCACAGCGCCGATATTCAGGTTGCCGAAGTTGGGTTCTACTAACCATACCTTGTGCGGTAAGCCGCGCACCGTCGCCAGTAACATCCCTAGCAAACAGTAATTATTGGCGCCGATGCGAGCGAACGGACCGAGTAAAGTGTATGATGGCGAAGCGCACCACCAGTCCGGTATGGACGGGTTGGGCCTTCTCTGTTACGTTTAAATCTGATAAACATAAGTGGTTAATAATGCTCTGCAAGCTGGACAGAGCCCTGCATTTTAACGCCAAAAAATTTAAAGTGAGATGTTTATTTTGAAACTTCTTGTAACCGGAGGTGCCGGCTATATCGGCACCCATTGCATCATCGAATTACTGAATGCAGGACACGACGTAAGCGTGATTGACGATCTGTCCAACAGCCACGTCGCGGCATTGCGCCGGGTGAAACAGCTGACCAAGCGCGGCTTGGCTTTTGTGCAGGCAGACCTGCGCGATACCGCTGCCGTTGCCACAGAATTACAGCGGTTCCAGCCCCATGGCGTGATCCATTGCGCCGGATTAAAAGCGGTGGGGGCCAGCGTTGCCAGACCCCTCGATTATTATCGCCAGAACGTTGGTGGCACCCTTTCATTGCTGGCAGAAATGGACCGGGTAGGTTGTCACAAAATTGTCTTTTCCTCATCAGCCACAGTCTATGGCCTGCCAAAATACCTACCCTATGACGAACAGCATCCGACAGAACCAGCAAACCCCTATGGACGCTCGAAATTGATGATTGAGCAGATCTTGCGTGACTGGAGCGTCACCCATCGCGACGCATCTGCCTTGTGCTTGCGCTATTTTAACCCTGCTGGCGCGCATCCTTCCGGGCAAATTGGCGAAAACCCCAAAGGTGTACCAGACAACCTGATGCCGTTTCTCGCACAAGTTGCCGGTGGACACCGACCCGCCCTGAAGGTGTTTGGTAATGATTTCGAAACCCGTGACGGAACTGGAGAGCGTGATTACATTCATGTGGGTGATTTGGCACGTGCCCATCTAGCTGCGATTGAACATGCCCGCTCCAACCGCGGCTTTCAGGTTTTCAATATCGGGACCGGACGCGGCGTGACGGTGCTCGAACTAGCAGCTGCCTTCGCCGAAGTGAGCGGCCGGCCTATTGCGACAACCATCACCACCCGCCGTCCCGGCGATTTGGCACGGTTTTACGCCGATGCGCAACTGGCTGAAAAAACCTTTGGCTGGAGGGCGCAACAGTCTATTTTTGACATCTGCGCAGATGCATGGAGATGGCAGGTTGAAAACCCTGAGGGATATAGCGCTTGACGGGCTGATCTGCCCGGCCCTGCACCCGTTAAGTCCAAAAATTTCTGGTTTGCCACAGTGTGGGTTGTCAAAAAAACCCCCGTCTAAAAAAAAGGGCCGCAAGACTTAACCCTGCGGCCCCTCTGGCTTTCCACCCATCTGAGTGGCTTTGTCCTAATTCAAGATACCGATAGCAAACCAAATACGACCAACAATGATAGTATTGTTGAGCTAAGGCCAACTAAGCCTTCGCGTGTGAAGGTGATTTTCATCTTGGACACCCCTCCCTTCATAGTGTTGAGGTTTTCAATAAACGCAAAAGTTATGCCAAGGTTCAGTCTCCACAATATATAATATCTTATAAAATTATTTTTATTTGATAAGATCACTCCTTGAGCAAGAGCCGTCTGGTCACCCCGAATAGCACTATCATTTCTTGGGAATGAAATTTGGCGTTAACTATCACAATTATACACCGCTCACTCCAAAACCCGAACGTTGTGATGTGAGATGATGCGGAAGGTATCGGTTACTTGATCTCGAAATCTGAGCCACTGTTTTGGAAGCACCTGTCGCATAAAGTTCAAGATTGCGTCGGCGAAGTGTTTTTGCGTTGGATAGTGTCGATTATGGGAGACGTGACTGTGCATGACGGCCCAGAGCCTCTCGATGGGATTGAGATGCGGGCAATAGGGCGGCAGTTGGATCAGATGAATGCGACAGTTTTTGCGCGACAGGAACGCTCTGACATTGGGGCCTTTGTGGTATGGAGCATTGTCCCAAAAGGCGTTCCCACAGATCGTGTTCAACCAGTTGATTGCGAAACCGACACAGTGTTGATGCTTCAGAAACATCGCCACCCAGTTCAAGGTGGCAAAACTTACGAAACAGCAGGTCACAATAAAGCTATTGCGACAGTTGAACATCCGACAACCGATACCACACTCCCAGCAGTAAACCTCGAAACAAGATCAAAAGCGGATAACTTGGGCGGCCCGTTTTAGCGGCATAAATCGAGGACAGGACAGGCTCAATTTTAGACCAGTCCAAAACCGCCTCAGTGTCGTCAGTCGCATTAAGCGCACGATGGCCAAGCTCGCGCGTGGTGACAAAAAGTTCAGGCTGGGTGGCAAAAGTTTTTTGCATGCTAAATCTTAACAAACGATGCACACAATGGGATTCCGCAAGTTAGGTTGCGCTCTCGTTATACCAAAACCCGAAAGTTTTGGTGAGAGATGATGCAAAGCTGTCTGAGACCTGACTTCGGAAACCCTTCCATTT
>JGI20154J14316_10000315_pt1 | contig 43243 bp, 45 predicted proteins | sample COG_04_FD_14316 | JGI IMG/M metagenome (IMG submission 14316)
CCCCTTGTCTTCCATTTCGCCTGGGTCCCCCGTTCCCCCCCCATAGATTTCTATTATGTCCGTCGTGGAGGTTGTAGTTATGATTTGGTCCGAAAAAATTCCGTCGAGCCTGCTCCAACCCTCGCTGTTGCTGCTGTTGTTGTTGCCACTGATCCTCCTCCTGCCGCTGCTGCTGTCGCTGCTGCTGTTGTTGTTGTTGTTGTTGTTGTCGCTGTTGTTGTTGCTGCTGTTGCTGCCGTTGCTGCTGTTGTTGTTGTTGTTGTTGTCGCTGCTGTTGTTGTCGCTGCTGCAGCTGCTGTCGTTGTCGCTCCTCCTCCTGCCGGTACCGCCGCCACATGCCATCTTGTCTTTTATTATGTTGTTGTCGTTGTGCACGCCTTCGACCTCCACCTGTTAGACCATCGTAATCTCGTCCATCACCTCCACCTTCACTATCGGAAGATTCATAGTCTGAAGATTCATAATGATTGTCCGGTTTGGACTTCTCTTCAAAATAACCCTCCGGTTCTTTTCTTCTAGGATAGTGCTGAGCCATTTTTTATGTATTTTAAACTGCTATTATATAGTGTGATTTTTTACAATCGTAATCTTCTCACTTTTCTGGATCGAAGTTCTTGGTAGTTCATTTCAACACAGAGCATGTGTTTGCATATTTGTACGTCTTTGCAGGTGCACGAGACCGTTTTGTTGTTTTGGATGTGCACGCAGTATATTTCATGGCTTTGAAACCATTTTTGACTTTTGCAAAACACTTGGTTGTTTTGCACGTCCGTCACATACACGCACCTGTTATTGAATTGGTGCCCGTCGTAGTTACGGATTAAGGGCAGTCTCTCCCCTGCAGGTGGTTCGTTGTGATACATTTTTAGAGCCCGTGCCATCCGAGTCTTACCGTACTTCACATCGTACCTCATTTTCAATGTGTAGCGTGGTATATATAATATGGCGAGGCTGATCCACAGATAATTGTTCAATGAAATGCAACGTTTCGAACCTTTGTTGACCTTGGAGTCGGAGACGGAGACCGCGGAGACCGCGGAAATCAAGCCGGAGACTCAATGTTTGGAAAAAATAGTTTTGATGATGTTGGTGTTTCAAACAGTTGTGTTGGCAGTCATACTGATCATTCTGGTGGTGTTCGTGCCTGAAATAAGTAAAATATTACGAGATGTAACAGGGGTGCTGCCCGAGATGCAAACCACTGTCGAAAAATTGACTTGGATGGTTCCTGAAGTCGACAGAGGCATCCGAAACCTGGACAAGATGTGCACAGCCATGAATTTGCACTGTGTCTAATCATTTTTTTTGGAATTGTTGTAAATTTGTTGTAAATTTTGAAAATGTGCCACGGTTGTCACCCGTACTGGTGGAGGTCTTTTGATATGTTTCCAGGCGTGCATTGCTCTTCGTTTTTCCAGATTGATTCGCATGAAACTTTTGTCCAGACCATACTTCTTGCCTGAAAGCACCTGCGACCCTCTGATAGCCAGTGCGACACATTTGGCAAAAAGCACCGCGTCCTTGCTGTAGTAGAAATCTTCGGGGTTGCAACGTTTAAATTTTTCGTATCTGTGTGTGAGTGCATACGTCACTTCGTTCATGTGACCGTAGATAATTGGTGCAAAAAAGATTTTTCTATTTGTTTCGGGACTGCTGTTGTACCACTTTTGTGTTTCGTAAGCCATTTTTTCCTCGTAGTGGTTGGTCAGGTACGTGTGAATGTGGTAGTCAAATCGCTGTTTGTAGTACGGTTGCAAAGGTTTGATGTACTCAAACCCGCACGGGTCTTCGTGGCAGTTCTTGGGATATTCGGAAACTCCGTCGGGTGGTTCGGTGAACCGGAGTTCTCTGAAATCGTAGTACCATGTTTTACCGTCGCCACCGCCTTTGCCGTCGCTGTGTGCAATTCTCTCTTTGAATGCTTTCCGCTCTCTAGGCGTTAAATATCTTCTATATTTCGTTCTGATCCATCGTAAGAACTGTTTTTCAGTCTTGATATTTTCAAACTCGGTTTCTTTCAACCCTTGCAACCCGTCCCAAATCGATTGAATCGCGTTCGTGGCACGGGCGTAATCCATTGACGTGGTACTAGCCCGAATTACAGACGTGTTTGTGCTTGGGGAAACCGTATCCGCGGATATGAGTGTGGCATCCGACCTGAGAGGTGTCCCGGGCGTCCTGGGTGCATCGGGTGCCTCTGGTGCCTCTGGTATCTTGATCAGTTTGCACCATTGATGGACATCTTGGTCGGCTCTTTCTCTCGCGACTGCGATTGCCGTGTCCCTCGTATCGTCTCCGATCACGTACTGCGTGGGTTTGTTTGTCTTGACGTGGTCGCTCCAGAATTTACTAACATCGTCGTTGGTGAACGACGCCACGTTCATAATGAATCTGTAGGCTGGTTGTTGTGTAAACTGTTCCATGATGGTTTCGTGGTACAGGATGTCTTTGGCTATTTTTTGTGCTAGATGTTCGGTCAGTGCAATGTACGACGGTTTCTCGTGTCGGAGGCGTTTTGCCAGAGTTTTGTAGTCCTGTGTCACGTGCCTTCGTTCGTCTTCGAGTTCTTCGTCAAGTTCTGCGTCACCCGCTTTGCGCTTTCGGTCTTCCCGCTCTGCCCGCTCTGATTTTTGACGGTTTGGTACATTTTCATATACTTTCCAATTCATTTTGTTTGCATGGTTGGACCCTAAATAGTATCAAAATAGTATCATGTTTTCATCAGACAAAATAAAGTATATAAAGAGTGGCGTTTCATACAAATGGCAGAAACAAAATTACAAGACGTTACTTCAGAAACAAACGAAATCGTTCCAATGACACAAGAATTGAGTAGGCGAGTTGTGATGGAGTGCAACACCAGTGGGATGAACTTGGCACTGGGTAAAATTGTCAACGTGACCAACGGCAGTGCAGTGTTCAAGCCGGCAATGAGTCAGGACCTGACTGACAACGAAAAAGCCCTGTTCCATGCACAGAAATGGGACTTGGGCATTATTCAATCGATCCAACTCAAGAGTGTCTCCTCCAACTGTCCGGAGCCGGTTACTGTTGGTTTGAATTTGTTCGAGGGTACCCCAAACATTGTGAATTCGTCCGGTTGGTTGTTTTCGAAGCAGACAAACGACATGACCGAAGACCATGCTCACGAGAACGATGGTTACACAAACGTCGCCAATATTTTACCCTTTGAGAAGCAGCGCCTGAACGATGTCATTTACACACCCACAAACATTGTAGACAATACCTACATCGACAAGTACGGGTCCTACACTCTGGACAAGTTATGGGAGGGGGTCGTACCGTTTCCAAACGAACCGTACTACTACGTGGACCAGGATCACGTGGTGATGAAAATTATTAGTCAAAACTGGGAACAACTGGGGATGGTGCCAGAGCACGAGCAGACACGTGAAGGCAAATACATCAAGGTGTCTACCGACATTGTGAAAAACTGCATCAATCAGCTTTACGAGAACGTCATTCAAGAAATTCCGTACACCAATTTCTCTGAATTTGGAGCCCGGTTTCAAGCCAACACGGAGGGTGAACAGGAATACAAAATAGTGTGTGAGATGTTAATCAAATATAAATTTCCATAAATTATTACAATCTACGTTTTTTTCAGGTTTCACGCAGGTTCGTGTCAACAATTTAGCCAGTTCCTAAGCAATTTTTTCAATAATGTGTCTGGGAAGTGTTAAATTCCCATCACTGTACATGTTTAGTATGTTATGCTCATTTCTCAACTCCAACAGTTTTAGAGCAACCTCTGTCGTGTATGGAATTCTAATTTTGTCTTCTCTGACGTGGTCGTTCACGTCCATGTAGTCCGGGATGTCAATGGATTTGGGAGTCATGTCGACCAGTTGTTGTGGTGACAGTTTGTTATGAATGGGTGTGACGGACAGAGATACGTTGACCGGTTTGAAATGTTGACCGGAGATGCTGCCCATGGTTTGTTTGAACGCGTACGTGTTTACCAACCGGCAGCTTTCCCAGTCACATCTTGAATAGATGCTGTCCAACTGTTGGCTGTCCAAATTGATCAAATGGTTGGATTCGTCGATCCAGTCGGCTGGGTGGTCCTTGTTGTTGACCAGTGTGTACCCAACGAGTGGGCTGTGTAAAACCAGACCTTGGTCTTTGTACGCGGCGTTGTAATAGTGAAATTTTTCGGTGCCTTTGAACAACATGTTGGTGTAGCTTGCCGATATGAGATTTCCCGATCCAAAGTTGGTGGCAATTTCTTTGCATTTGTTCAGCACTGTAGTTTGGTACTTGTTGGAATAAATAGACTGCACGGAGCCTCTCCATTCCTGATTCAGGTGGTTGTCTACAATGGTGTAGGTGTCTTTGACCGCGTTCCCCAAAGCATCGATATCTCTGGTTTGATAGACCCCTGCCGAGGCGTTCATTGGTGGCAGTTCGCACTGTTGATAGGCTCCACCCTCAAAGAGTGCCCGGCACTGTGCGTTGTTGGGATGTAACCACAGCACGTCCGCGGCGGTGATTTCGTAGTCCGGGTGAAGTGTCACAATCATCCCCTTAAAGATGTCGGTGCCGTACAGCAATGAGTTGTCGTGATCTTTTTGAAAGTTTGGTAAGAATTTGACGTCGCCGTCGGTGAAATATTTGGACTGTTTCAAATGATTGACAATGCGGGTTTGATCTTCCATTTTTTGCATACGTGGTGCCAATAGTTATAGGATCAGATTTTTGATTGTATAAATACCAGGTGAAAGATAGTAAATAATGTCATTTGTCAAGACCCCTGCCTTCACCGAAACCAACCAACACTTTCTGTTAAACATGGTTCCAAACCCCACCAAAAAATTTACCAGTGAAAAGAGCAACGCACAGAGAGACGTGATCAGCCAGATTCGCAATGCAGGCAAAGACCTGTTTCAACCAAACCCCGCCGTTAAAGTGGACGCGTCGGGCAATCTAAAATCCCGCCAGCTGTACAACCGCAATGTCAGTATCAATGATTTAGTGACAGCAATGGACCAGTATGATTTGGTCATGCAAGTCAATTTGAAGGGTGGTGCCAGCAAGTCCGCCATGGTTACGTCTAGCCAACTACAGAGCAGTGCCAGCGTCAGTTCCCCCTCCGGTACGTTTGCGTTTGTGCGACACGGGAACTACGTCCGAGGGATCGACCTTCTGTAACGGAGGTGATTTGTTTCGCCCCGATTCAGGCAGTTGCAGTTGTTTGACAACGACCAACGAATAAGTATCCCAATCGATTACTCCCATTTCATACGCCATGGTTACTTTCTCAATGTCCACGTCTACTGCGAGTGGCAAAACAAGTTTTACCTGTTGTCTCTGTTTTGCCAAGTAAATGTTTTTATGTAGTTTAGTTTTAGTGAAATATATTTTGGTGTATAAATCTGTAATTGTAGTTTCAATCTGTTGTCTCCACCAATTCAGTGTCGATGCAAACATCATTTCCACCCCGTCTGTACTGCTGCTGTACTGTCCGTCGGCAACCAACATGGCTCGGGGTACCCCCAACGTGGTACAGATAATTTCTTGCATGACTTTGTGAATTTGTACAATGTCCTGGCGTCCCGTGTTTTGAGGTGTTTGTACAATGCTGTGTCCGGATGGCAACTGCACAATGTTGTCCAATTTATGGGCAGCGTTGTTGTTGCCCATGTGTTCATTGTACAACTGTTTCTGTTTGTTGAGGATCTCAATGTTGACTTTGTTTCGACTGTACTGCATGTCCTCACTGATTTCTGATGCGTCGGCGTCGGCGTAGTAGTCAAAATCTACACCCTCCTGGCGTTCTCTGGACGTGTCCGACACTTCTGAAAAAAATTGCGGGCAGCTTTTGTTGTTTTCCATTTGCACACAGTCTCTGCGTAACGTGTGTAGAAACTTGATGTACGGGTTCACTTTCCAAGCCAGTGAACTGATCATACCAATTCCCCCCGCAACGTGGGGGTGAAACCCAAACTGATCGTAAATAAGAATTTCGTCGGGATTCAGTTCTGTGGACTCTATAATGAACGACCTTGCACCATTGGTAATTTCCACTGAAACGTTGACCAGATTGGGGTCTACCACTTGTGGGTACTTGCGCCCAGCACTGTCCTCCACAATGCAGACCATTGCAAACCCAAACGCCGTCACCTGGTCAATAAATGTTTCGACAAACAGATACCAGTACTCTGTGACCGCGTCTTGGACTGCCAGTGGTGGTACAAAGTTTTTGTTGTTTTTAGTAAACTCGATTCCGTTTGCAAGCAGTTTGTGTGAAATCATTTGTCGACACATAAAAAAAATCGAAGCGTTGTTGTAATCGTTCCACATCTGAAGCAGTGTCGACCTGGGGATGGAAAATATCATAGTACTAATACAGCCACCCGTGCTATAAATAGTATGTGTGACCCATCCGACGTGACCATTTATTTCATCGGACTGTGCATGTTGGGGTCCGGGTGTACACTTGTTACATACACACTATTACTACAAGAGTTGTCAAAGAAATGAACATACCTTGGTTTGTACTGGTGGTGGTGGCAGTGGATAAAACACAACCGTTTCTGAGACCTTACTACGTGGACACCATGGTGTGTCTCTACGCCGTGACGTACGGTGTCTGGTGGGTAGTGAAGCATGAAAAGGAGTGGCAGTGCAAACTCGACGCCACGTCCGGTGCACACAAACTAATATACTTTCAGAGCATGGAAGCCGCCGTCACTATACCCCATGCTTTTGCCAGTGCGTACTTGTTGTTTGATTTGGTCATTCCAATGTGGGTGTTCTACACGTGCCTGGTCATCGGTGTATTTGGACGCCCGTTCGTAGACTGGAGATGGAAAAAACAAATGATACAACTGAGCCTGGGTTAAAAAATGTAAACTATATATATTGAACCGTACAATAAAGAATGTCGGACTTTGACGACTCGGACGACTCGGACGACTCGGACATGTTGAAGAAGATGTTGGAGTATGATGAGTCCGAATGGGAGGAGTTTGAGGACCCAACCACACCAACCAAATCAACCAAATCAACCACACCAACCACACCACCCACACCACCTACAGTGGTAAGTAAAAAGTTTGACCAATACGGAAAACAAACGAAAATGGGTAAAGACGAACTGCGACATTTGATTGAATTGGACTATGTGAAACTTCGTAAATTCCAGCATCACATGTTTCGAGACGAGCAAATGATCAGAGCCATCTTACTTTACAACGGAGTTCACAAGGATACTTTAAAAATAATAATTGACAATATAAAAAAAATATTCTACAAGACTGTTGACATAAACAGTGGAAAACAAAAAGGATTTTCAATATGGACAACAACTGATATTGAACAGTTGCAAGAGGAGAGGATAAGAGTTCAAACCCTTATAGAAATTGCCAAGCAATTTGACCCAAGTATTGGTCAAAGTATTTGTCAAAATGACCAAGATCGTGTTTATATCAAAAACATCATTTGTAAGCAAGTAACTGAAAATCTGATTGGCATATTTGCATTGATTGATACTGATAGGATACACCAACAGTTAGAGGATTTGGAAATAAATGATGACACCCCTAATGATTTTCAGTACGGTGTGACAAAAAAAATACCAGTACATAGGTTGTTTGATACGATTCTCTCAAAAAAAATAAAACTGCGTTTATGACCGTTTGACTACGTAATTTTCCGTGACCGACCCGACGGAGCGCATCTGGTCACTGAACCGCACCAAGTAGGCAGTCAGGTCGATGTGTTCGTTTAAATATACAGGATCACCGTCGTTGTGGTCGCAGGGGGTGCATCCGGTGTGACGTTCTTTGTACGACAGTTTTGTTTCATCCAGAAACCCGTGAAAATTTCTGTGTCTCACTTTTCGTTTTTTCTCTTGGCAACACGACCACCCGGTCTCACCATTGTACTTGCCAGGATGGTAACTGCATTGAAACAGTCCAATGTTGTCTACAACGTCGTACCTGATCCCACATCGATAACAGGTGTCTCTGTATTTATCGGGGCAGTAGTCTTTGACCGCCTTCCATTTTGCATCCGACCAGCTCATCTTGTAGGGAGTACGATTGGTTATTTATAGCCACTTGTTTTCCAGAATGTCTATCGCATGGATCCACCTGCAGGACACCGTCCCTTCCGCCTCCACTTCGTGTTCCGACCATGTTTCAACACTGACAGCGCGCATTGTAATCTGTTTTGGTTGCACTCGGGACTTGTACATGTTGGCGTACTCCTCCTTGCATCGGATTTGCTCCGTGCCTGTTTTGACCACTCTGGCATTGATCCACGTCCTGCCACCACAGACGTGAAACATGTGGTCGTCGAGCAGTGTGCCTTTGTAGTTGACGTTGTGCGCAAACACAATGTTAGATCCCCGTTCACAGAAAGTGGACATGTGTTTGGCAACCGCCTGCATTTTGGTGCGGTACGCGTCGTCCAGGTTCAGTGATTTAACAGCGGCGGGGTGGTACTTGGTGGAATGTTTAAACTGGACCGATGGCGTGGTGTCAATCAGCATCCACGAAACCAGGGCTGCCGCCACAACGAAGAGTACAAAGAAGTGGAGTGGGTTGGTTTTTTTGTGGTTGGTGAACATTTCATTGACCCCAAGACTATAAATACCCACCGGGTAATTTGGAAATGGATGCGTGGAAACAAAAAATTTCCAATTGTACATGTTGGCATCCAACACTGACGGTGCGTGTTGTCGCCAACCTGATTCAAAATAAAGATGCTGACATGCTGGTTGAGGGGCACAAGTTGGTCCGCGACGTCAGTGTGGACCAATTCGTACCGTGGCAGAAGAAGATGGAGGTCGGTGCTGACACAGCACCGTCCGTCCAGGTCGCTGCGATGGAACAAATATTCCACATTGCACATACTCATGGGTATACGCCCGCCATGCACGGAGACATTTGTGACCACCTTCGGCTAATTTCCAGTGATTCTCCTGAAGTGAGTGCAAAAATATTGTCGTTGGAACGGAAGACAGTGACCACACCGGTGATTGACAATAATTGCACGTGTGTGCATCGAGACTCGGGTTTGGCACGGGTGCAGGGCTACACACAGCGCGTACCACAGTGGGGACCGTGTGACACGTACCCGGAAACGTGGAAACCGTACACCGTTTCGTACCCGTTGTCAGACGTCGACGACACGGGGTTTCTCCTTTCCATACCTCCGGACACTCTAAACACTCCAAACATTGTCAACAGTTACTTTCAAATTGCCTCGCAAATGAATGCCAGAATCATATGGAACCGTGTATCAGAGCAGAAATACGTCAATTTTGAGTTGGGTGTACCGGATGTCCCCAGTGTCAAACGGCAGAGGCTGTATGACAAAAATTTCATTGATTTCCCAATTTCGTCGCACAGCAACGTCAAACTGTGCCCCAATGCGTTTGGGGAGTATTTCCAGTTCTATGGTGGTACAGAGTATTCTCCAAGTTTGAAATACCAGTCCAAGACGGAGATTGGGGACCATTTCAACATTGACAAAGATTCCCACACCGACGTGCTTCGATCGGACTGTTCCTTGTGGTACGCCTACCACCAAACACGCCTGAGAGACAAGATACTGCGGTATGCCACCAAGGACAACTGGAGCTCGTTTGTCAAGACACTCAAAGACGAAATTAAATTGATTGAGTTGAACCCGCCCATGACACACCAAGAGAGATATGAACTCTGGCAACAGATAAAAAAATAGACTATATAACTACATTTGTTTGTAATTAAACAAAAATGCCGGTGTTTGAGACAACCGCTCCCGATCCTCTTCAGATGTACATTTGTTTCCTTCCGGCAAGTCAGGAATTGCAAGACATCCACTGGTTAAACAGGGCAGCTGCCTATGTATCTGGGAGTGACCGCCCCATGATCCACACTGAACTTCTCTTTGCCGAACAGTCAAATGACAATGAAATCATTGGGCAGTCCTGCAGCATTCATTACAACGGAAATGTTTTCTTTGAACCCAAAAAATTTTCCAGAAACGAATGGCATTTCCGCTTGTGTCCGTGGAACGTGGACAAAGCCATGTCGTTTTGCAAGGAGCACGTTGGTGACGGGTTTAACCATGTTGGATACTTTATGAACCCCGTGTGCAGAGCAAGAGTCACAAATGACCGATGGTTCTGTTCGGAAATCGTCGCGGGTGCACTGCGGGCGGCGGGTGCCGACGTGGAGACCTCGCTGCATCCTCACGCGTTGTACGAGTCGCTGAAAAACATCACAATCCCCGCCTGTCCTCGGAACCCCGACATGGACTTCTAATAAATTTCTAATAAATTATGGCGAGACTACTTAAACAGTAATTTTGCACAAATAAATGAGCTTTGACAATGTTTTTGAGTCCGCCCTGACCCCTCAGGAGTCTCCGGATAACAAGAGACAAAATGAATTTGTAATTGTACGGAACAACAAGAGAGCTCGGGTGACACCCACCACACAACCCACCATAATGTCCATGAATGGAAAATTTAACATTGAAACCACTCTTGTCGCGCAACAGCATTTTTTTAACAGGCAAAATCAAGAAAAGGAATACAACCATGTGTCACCCTGGCATTTCCCTTTTGTTCAAGCATTGTTACAGAAAAAAACAATCCCCAATTTTGACATGAACCTGTTTGACAACATTGACAGGTATCGGGACTCAATAGAGGGCGTGACAAGGGCGTACGAAGAGTCCTACTTGACGGATGCCTCCGGAGACCAACGCAAATGTATTAACGAAGAAGAATGCGAAGGATTAAAGATCTGTGTTGAAGGGTTTGTGCTGAGAGAGTTCCTACTGCCGTCACAGCACTTGGTCTACCAACAAACCAAACGCTACCCACTGGACCGGGAACCCTGTGTAATGTGCAAACGGTTGAAAATTGCTAAATCAGTCATTGCCACACGGGCGGCTGGCAACGGGTTGAAGGAAGACCACATCATTCAAGACTACTACAATTTTGTCGACTTGGACAACGAGTATCGCCTGGAAGATTGCCTGTTAAGCAAGAAAAACACGTGGGAAGGGCTATGCAATCCTGTAGTGTTGCACCAACGCAACAATTACCGTTTCGTTCTCAAAAACAAACGTAAAACATACGAACAATGGCGGTACCCTTTTTTTCGGTCCACGCTCGGCGAGAATCCGGGCGCAACAGTAAAACCAACCAAAGCAACCAAAGCAACCAAAGCAAACACTACCCCTTCCTAGACATCATGCAAAGACTACAGCGCCACTACGTAGGAACACCGTACGAATACCTGTTTGTAGATTCGTTTTCCGAAATCGCACACATTGTACCTCAAAGGACATCAACCTTTACCAACGGTATTGGTGGGCTCATTCACAACGCTGTGGGATACGTGTTGGACGAACTAGAGACCCTGAGTAAAGACGCACCCGATCAAATTGTGTATGCATTGTCACTGTACATGGACATGTTTATACCTCTGTTGGACTGTCCAGATTTGAAAGACGATCAAAAATTGTGTGCCGATATTGGAAACGGTGCACCGATCGAGCTGCTCATGCCCAACAATTGTTTTCATTCGGGATTGTTACCAAACAATGTCAGCAAACTGATGCAGTGTTCATTCTGGTCAGACAATGGCAAATTAGAACCCATTGTGCATTTGTTAAGCAAAAGCACACCGCAGCGGTGTCAAATAAGAAGTTTGACACACATTGTGTACAATTACTCTCGTCTACACAGTGACGTGTACGAGTTCCTTGTGAAATGCCTGCAATGTTCGTTGATGGGAACTTATAAAGGGGTTAAGCGTCCTCCATTTGAATCCCGCAGGCGTTTGCATCGGACTTTTGCAACATTGGACAAACATACCTTTTTACAGTGGATGAAAAATAACCACCAACAACTGCTGTTCTTCACCATAAAGGAGTACTTGGTGTTTGCAGCAAAATGCCTACCGGCACTGCGACTGGAACTGATTCGTCGGTACAATTGGTCTCAGTTTGAAATAACAGTCACGACAGCCATGGACAATGTAAGACTGACCAACAAAGACATGGAGTTTGAAGGAGCAGAATCGACACTTTTGACAGTCAACAAGTCTCAGACAAATCTATACAGACCGGTCAAACATCCGTTTGTACATTTTGTCCTGCAGGAGTTTGAAAGAGTGGACGATACTAACCACGTGCAAGATACCAATGTAGTTCAAGAGTACATCGACATGTTTTACGAGATGCTCATCAGAGTACCAAGGAGCAACATACCCTTTCACTGGTTAGTCTGTTTTGGAGCGGACCAGACCACATGCGACAACATTGTGAACATTCAGACACAGATGGAAAAGGATGGAATAAAATTGATGCTGAGAACATTCATACAAAATCTTCCAGCACCCGTGAGCATGGGGATGAGGTGTTTGTCAATAGCCTACGACAAACACAACAATATTAGAATGTTCACACTGCCGGTGCACGTGGTCGTGGACCAAATCCGAGCCCTTCGGCAACGGCACAACGTACCGGATGGCGACCGGATGCCGGAGATGGGGAAATCCCTCGTCTGTACACAGTGCAAAAAATTCAAAGGATTTGTGGTCCACATGAAAAAAAAACCAATTAATCTCTTTGCGTACGGTCATTCCAAAGTACTCATCGACTCGCAAACCGGTAAAATGCACTGTGGTAGGAGGTGCGACAAAATAGACAAAAAAAGGGAAAGCAACGCGGAGTTTGAAGCAGTGGATGTGGCAGAAACAAGAGAAACAAAACGACACGCCAAAGAGTTCAGGAAAAATGTCAAAAACAAACTATGTGCATCAACCGAATTGACAGAGGTACCCCTGATGGGAAACATACTGCAGTTCTACGGAGATCTGTTCACAATATGTCCTCAGTGCGGCAGTTTCATGAAGTACGACCCCAAACAAATGTACAACGGCATGTACTGTGGGTGCTGCATCCAGGACGGGAAACGAGTGGGAGACATACAGTGTGCCAGGTGTGGTGACAAGCGCCACCTAGGTGAACCCATTGTTGTCTCCAGTGGGGAATACATCTACCTCTGCAGGCAGCACTACAAACCTTGGATCAGAGAGGCGACGTCGGTACTGGACAAAGAAACAATATTAAAGGGATTGGAGGAGAAATGGAAAAGACTGCAGAGTATTTAAATTACGAATAAATTAAAATCTTAATTCTATGTTACTGGTGCCCAACGGAGATTGGTACTCACCAAAGGCTCTGTACTGTCTTTTTCTTCTGTTTGCTCTGTGTCTTCTTCGGGTTTCAGATTTTTTTTTGGATGAACTTCTGCTGGATTTTTTTTTGGCGGAGCTTGTGTTCCCTGCATTGTTTTGATAAGAATCGTTTGTGTCATTATTCCAATCGTCTTGTTGATCACCATCAATTACTAGAACCTTATCTATCCCCCTGACATGTATTTGTTCTCCACCGTGCATTCCGTAATACCAACCATTAGATGTAGAAGATATATCAGTCACTGTGACCCAGCTATCTTCGTAAAAGAATTTTGTGACTGGTTTCAGAGACTGTGATACTGATGGAGACGCTGACGTAGAATTAAAATCTAGTTTAGTTCGATTTTTTGGGGATGAATATTTTTGTGTGTCCAGTGAAGCCGTTGAACCTGTTGTACCTGGCGAGCTAAAGATTTCATCATTAGATATTACTGGCTTTAAAATCAAACGAACATTGATTGCCCCCCTGACTTTTATTTTTTTTCCATTGTGCATTCCGTAATACCAACCATTCTTTGTAAAAGATATATCAGTCACTGTGACCCACCTATCTTTGAAATAGAATTGTCTGACTCGTTTCGGAGACGCTGACGGAGAGGCTTGGGATAATTGACTCATTTCTTGTGCTTGCTTTATGGCGTCTTCTCTAGCTTTCATTCCTACCGCCTCCAACACGTCCTGAAGGTCGTCTGACTCTGGCGATGAGCCGATGTTTGGAATCTCAGGTGGTAGTAATAAATTTTTTTGAGTTGAGGTGGGTGCCGGTGTGTCTGACGGAGAATTTGCCAAAATAATGCCTTGTTGCAGTGGTGTCACAAGCAACCCTTTGGAACTTGGCGTACTCGGCATTGGTGTATCATCTTTCTTCGTTTCCTTTTTATATGTCTCTATTTTTTGTTCACCTTGTTCTTCTTCGACGGCTACAACTCGCTCTTCTTTAGCGGCTTCGGCTCTTTTGGCGTTGGCGTCGGCTTCGCCTTTTTTTAGTTTCACACTCTGTTCCCACGCTGTACGCAATTGTGACGTTGCCGGTCGTGCCGTTTCTGCATTCTCAACAATATCAAAATTATATAATGCTTTGGCTTTCTTTTTGGCTTTGGCGGCTTCGGCTCTTTTGGCAAGTGATTCGGCTTGTAGGCGTTGCTCTATAATTATATTTTCAGCACGTTGTTTTCGAGCCGCTTGTTGTGTATCAAAAATACGTTGTGTTTCAGCGTCTTCGTCCTCTATTTCCTGGAGATCGTCGACTAAGGTGTCAAGTATTGCTTCTTCCTGATTACGTTTTTTGGTTAGGTAGGATTGTTTTATGGTTTGTTTCAATCGCAGATCCATCTGTTTTTTGTTTTTGGCGGCTTCGGCAGCTTTGGCGAGTTTGTCGTTTTCCCGTGCATTATTTATTCCATTTTCCAGTGCATTTTCCAGTGCATTATCTAGTTGTTGTATTCTGGCACGTTTGGCACGTTCAAAGGCTCTGGCACGTTCAATGTCTCTGGCACGTTTGGCACGTTCAAAGGCTCTGGCACGTTCAATGTCTTTCAAAGCTTTGGGTCTCCCTTTGGGTCTCCCTTTGGGTCTCCCTTTGAGTCCCCACGCTGACCGTATGGGGTTTAATTCCGATGGACGCGTGGAAGATTTAGACAATGGTAACTCAATTTCTTCGACGCTCGCACTCTTTTTATTTGCACGAGAGTCTTCGGCTGACATACCTGTACGTTCTGCGTATTCACGTTCTTCTATATTTTTATTAACAATCGCATTCAAACGTTCCATATTAAGTGCGCTGCCATAATATGTTTCAGTGTCTTGATCGTCCCACCTTTCCACAGCATTGGTATTCATGCACCAATTTAAGTATTCAGTTCTAGAAATGTTGCTGTCTTTGTTCAAATCGTGAGGTTGTATTAGTTCTTTAATTTCATCATCAGTTAAACCAGTCATCTGTTGAAATTCACCCACTGATATCTGTCCATCTCCATCAATGTCATACGTGTTAAAGTTGTTAATTATTTTGTTTTTGTTGTCTCTATCCAATTTTCGGAATTTATTGCTGACAGACATTTCGAATTTGTTATGTTCAACAACTAATTTTACATTTCGATTGTCGCTGTTGTCCTCACTACCACCGTCCTCACCCCCACCGTCCTCGTTACCACCGTCCACACCATCCTCACCGTCCACACCACCACCGTCGGATTCTCTTTCAAAATCGTCCACACCACCACCGTCGGATTCTCTTTCAAAATCGTCCGGATAGTCACTACCACCGTCGGATTCTCTTTCAAAATCGTCCACACCGTCCTCACCGTCCACACCACCACCGTCGGATTCTCTTTCAAAATCGTCCACACCGTCCTCACCGTCCACACCACCACCGTCGGATTCTCTTTCAAAATCGTCCGGATAGTCACTACCACCGTCGGATTCTCTTTCAAAATCGTCCGGATAGTCACTACCACTGTCGGATGCACCACCACCACGCGGACCACCACGCGGACCACCATCGTCACCACCGTCGGATTCGCTTTCAAAATCGTCCGAATAGTCGTCACCACCGTCACCACCGTCGGATTCACTTTCAAAATCGTCCGAATAGTCACCACCACCACCACCATCGCCACCACCACCGTCCAGGAGTTTTTCCAGCATTTCTTTTTGGGTTTGCAAGTTTTCCGCTGATTTGTTTCTTCTCTCTACCAGATGTACATCCTGTTCGTGTTCACCCGGTGTCTCTCTGATAGTAATTGGGACTTGCAGTGTAGCAATATCAAGATCTAAGAGATTTATCTTATCTTGTATATCTTTGACTATTGTAGGCGGTGCTTGTCCATGATACAATTTTGATTTAAATTCTTTTGCCAAATCACTGGGACTAATACGTTCTACCACTGCGCTCATTTTGTCATTCTTTGCCATCTTATAAATAGTGTAAAATATCTCATAAAATGTCTCGGGTGTCTTCCGAGGAAATATCCACTACCAGCATGCTGACTCTCAATTTTGCTTTGGGGTGCACACTGTTTGTGCTTGTTGGGTTAAAACTTAAATCTAGATATACTTCTGGACACGGTTGGTGTTGATTCCTTTTTCTGACCAAAATAGATACCTATGTCCTGTTCGGAGATACACACGTTGTCCCGGGTGCCACCAATCTTCTTGATGTTGTCCCACGTCCACCCAAGTTCGTGCAGTTGTTGGGGTGTGAGTTTCAGTTCCACCAAGTCGTGCACAGACATGCATGTTTGCATCATTTCTTTTGCTGTAATTTGCAGTGTTTGCAGGTGTTTCCACTCTAATTTTTTAAAACCGTGTGGTTGAAAATTCATTGCGATCATGTGCGACCATTTGAACCCGAAATCAATCAGTGAGTCCGTGCTGTGTTTGAGTGACCCCCACTTTACCTGTTGTTCCACAAAATCATGAGGTTGGATTCCCTTGAGTTTAAGAGTGGAAAGCGAACCCGACAAATTGTTGTTGTCGAACATTGATGTGGCTTTTTGCCAGAGTGACATTTCTTCCTGTGGAGTTCTCCTAGCATGAATGATCATGTTCATGGAGTGAAGTCTACTTTCACCAAAATCTGGAAGTGTGTTCATAGGGTTTATTGATTGTAGCTTGGATTTAAATAGTTATGTTTTATGTAGTTAGTCTAGGGTACAGTAAAATATCTAGTTTCTCTCCGTGTTTGGCTTGGGACAGTGCTTTGGCTACCTGTCTCTTGTCAATGTGTGAATACTTAAATACTTCTCGTGCGGCGTCTTCGGATTTGTCTGTGTCAATCCATTTGTCGTAGTACAACTCAGCAATTTCTGTATCCGTCATGGGTGCCAAACAGAATCGCATCTTGTCCCGGTCAATACCGCGGTGTGGTTTAGTATTGTTGGGTACCGTCATGTAGAGTAGTTCACCCGGTGAAATATGTTTGGCATGGTCGTTCATGATAGTAATTACACCGGACACGCACGAAACCAACCCCTGATCCACCTGCAATTGGTTTGAAGCATTGTGTTCGGTCTGTGCAATTCCCTCAAACAAAAAATCGTAGAGTTTTTCTTCGTCGTCCCCTTGCAACGCACCGTTCAACGACGAAAGCACGTGGGCGTGGTTTGATCTTCGAGTATTCTTACTGTCCGGCACACTGTACAGTGCTTCACCCTCCTTAATGTCAAATTTTTCCCAACTTTCTGTTTTGTTATATTTTTTCAGATTTGACAACCCGGAATTATTTTTGTGTGCTCTTGCATCGCCCTGGTTGTACCTGACATTCAGGTAAAACGCATTGCCCAGCAAACGTTTCATACGTTTGTGTTGCATTTTTTAACATTGACGCGGTATAGTTATAGTGTGGTTTTTTTAATGGATTTTGCAGGGCAATCTCGGGTGCAGTAAAATATCCAATCTTTCTCCCTTTTTGGCTTGCGACAATGCCTTGGCTACGGGACGGCGGCGTCGTTTGAGAATGGACTTGACCTTTTCAAGAAACTCTTGTTTGGTAGTGTCCACGTTCACGCCAAGGAAACGCAACATCTCTTTGTGAAACCCCATGTTGGTCGGTTGACCGGGCTTCAAGCAGAAACGTTTTTTATCTTTGGGAATGCCCCTGTACGGCACCGATGCAACGGGGGCTGCCAAATACAACAGATCGCCCGGGCTGATGGAATCGGTATGGTCGTTGATGATGGTGGCTAAACCACCCACTGCAGCGACCAAGCCTTGGTTCAAATTGGTGTTTTGAGGATTTTTTTCTGCTTTGTGCTCGGTCTGTGCAATGCCAAAAAAAGTATAGTCGTCCAGAATTGTCTCTTTGTTTTTATAATCTGAATTCTCTAACACCGCACCGTTTAACGAAGATATGACTCTGGCAGGGGGGTCTCTGGTTCTTACCTTGTTAGACTGGCAGACCACAATTTCACCCTCTTTGATGTCAAACAATTCCCAATCGTGGTGGTGTTTGTAATCGGGATGTCGTTTAGGACCAGAGGTGGATTTATTGTCTTCCGCCATTTTCTGGTTGAATTTTACATTGACGTAGTATGCTGGTCCCGCCAATCGTTTCATTCTTCTAGGCTGCATTTTATAGAGATTGTGGTAAGTAGTTATAGTATCGTTTTTTTATTTACAGAATAAGAATTTCTATTTGTGGGAGTTTAGTCATTCCATCCCTGTCTAGGAGTGCTCGCACAATTTTTCTTTCCGAAACCGGTCTGCTGGTGAAACTGACAATGCCGATCGGGATGTGCATGATTGGTTCCTTTTCGTCGTGAAACTCCGCTGCAAGTTTGGCGGGGACTTTGCTGTTGACAGTGGGTCTGAACTGAAAATGCCCACCACTGTACAACACCAGTCCAACATGATCACCCTTCTTCACAGTGCCAAAAATATTGGCAATCTTGGAACGTCCAAACACGTCCACATTGATCAACATTTGTTGTGCTTTTCCACGAACCCCCCCCTGCACATTGGTCTCATTTCTGTAAATCCCAAAAAAATTATAGTCGATGTCTGCAAACTCTTTGTATTTGCTGGACCCGTCGTCGATCGCAAACTCAGTATTCATCTGAACCAAGTCCGACACTGTTTGCAGCCTGCCAAACTGATTTTTCTGAGTAAAAATAATGTCTCCCGGAAAGTAGTCGACATGTGTTTTGTTTCTCCATGGTTTAATTAGAAGTGGTACTGATGCTGTTGTGTTGGTTTGGGTGTGAATCTGGGAAGAGACGTTCTGCACGGGAATGTTGGAGCCAAACGGCACGTTGCGAGGACCTTTGGAATGTCCGGGGGTGGAACCCAGTGCACCGGGAGTTGACGAGCTGAAACCTTCGCGTGGGCGTTTACCAAGAGTAATCATTTTATCTACAAAAATGTGTTTATATAGTACATAAAAATTAATTGAATGCATACGGTTGCATGCTGGATGTTTCCACCGTTTGTTTGCGACGTTGGTTGGTAAAATATTTGACCAGTTCCAATTTGTGTTTGGATATTTTCACATATTCGTTCACACATTGTGGGTTCAGCATGACGGTCCCACTGTTGTTGTTCCGCATTGCTATGTTCTTCTTGTAATGCCTCTGCATTTTGGAACAGTACAATATGTCGTCCGCTATCTGCTGGGTGGTGTTGACTACATGGCGAGTGTAGTGTTCCTCGCAGGTTTTTTCGTCCAGATCCATTAGTTTTTTTCCCTGGCGTTTCAGGGGTTCCACGTGTTTCCGGTACATGTCGCAAATGACGGTGTATATCTGTTTGTTGTCTATTTTGCCAACGAGTGAGGCTTCCACCTTGGCAATGTTCTGTATAATATTGTCGTTTTGATACGCACACAACGGGCAAAAATCAACCCCCTTTTCCATCAATTCACAAGAGTCTTCGGTGTCTTGCACGAATTGAGTGGCGTACATTTAACAGAGAGACGTGTACTATTTATAGCAGTGCTTTTGGTCACAAATCGATGCTTTTGTACATAATTGTTCCCCTGTACATATTGTGGTGTTTGACACATATGTTTTTATGGTTGCGGGGGCACTACCCCATTCAGTTATTCCCCCTGCAGTTCGCTATTCTGGTCGCCCAAGCGTGGATGGTCATAGACAGTGTGATCAATTGGGACACACCCAACACACTTCTGTACGTTGGACTTGTTCTACCAATTGTGATGTCAATACTGTGGGTGCCCGCCACGCTGCGCCTTGCCCAATCTCCGTCAAACACCGTGAAATGGATCTGGAACACCCTGTTGGCACTGCAGGTGGTAGGGTACTTTGTGTTGTGTCTGGCGTTCTGTTTGTTGGAAGCAGTCGTCAGTGCGTGCGTGTGCGGTGGTTGTCTCGTCATGGTGTTTGTGTTCGTGGTGCGTCTCTACAATTCTTCGGCATCCGACGACTCGAACACGGCTCTTTTGAGCATGTCTATTTGACACCCGTGGGGTGTCTCAGCCAGGTGTACCCAGAGCGGAAAAATGTCGCGGATGGAACCGTGACCGTACACTCTCCCTTGTGACAAGACAGTGTAGGCACCAAAACGTTCCAAAATAATAGGAGCTTGACCCGCTCGCAACGCTGTCTGATGCTTGTGTTGGTCGACTTCCCAACACACGAAATATTTGATAAAATCTGTCTGGTAGTTGTTGATGAAATGAGTCCGAATCAATCGCAACCAGAGAACATCACTAAAGTGTGCACAGATCTCTTCGTACGTCCCGTACGAAATGATGTTCTGGTACTTTTGCATCAGGCATATTGGGCGTCGTTTGTACAGGCACGAGTACGCCGACAGGTGGTCACCCAATTGGTCGTGTGTGGCAATTTCCAGGTCGCCGTAGTCCAGCTCTCGCTGCCACACTGCTTTGGACAATTCTTCTCTGAATTTTGTAATTTTCAAATGCCTCTTTTCCTTTTGAATGAAGGTGTCAAAGAAATGCACCAAGTCTGGAGCCTTGGCGGTCGGGAACCACTCCACCTGTGCCATGGTCTGGTTGAACCAGTAGTATCTGGCGAGCATTGCCATAATTGACACCGGTTTCAGAGTATACCACTCGTCCTTTTTTTCAAAGGCGTTGCAGGGTTGGGTATGTTTGTTTGTAGTCCATGTTTTGCAGGAGTCCCACAACATGTTCAAAAACAACTTCATTTCTGGACAGGGGGCAAGTTTCCTCCACCTCAATGCCACCGCGTCCAGAGTGGTCAACAAACTGTCCGCACCCCACTTGCCATTCGTGCTCAACAAATTGTTGGACTTTGCCCATGCCAGTGCTGACGGGTCCTGTTCCATACTGTCACGACAGTGCAGTAGTGTGACCCATGTCATCATGGTCTTGGTCCAGCGTGGAAGAATTCCCGGCACTCTTTCCTGTTCGGAGTGGTACGTGGACATCAGAAGCCGATGCACCGCCGACGCACAGCCGGTTTGAATGTCGTAGACGTCAACGAGCCACAACAAACGATCCACCGTCTCCACCGGTTCGACCGCCATTGCCTCCTCCACCGTGTGTACTCGGACAGTCAGGTAGGTACTTTTATACATTTCTAACAGAATTTCGAATGGTTATAGTGCGGAGACCGGCTGTTAATAGCGGGACCACGTTCACAAACAGGCTGGTGGCACTTCGGTGAGAACAACAGGCGTTCTGCGCGCAGTGTTCGGAACAATCGCCACACCCGGTGCAGTCGGTGTTGACAAAACGAAGAGCCACCGAAAGCAGTGCACAGCCCGCCAACGCGTAGTTCAATGGTTTGTCAGGGGTTGCGGTGTCCAGCAACAGGCAGCAGAATACAATGAGAAAGTCACACAGGATGGTGTAGTCGTACAAGTAATTGAAGTCTGCCGAGAACCAGACGAACCAAAAAATATACATGATCAGAACCGCTGTTGAATATATGATCCCCGTTATAAACATTTACAAAACAACCCAACACTATTTATACCGGTGCCTGCATACAAATGAGTACTCAGATTGAAATGGTCGAAGACGATGAAATCGAAGAGATCCACGAGAAAAAAACACTGCTGCACAAAAGTATACCCAAAAAATCAACCTTTTACAACTGCTGTCGGGCGTGCATGGTGCTGACCGCCATGGTAATATTTGTATTGATGCTAGTGCAGTTGTGGAGCAACTACGGCGAGTACATCCAGAACAGAGTCATGGCACCTTCCATTGCGGGAGCGGGGGAGTTCAACAGAGAGGGAGCGATCACACAGTTTGTAATGAAATACCACCAATGGACCAACAACACCCTGCACATCAACATTACCAAACCAACGTCGTACATGGTACTGACGGCACCCGATACACCACACACCTGGATCGAGGGCTGCCTGAAATTTACAACAGAAAGTGAGGACTTGAAAGTAATTGTTTATTCTATGTAAAATAAAAGATAAGGCAGTCGACTTTTTTGAGGCAGACCGTCAATCTTGTTGGCTACCTCGTCGTTAAACACGTGCCACCCGTCGCTGGTCACCGCGCACGCAGTGTAGTGACCCCCAAAAATGTTACCGTGGTGGTTGCACAACGCCACCAGTTTCAACGTCTTGCCTCCCACCACCACCGTCCTGGGCAAAGTCACCATGTAGTCCAGTTTGGCACGGGTGTCAAAACGTTTTAAATGAATCACACACATTGTAGCGGGGTGCACCGACAACTGCTTGGTAAGCCCGACAGTGCCGCACGACTCGCAGACCGCGTCCACCTGTTCGGGTTCTTGGTACGCCCGGATACCCTCGACAACGTCTCCGTTGATGGAGATGGACAAAAACGGTTCGGTGTTGCGAAGTGTATGCCCGCACGCGCACCGCAACGTGGAACAAGTGTGACCCGGGGGAATGTACTGTTCCAGTCGGTCCATCATTGTCAAATAAAATTCATGGGCGTCCCCCTGGCTGTACGGGTCCACACCCACCGTCTCGACTTCGTGCAAGAAATGTTTGAGATCGGCAGTGCCACTGGCGGAATCTCGGTTGTACAACATGGTCAAAAAGGAATCCAGCAGCGGGTCTCCGGGGTACACGTCGTAGAGCTGTCGGGAAACTGGCTTCAGGTACCGAAACACCTGCAGCACAGCGTTGATGTAACAGTTGTTGCCAAAGTTCGGTATGCCAAGCGTGCACATCTTGATCTGAACCAATTAGGTATTAGTAGGGTCACAGTGCAAGTAAGACATGTACATCAACAACACTAAAACCACAGTCACCGTAACCGAAACAACGTACATGATTCCCTGCACGGAGTCCCTGGAGTACGCGTACTTGTACAGTGACAGATTCTACAACCTGTCGTGGTTGAAACACAGCGGACACAATCCGGACGACACCGACGCCAAGAGAGTGGTCTACACCAACAACCTTGTCAAACAACAGTGCCAAGACGCGGTAGAGTTGGACACATACATTACAGGCAGAGTCAAACACACCCTGACCGAAGTGTACATGGGTCCCAACTTGCTGCTGGTTCCGGAAGACAACTTCACCATAGTGCCTCAACACCTTTTTATTCAAAGATGGACACCACAGACCAAAACATTTGATCTCGTCGTGATCAACAACACCCAAAGTATTGTGGTCTCGGCGGTGCCCAAACACGACATCGCAATCATACGAGAATGGAGCAAGGCGGAAATATATTGTGGAGGAGCGGACCCACTGCCGGTCAAAAGCATTGTGCGAGCACTGCAGCACCAGACGTACACCGAAGTGTGCGAGGCGTTGGGTACAGACAACGAGAGTGACAAGAGTGACGAGGAGTGGGTACCGGACACCGAGTCCGACTCCGATTCCGAGGACTATTAAATTAAATATTCAGTTAGCACATTTGTAACAAACTCATTTATATTGACATACTTCCCTGTAATCATTTTGACACACTCTGCATCCAACACGGCGGCAAACTTTTCACTACGCAAAGGACATCCCTCCACTGTCACTCCGCACCACATCCCCATGATTAACAGAAACAACATTGGTACACGAGTGTCGTGGGTCGCCGCACTCCTCAGAACCGATCGCATGTGTTCGCTTAAATCATAGTTGTCCAACTCCACCAGTATCCTTTGCATGACCGGGCTCATGTCACGATGTCCAAAAAAATACGCATAAATCAAATCGGAATCGGCACGCTTCTGACGCAGTGCATCGGCTCGGGAAAAAATATCCATTTTGTAACATTTTTTCAGTTTTCGACACTCGCCATATTGCCGTGCCACGTGTCACAACATGTAACCGGAATTGGACAAAATGTTTAACGTCAGAGGTACCGACTCCTGCACCACGACCATGCAAGACTCCAGCGACAAATGTTCAAACACATTGTGGTGGAGGCAAATCAGATTCACCATGCACTGGATCACAGCGTCGAGGACAGAATCATTGGTCAAGATGCTGTCCCACAACACCACGCAGTCGTCCACCGCGTACACGTTGGCAAACATTGTAGGAACCATGCGGCTCACAAGACTGATAATCAGAGGCTCGTACTCCTTGGAAAAAATCTTTTTGCGCAGGTTAGGGTACTTGGTCGTACTGCGCAACTTGACCACTGCACAGATTACACAAAGTTGATCGAGAGCGGCACTGTCGGATTTGTCGACGGGGTAGACCGACAACAGTGCCCCGACCAGGTACTGCAACGAGTAGTACGTGTCAAGCATTGCACACTCCGGAATGCTCGTGTAGTACACCTTCCACAAAGGAAACACTAAAAAATTCAAACCCTGCGGGTACCCAAACCCAATGTTAGTGTTGGCAAACGCGTTCAACACTTGGCAGATGGATTCGCGGTGCGGGTCAAACCACTTGTCCGACGAGTGGGTGCGAACCACGTCCATTCTGATTTGAGAGTCGTACGCGGACGGGTCGAACTCGACGGGTGCTCGAATCTTGTGCCACCGCTCCACCGGACCCATCATTTTTGTACGCCATTGAAACGCTCTCGATGGCATCATCTTTGAACGGTACAAATCAAAGATATACCAACATCAGAAAAAATGAACTATAACTACCCACGCACCGACAAGTAAATGGATACTTCAGAAAACATCTGGATCAAAAATGTTGTTTCAACCATCATGTTCGGAGTTACCGGAGCGTACTTTGCCGCCAACCTGGACGCCACAACTTTCTTAGACCCCGACGTGGCACACCTCGTCAACTGCTTCGGAGCAGCTCTGTCGTTCATGTGCCTCCTCATGACGTTCTTTTCGGCAATCGCACACACCAACCTGTTGAAGCTCTGTTTCAAGGACACCGACAGTACTCCCAAACTTGACAACAATTTTGCAGGGTTGTGGGGCGCAATGGAACAAAAAATCAGAGACACCTCTCTTCTAGTACTGTTCTCGATCGTGGGCATCGGTGCGGGCATGTCCACCGACAAGACGTTTGCGGTGGTCGCAGTGGTGTCTATCTTCCTAGGGCGNCAAACAGCAAAATACTTTGATATGCCAATCGACGATAAATCCAAAGATGATCCGAAAACTGTCACGTGGGTCCAAAACGGACTCGCCTGCGTTCTGTTTGTGACGGCGTTCGTCGCAGGCATCTTAAAAACCAAAGCGGATCTTGTCGATTACATTGTAGTGATCGCCGCCGTGGTACAACTCATTCTTGTCATCTCCAAACGTTTCAGTCCAGATCATAACCACCGTCGTATGATCTTTGAAGAAACGGTCTGTTCATTGTACCACTTCGTCGTGCTCGGATCGCTTCTCAGCAGGGTTGATGCACATCCACATACTGATGATGATTCACATACTGATGATGATTCACAATCCTTGTTGCTGATCTCCATCGCCGCGGTCGTCGTCGCCGATTTTTCGGCGAGGTTTCAAAAATACGAACCCGACAACTTTCACGACGGGGAGAAATTAAATAATGAAGGTTTCATGGTAAAAATTCCAGGAGTCCCCGGCAGTGCCGTCAAACTTCTTGTGACCAGAGTCGCGCTCCTTGCCACCAGCGCCACCGCCGCCGTTGCAAGTGTCCTGTTATTTGATCAAGCCACCGGCAAAGAAGAACAGATCGCTGCACTTGCCATGGTTGCGAGTGTTCTCAAAACACTCAACTGCCTTTCCTTCCTCCTTGACTCCCGAACAGAATCCTACAAATCCGTGTACAACTTTATCAGCAACGGATGTACTTCCCTTCTTCTTCTCACCGTGTCCGTTCTTCTGGGAATGAACAGAAGTGATCCCAAAGGACCCAAGGGACTCACGGTCGTCCTCTTGTGTGCGGCGATTGTAGCCAGAATTACAGACATGGTGCAAAACGCATACGCTTCACCCCACCCAGAAGACACCAAACTGTACAAATCGTCCATCGACGACGAAGTATCCATCGACGCTGCGGGGATTACCAACTTCAGAGCCATCGTCGTGTTCATCCTGCTCGTCGTCGGCACCGCTACGTCCTACGTAGGTGCGGCAGAAATTTGCCCCGAGTTTATCTCAATCTCCAACCACACCAACGTGACCAAAGCCGGTTGTGGCTCCGCGGAAGACGTCAACCTCCTGCTCTCCTACTTTTCAATCATGACCGGACACACCTGCCTAGCGTTAGTGGCGTTCATCGTGGCGGCAATGGCGTTGCCGGAAGAATCACCGGTGCACTTCGTGGCACTCAGCACTGTGGAAATCCCTAGAGTGCTGGTCTCCACCACTATCATCGTACTGGGTGGGTTGGTGTTGGGCATCAAAAATCCTACGGACCCTGCCCCCATTGCCGGGGGTGACGGCGCCACAAACACCGTCCTGTCCATTGCCGGGGGTGACGGCGCCACAAACACTGTCCTGTCCATGTCGTACGTGGTGTACGCGCTTGCCGACGGGTTGGGCATGTCGCTCATGTAATATGGCGAATTTTCCCAAAGTACACGCGTGCAACGCATGTCCAGGCAACAAGCCCGGACCCTCCTGCAGGGGCACGGTATTGACCCAAACCTAGAAAACCAGATATGGGCACTGCCCTACTACGAACTGGGCGTACGACGATTACTGGCGGGATGGACCGTCGAAGACGTCGTACAAGGGGAAAAAACCTACCAAGTCCGAGACGGAATCAACCGGTGTGACTGTGGCAGCTACAAAGTACTGGACAGGTCGATGCAGACCAGATCGGCGGACGAAGGTATGACACACTTTTTCTACTGCACTATATGTAAGAAGTCTTGGAAAACATAAATGGACGTGCCAAAGCTGTCCAAGTTTGACGGAGAGTTGCATGTTCTCAGTGATCGGTGCGTGTTGGGTCGGTCGGAAGCCCGGTCGGAAGAGGAGTGGTACATTTGGTTCACGCCAAGAGGTCAGAGCAGGACTTTTGTAGTGGATACCGTGGCGGAAGGACTAGACATCGGTAACACGATTCAAATAAAAGGAGAGATGTACAGAGTGGACGACATAGATATACGAAAAAGAAATAAACAAGGAAAAATAACAATGACTCGATTATAAATTTACTATAAATACCCGTACATCTGTACAAAAATGTCTTGCACCGCTCGTCACTCCACCTCACTTTTTGACACGGAAGTACATATTTTTGGTTACGACTGCACAGGGACAGGTATATTCTGGGGTCTCATTGCGTTCACAATTGGGCTTAAAATATACCAAAACAAAGTGTGGGCTGAAATGGGACAGGCTCAGAGGCTGGCACTCCAATACAGCAAAGCAGAAAGAGGTCCCTACGTCTGGGATCTGGTCAAAAGGGAAGCCCTTTCCACCAGTCTGGGTCTCATTTCCATCATTCTGGTATTGGGGTCCAACATATGGGTCATGATCGCCATTGTCGCCGGCAACCTGTGGGGTGTCTACCGCACCTACTCCAAACTCACCAAAGACTCGCACTCCACCGCACACGACCTGGTCGAAATGTTGCAGAAATACGACAAAGATAAGAACTCTACCACCGCTGAGTTCGTCGCACTCATGCGAGAACTGCTAAACGACCCAGATGTGAAACCCATGTCCAACATGTCCAACATGCCAGAATATCAACGATACACCGATCGAGAAATTAAATTCTGAACCACCTGAACCACGACCAGCAGACCCCAGAGCGGAGTGAGACCCGGTGCACCCCCGGTGACCCCGGGGACCCCAGGGACCCCGGCATGCAAAGAAACACAACTCTCCCCGATCGCGGTCAACAAAGTTGTCTCGTAGTACCCCATGTGCAAACATTGTTGCGAAGGCAGGTTGTAGTACATCGGATGACCGATCATGTTGTGGTGAGAGAACGACGAACCCGGGTTGTACTTGGTGGGGGCGTACAACTGCACCCCACCAATGTGGTAGTGGTCGCTGCGACGCATGCCGCACCCGTTCACTACGAAACCAAAGTCGTCTTGAATCTTGGTGTCCATCAACGTGGGGTAGCACCCGCCGGAATTGTACCCCACCGAGTCCTGCGTAATGCTGGAAGTAATGCCGGCACCGTGCAGCAACTCGTGCATCACCACCGTGTTCAAGTCGTAGCGCCACCCGACGTCGCAGGACCCGTCGAAACTGTAGTGCCAACCGTTTGGCACTTGCGGGTTAATGCGAATCATCACGTCGGTGTCGTTGTACCACGGGAACTTCAGCGACGACACCCACGCCTCGTCCTTCAAAAACATTGTTCGGGTAGCGTACCCCAACACCTGCTTGCCGACCAGGTCGTCGTCGTAGGCAATGTCCACGTGCACGTCCGGCAGAGAGGGGCACACCTTGCGGATCTCCCGCCACGTGTAGTCCGCGACCGCGTTCAAATCGGGGAGGGGGGAGGGGACAGAGTAGTGAGTTTCCAACTCCGCCCAACTTCCGGCAACCAACTTATCCATTTTATTGTATCAAATAATCATAGGTTATACTACAGTAATTACAGTTAACTCTCTTTTTGTACTCGGACCGGACTGGAGTCGGCGACCGCAAATTTTTGCATCGTACTTCACGTCAATCACCACTTCCCGTTCGACGTACTGTTCCAACATGTAAAAAATTGCCGAAAACCCATCCGTATTGTTGCACCAGTCGTACTGAATATCGGTGTACGTACATTTGTCCGCCGCGTCGTAATTGTCGTGGTGGCGACAAGTTTTGAAATCAAGAAGACTCGAAGCGGCAAATGCGGTCGGACTGCCGTCCACCATCAAATCCCAGTAGTCTTGCAAAGCCTCCGTCTCCGTAGAACCCCAATCAAAACAACCGGTATTGGGACAGGACTGTGTCGCCGTGTTCAACACGCAACGTTCCAAACTACCCTGCTTGGGCACGCAAATACGAATGTCCGTCATCCACGGGTTGCCGAGACTGACGTTGAGCAGTGCCCGGGTGGGATGGATGACACTGACACTGTTGTCGATGATTACATGACCCTCGATACTGGTTTGTACCATGGGCGTGCGAAGAGGGCAGTCCGTCACACTCAGATTAAAATACATGTTCAACTGAGAGGTGGAATCCAAACAGTGCTGCCATCCAGAATTGTAGAAACAGTCGTGAAGAAGCACGGAAAATGCATAGTACCGGTCCGTAAACTGATAACAATCCTGCGACAAATCTTTGCACTCGGAGTGCAGGGTGAACGTTGTCTGACCACGTTTAGATCCGGAATAACCGGAATAAATGGAGGGTTGAATGTCCAACACCTCTCCGGGGAACCCAAGAGGAAAAGACCCCTCCACGTCGTTGGACGAAGACGCGATTCGGTAGTACTCCTTGCCGTCGTACGTCTGCACCGCGGTCTCGATCATGAAGAACATCGCCATTTTGTATCGCGTACCGGTGCAGTCGTCGGACTGGTACCAATCGTACTCCAAAAAACGAATCACCGTCGACGGGTCGGACGAAATTTCCAAACAACTGCCGTCGCGGCACTGGATGTCCACCACCCATGGAAATGATTCAAAACAATCGTCGTCGTTCACACAAGATGTCTGGCACGTCTGACTCTGGATCGGCAGTGCCACGCAACTCTGCACGTTTTCCACACACATGTTCAACGTGCACGGGTCGGTGTCGAAACACTGCCGCTGCACACCCACGCACGTGCCGGACTCGCAGTGGTCGGAAGAAGTGCAGTGCAGACCGTCGTCGCACAGAGTGCCGTCGGTGCCCGGAACATGCACGCACTCGCCGTCCACGCACTGACCCAGACCACAGTGGTCGTCCAAGTGAGTGCAGTCCACGGATGCACCGGTGCACCGCCCCGCGCTGCAGGTGCTCACCGAACAAGTGTCCTGCCGGCAAGAAGTACCGTCGACCACGTCCTGGTACACGCAACCCGAAACGGGGTCGCACGCGCACGTCTGGCACTGGGCGGCGGTGCAGTTGAGAGGTACACCCACGCAAAATCCCCCGGTGCAACCGTCGTTGGCGGTGCACACGTTCTGGTCGTCGCAAGCCACGCCGTCGGTGTAGGGTTGCAACACGCACCTGCTGCGCGACGTGTCGCACAGTGCCTGGTTGCACAGGGTGCCGGTGCAGTCGTTGTTGGTCTGGCAGCAGTTGTCGATTCGAGTAGTGAGACACACCCCGACACAGGTGTTGGTGGTGCAGGGGTCACCGTCGTCGCAGTCGCAGTCCATTGCCAAGAAAAAGGTCCCGACGCAAAAGAGCAGCAGAAAAAACCACATCGCGGGCGGGCAGTGGGACCGGTGAAAACGGTCTTGTCGCATCTTTTATCTAATTTATGACAGATGGTTATAGTACCAAAATCAAATTTTTTACACTATAACCTTAGGTGGATTACACATAAATGAAATCTTTATTAAGTTTAGGATTATTAGGTACCGCGATGGGAGTTTATGTTGATAAAGATTCGGGAAATGTTGTTATCGGAGGTACCAGTGTAGAAAGTATATACGGAGCAGGATCTATTATTAAACACACTGCCGACGTTGGTATGTTTCAGGTCGAAGTAACTGATGCAGCGTTAGTAGATGATAATGACCAAGACAACAACATTAATACTGATTTAAAATTAAATGCAAAACTAGCAGTAGCCGAAGGCGCTGATGACACTAAAAGAGTCAGAAGTGCCACATCTGTTGATTACTGGTCAGGAAGGTGTGCTGATGCTGATTTAGACAATCCAGATGGAACTATTACATTAGGTGACAATTATGAAGCAGATGTACTTCTTTCTTCCAAGCGCGATGTAAAAGGGAGTACTACTGATGTTGATGACAAAAAATTATTCGGTTGCTTACGTTTAAACAATCCAGATAATGGTGCTGTCAAACATTACGGTGATTTACATGTTGAAGTTGATATTGGAATTGCTAGTAAAGTATTGGGTACTGCACACAATGACGAGGCTATCGACACTAATGATTTCGATTATAAAGGTAATGGAGCTACTAGTATATTTTTAAGTGAAGAATGGTCTTTGTCTGTAGATGCAAATACTATATTTGCAGGGGTCAACATGCAAAATGACGGATTAAATAACGGTATTACTGCACAGTCTTTAGGTGCTGACTCCGACGGCACGGACAAGCAAATGGAAGTAATTGTCCCAATTACCTCAGCCCACGGTTTAACAGTTCCAGATGTCTCTATTTCACATGCTTATTTCGTAAGTGGATATCTTCGCGGTGCTACCGCAACAATGTCCATCGACGATTCTAAATACACAGAATTCAAAGGAACTAAGTTGGAGACAGCCGAAGTGACCTGTGAAACCGGTGTCACTGCTCCAGATCTTACAGTAACGTGTACTGTTTCAGGCGGTGCACATTTCACACTTCCGTACGATCATGTTAAACAATCGTACGTCAGCGATGAAGGTTGCAATGGTGGATTGTGTGGTGGTAAAATTGAAATTGAACCTAGTGGTCCTGGTACTGGTGGATTTACGGGTGCATGGTTCGGTGCGGGCATCAGTGCATGGGCAACCAGTAATTTTGCTTGCGCACATCCAGCTTTTTCCGCAGTAGCGCCAATTGCTACAACTTTTTTTGACTCTGTTCAAAAGGATCTGAGTGATATTTTATCAGCAGGGAATGAAGACAGAGATTGTGAATTAGACGACACTTTATCTTTTGTAAAACCATCGGACGATCATAATTTAGTTTCAGGATGTGTCGGAGGTACACAAGTTGTAGGTGATGCAGCTTCTCGCGATGAAGGTTTGAATTTTATTAAAAACAAGTACGGTGACTGCAAAGTTGCAGAGCCAGGTGAGTTTGCAGATGCAGTGCAAGATGGAGAAGTCGTTGGTATTCAAGCTTCATGTTCAGATGGAGTTTCTGCAGACCAAACTGCCTGCGAAGATGCACAAAATACATGGAGAGCACCTGTCAGCAGTGGTGACCTGTTCAGAAACACTAAACGACTCGGATACGTATACGGCGTATCAAGTACTTCTTCCGGTGCCACTATGTCAACAACTTATTCGACAAGTACGACAACATTTTTAATTGCACAAACCTCACGCAGTTGTACTGCATCTGCATCAGCAGCAAACAATCTTATTGCAACTAAACAAACTGACTTTCAAACCGCCAAAACAACTTTTGAATCTGCTGGTACTCTTAATTTTAATATTGGACAGACAGATGTCGAATTTGATGTTACTGACACTAACACGAAAACTCAGGGTGGTGAAACATTACGCGCAAGATGTGGTGTGGAAACGGCTCAAGTCACGTTAACTTGTGAACTTGATGACAGAACTGATATTTCAGATCCTGGCTCAGTCACTGCTTCTGCCAGTGTTTCAGCCCCAGAAACAGTTCCTGCCATTTCGTACGACTTATTAAAAGACGATGTATCTGAAGCCAAATCGGGTATTGCTACAACAGACACTGCCTATGCACAAAACGGAGATGGTCGTTCTGATGCAGTGTACAAGAAATCTATTACTTACGACGGGTTTGACGATGCAAAAACGTACAAGATTACTTTTGCTTCTGACGGCGGAGACGGTGGAGTTTTTGCAGATTACGCATTTAACTGTGGTAACGGCGGAGACGTGGAAACATACATTGGAAGTACTGACCTTCCATGTACAGGCACACAAGATCTTGAGCACGTGGTAACTACTTGGGTAAGATATACAGATGATGATTTGAAAGTAACCCCTGCATTTGCAACCGGTAAGGGATCCATTCAAGAATCTACCGAATACGGTGTTTCGGCAACTAAAACTATTGTCGATGCTTTAGAATTTTCAAGCGATGCTATTGCCAATGATATTAGTATCGACAAGTCAGGATCTGCCGATGCAGATTTTAGTGCTGGATTAACTAGTTCTGCACCAAGTACCGTCGCTGGTACTATGACGTTCGCTGCAAATAATTGTAAATATGCTGCTGATAAAATTACATGCGATTTGGTAATTACTGGATCCAGAGATAATATTTACGGAGGTGCTGACGAAGACCATGTACTCACATTTGCTCCTGAATACCGACATCACAAAACTGGTGACGCATGTGGATCCAATACTAAAGCATCCTTAGCAGATTCAGATGTGACCTCTGAGAATACACTCACATTCAAATTTGAAACACAAGACGATTTTTACCGTGGTGGTGTCAAAGTAAGAGATAACGATAATTATTTCGATCAAAAAATCAATTTAAACAGATATGGTTGGACATCTATTGACCCAGGTGTCAATACAGATCACATTACTGAAGCAGAAATTATTAATTACGATATCAAAATGGATGAAGCAGGTGTAAATACGCAACCACATATTTCATTTGACGTATTAAATGACGAAGAGTCTTCATGTGTCGCAAGTAACCGTAAATTATTTTTTGATCCATCACAATTAGATTTTGTACCAAATCTTATCTCTACAACATATCCAGTGTTGAGCGAAACTCCGATCGGCATATTCGGATGCTCCGGTGCATTGGATCAAGCACGCTACCAATTTCAAACGGACTGTGTAGCAGCCGGTGGTACATGGTCTTCGACTGATTATTATACAATATCAGTGAAATCAGGTGCTGCTAGTTTGAAACCAAAATTAAAACCAAAATCTCCGTACGTAGATGTACAAGCGGGAAAATCTATGGTCAAATTTGGTATTTACGTTCAACAATGCGGTGATGACACACGTAGAAAAATAGTTCTTAATATTCAAAGTGCATTAGCAGACTCTACTCCAGCTGTTGGTGTAGCCGTTACTGCTAATTTTAATACACAGGGTAGCTATTTATTAAATCAAGTGTCTGACGTTCAAAGCAGTCCGACTGAAATTACCGATTTAGATAGTGCATATACTAAATGGAACGAAGTTACTCTTTTCTTCCAACATTTTCAAAATGATAAGACAGACACTGTTCAAGGTGATAAAGTTTTTGAAATAGACAATGCTCTCTGTCCACACGATCAATTTACAGCGATTGACAAACAATATTTAATTGGTACTACACATCCAACCGGAATTACATTCACAAAAAACAGAGACTGTACAACCAATGGTAGAATTGGTTTTAGTTTTGACGGTCAATGTTACTACGTTAAAATTGATTGCAAAAGACACGCAAATGCAAGAGATTATTCTCATCTTTCCATTGATTTGGATTACGCTGTATCATACGACTTAACTGGATTATCAGTTGCGACAGATGGAGACAAAACTGTTGATTTGGGTTCAGCTACTTGTGATACTGATGGTGAAGTCACACCCGCCACTGGTGATTGTACTGGTCTCGGTACATCAATTGCAACCGATTTCGCCGGGGTTCTTAACACCTTCAAAACCTGTGGTACACCTTCTTCATCTGGCAATCAAACTACGTGGGCGATGAAACTTGTTCAAGGAATTACTAAAAATTCCCAAGAATTTTGTAATGCAAGACCACTCTCTTTATCTATCACGCACAAAGGTAGAAACGAAGCTAAAATATCGATTCTTGGTCTTCCAGAACTCGACATTCAGTTAACACTGGCAAACTTGGCGTACGAAGCATGTACAGCCGCAGATGGAAATGCAGGGCATGAAGTTACATTTAAAATTGTTGATGACACGAACGAAGCAACTGTCACTGCTGAAAACAGTAAAATTGACGGCACGCCGGTATCGCAATTTGATCTTACACCCGTAACCGACACGTCATACGTGGCGTCATACGTTGGCACTTGTCAAAATTACTGTGGCACGGCACAAACAGTTATTGCCTTCGATTTTGATGCCAAAGGTTCGCAATCCGGACAAGACTTTTACGCAGATGTTACAGGTAGTCTAACTCTTAATGGTGACCCATGTACAGGTTCAGAACAAGAGACATTCACTGCTCAATTACAATCTGCAGCGTTAGGAACTGATGATGCATCGTGCCAAGACAGTTCTTCGTACGACTCATTAACTTCTCAGGTTGAAACCGATGGCACTGGGTGTTTCAAATTGTCACCACTTACTGATGCTTTCGCCTCTGTTTTTACTGCAGGTCAAACCAGTGTACGGACTGGTACTGGCGGTAATTTGGTAGCAGATCCATCAATTAATGTTTTAACTGCTGAAGTTGGTGATGTTTATTACTATACCATTACAAATTTACTTTCATTGGCTGGTAAAGAAGTAGAACTAACTGTGGAATGGGAATATGAAATTACTGGTAGACGCCGTCTTAGAGCCACCAGCACCTACTTACTGGGTTCTTCCGATCATCATTCCAGCGCCGGTCTCAGAATCCTCCCCGCCGGAGTTCAAATCCAGGAGCAAATCGAAGCGGCGCCGGCGCACGACGTTATTTACAACGGCACTGTCTTAAACACCACAGGCGACGACCTCCCGGACCACCAACACACCAATGCAAACTGGGGATTGGGTTTGGGCATTACTGGATCGGTCGTTGGAGTCGGGTTGTTTGCTGTCTGGATTTATACAGGGTGGAAAAGAACGAAAAACGGAGGTGATTGGTTGGGGGTTGGGAAAAAAGGTTACCGAAAAGTGAGACAAGTGGGGAGATTTCAATCCAACATGGCGTTTTAACAACATGGCGTTTTAACTGTAAACATAACTGTAAACATATAACTATAACACAATTTAATACATTCTTCTACGTTTACGCTGCTGCAGTTCCAACACTTGGTCCATCAAATCTCTCCCGGAACCCTGCACTCGGTACTTGTTCAACGCGGACATGAAATGCCCCTTGTCCCGCGTAGCCTTCGCACTTGCGGCGTGCACCTGCTTAGACATCACCTGGTTAAACGATTTCTGCAACTCGGTCTCCTTCTCCTTCACCGCGCTGACCTCCACCGCCGCCACCCGATCCGCGTACTTCTTGGACGCGTGGTGCGCCACCCGGAAAAAATCCTGCGTCTCCTCCGGGTACTTCTTTGCCAACTCCAAAATGTTGTGGCGACTCGTATCGTTGAAATCGTTCGGGTCCAACGCCTTCGACCAGTTGTCCACCAACGCCGCCGCTATCGCGGAGTTCTTTGAACGTTCCTGCTCCAGTTTTGCAAACTTGTCCTTCTTCAGTTCGTCCAACTCCAGGCGCATGGCTTCCGCAATCTTCTCCTGCTCCACGATCAACTTCATCAAGTCCTCGGAGGGAATGCCCTCGGTAATCTCGACCTCCTGGTGTGGGTCCAATTCTGGAACTTTAGACGGTGTTTCTTGCATTTTTGATTGTTCGGGTTGAGGTTGAACTTGAACTGGTTGATCTGCTTGAGTGGATGCCATTTTGGATGCAATGTGCACGGTTTTATAGGGTGTTTTTCTTGTTGGGATCTTAGACACAAACTGAATTCGACAGTCACTGCGTCGAGGATCGCAACAAAGACTTACCTCCACCGGCGATTTGGTCGTGCTGCCGTTTGCGTACTGGGTATGCGTGTGCTGCAGGGACAAACCGGTATAGTACGGCTTGCTGCACGCCCCGTTGCCGACAATCGCGTGCTTGGCAAAGAAACTCTGAAAACCAGAGTCGTTAATCCTGCCCAACACCCACTTGGAACCGTCGTTGCCCGTCCAGGACGAACAAATCTTGCCCACCTCCATCTCGTCGTGGTGCTCCATTCGAATCGGTGTACCCTTTAAATCCAACAATTGAGATTCCTCCCGCGTAAACGCAAACGTGGTGTCGTGCTGCTCCGGCTGAGTTTCAGTAGGCGACAACACATTCCCAACGAAATACGCCATTTGGTTGTACAGCGTGGGTATATATATACCCGTCCATTCAGACAATGCTGTTCGTAGATCTCGAAACCTGCTTTCTCCGTAAAGGATTCAAAAGGACAAACCAACAAATATTAGAAATTGGAATGTGCAAAGGCAAGGAAACCTTTCAATGCATGGTGAACCCCTGCGGCGACAAACCCATCGTACAAGAACTGCAAAGGATGGGGCAAGACCCGGAAAAATCCATTCAATTTTGGACCAAACTGCTCGTCGGTAAAAAAATGCTCAACAGCGCCGTCAAACGAAAGGACACCCAGGGCAAAGCAGACGCCATCCAAGCCATTTCCGGAACATTTCTCCACCCAATGGACGCCATCAAACAAGCACACGCCTTTGCAAACCCCAAAGAAACATGGGTGGCGCACAACGGCAAGAGCTTCGACTTTCACATTTTAAAGGCACACATGGACCAAGCGGACCTGAAACACCCGACGTTCATGGACTCTTTGCCGATTCTGCGAAAAGAACTCGATCTGGTGTCGTATTCACAACCTCTTGTCTACAAAGCACTGTTCAAAGGCACGTACAAAGCGCACCACGCCCTGCACGACGCGCAAGCCCTGCAGAAAATCTGGGAACACGTCAAACCCAAGACCAAGACCAAGACCAAGACCAAGACAGAGACCAAGAGTGAACTGCTTCAACTCCACGGGGTGGGACCCAAAAGTGTGGCAGAACTGAACAAACACGGCATTTTCACCGTCAAAGAACTCACCAAAGCGGCGCGGGAAGGAAAAACGTTCAAAGTTGTTCGAAAATCAGTGCTCGCCAAGCTTAAGGCACGTGCTCAAAACAGTGTTCAAAACGCGTCCTTGTCACCCTCGTGGTTCAAATAGTGCATTTGGATCGGTCTCTTGATGGGCATTCCCCTGCACACCCATACTACGTTAAAACCACTGCACTTGGGAGCCATCACACCGTTTTTCATAAATTTAATCCGTGTCGTCGGCACCATCACATCCAATGAAGCCACATGCTTGATCATGTCTTGGAAATAGTTCGTCTGCAACACCGGTGCAGGCAACAGGATGGCAAATTTGGGCACGTCCCACTCCACCAATATCCGTTGCAGGCATTCCTTCTTGATGGTGAACGGGGGGTTGGTGATCAAATAGACGTCCGACGCCGGTCTCTCGTGTTGGAAGAAGTTCGCGGACTGTGTCAGTACATTGTAACCCAGTTTCTTCAAACAATTGGTGGAATGCCCTGACCCAACAAATGGTTCGTACACGACCGCGTCGTGGGGCATTTGCATGCCCTCCCATTGCAACAAGTCCCGTAGAGCGTACATGGGAGTTTCCCATTCGTCGTAGACAGTTAGCAGGTTTTTCTGCATCTTGTAATAGGGAAGTCCTCTTTTAATACTCATTTTTTTAAATGGGGGTTCAGTGGTCTATTGGGGGTTCAGTGGTCTATTGGAAGTACGCAAAAAAATCTGCAAAAAATATTTGGCAGTTAACACTAAAGAACCTAAACCCTCCAGAAACAATGCACACCACCTCAACCACGTTCAATTTGAACTCACTGGGTCCACTGGGTCCAGGTCCACTGGGTCCAGACTCACTTGGTCCACTGGACAATTCGTTCCACACAGACCCTCTGAACGAACAACTGCTTCAACTCTTTGAACAATCAATATTTGGCAATATTGGAGCCAACCTTGTACCTCCGGAACTACATCGATTGTCTTCGTTGACCCCACTAGGTCTCATACCAGAGCCGTACGACCACAGCAACCAACGCAATCCATTTGACGAACCACTAATTGCATTGGACGAAATCGAATTGGACGAAATTGAACAATTGTTTGATGGTGATCTATTTGGTCCCGACATGGTTGATTTGTTGTCCATACCCGAACCCATGGTCAACCCTGGGGAACCCACACGCACACCCACGCCAACGCCTGCGCCCACGCCTGCGCCCACGGCTGCACCTGCGCCTACGCCTGCAAACATTGATGGATTTTTGGTTGTGAATTTGTCGTCGGAACCGGAACCGGAACCGGAACCGAAACCGGAACACATTACGCCCACGCCCATGGACCATGTCCTGGAATTGGAACCGTCTTCGCCCATGGTGGAACACATTACACCCACGCCCATGGACCATGTCCTGGAATTGGAACCGTCTTCGCCCATGGTGGAACACATTACGCCCATGGAATCTGTCCTGGAATTGGAACCGTCTTCGCCCATGGTGGAACACATTACGCCCACGTCCACACCTGTGCCCACGCCTGTGCATACACCCATGGAGTCTTTGCAAGTGCCCATGGAGGAACCGTCTGTCACACCTGTCACACGTGCAACCACACCTGTCACACGTGTGGTAAAAAGAAAAAATGACCCTACTGAATACAATTTTCAAAGTAGAAAAGTTTTAAAAAATGCATTAGATGTATTGCATCAGGGGATTCATGCACACGCAATGCAGAAGGACTTGCAAGTGTATTTGTCATCAACAGTGCGTTCGTTGACCAACACCTTCAACAATGCGTACACCACACCACTCTCATTGTTTCTGCCACCAAACAATGGTCAATTTGGTACGATTCGAAATAAATTGAAATTGCAGAAGATCAAAATATTAGAAACAACTGCAGCCACAATCGTTGTTGAAGAAGTACAAAATGCAGTTGTACAGCCGAAACAGTGGACATTTACGTTCCACAACAATGAGTGGGTGTGTGGCAGTGCTGTGTTGTTCTTTTAGGTACCATGTACCACGTATCAACCGCAAATGTATAATATTAAATGTATCAAATAAAAAAATAAGCTTGTATTGTGATTTGTACTATTGTTTTACACACCCATGTAGAGTTTTGTTTACGGTTGGCAGATATGGTCGTACCACAGTCGTATACGTACCAACGTACATGTACCAACGTACCAACGTACCAACCATACAGCTGGAACAAGGTTGATATGTACCGGCGGAAAAAAATATTGACACTTTACCGTACCACGGTCGTATACGTACCAACGTACCACCCGTACCAACGTACATGTACCCACAGTATAGTTTGTGGACCGTACCACCGTACCACGGTCGTATACGTACCAACGTACCACCCGTACCAACGTACCACCCGTACCACGTACCACCCGTACAAGTACCACTTGCAGTTGGAAAAAAGTAGATATGTACTTTTGTACACAGGGAAAAAAGATTGACACTTGAATCCACAATTCAGTTTGTGGAAACAGATTGTTCGAACAACATACTCAGTTTAGCCTCATGAGACGCTCTGTGTTCGTCGTAGAACAAGTCGACCATCATTACCTCAACCGGGTAATCTTTGCTCATGGAATAATTTGGAAATGCTTTGGTCCATATTTTTTTGAGAGATGGACGTGGAATGGGAACACTGTCTAAATGGTTGTACATGACCAACGAAGCGTACGACACGCACGTGGGGTGTGCCTCTGCTAAACATTGTTGTGCAAGAAAGGGGTGGCAAGTGCAGCTCATTGTTGGTGGATAAAACGATTTTTGCCTTATAAAATGATTTCTATGCAGATTAAAAAATCGTCTGCCTAGATACCTAGGAAATATCACTTAAAACGATTTTCACCAGCTTGACCTAAAACAGGATATCAGCTGTTCGTCCTTTCTTCGTCCTCGCATCGAATTGACTCGCCCCCCTACCGAAGTTGGCGTTTGTCTCCTAGATACCTAGGAAATATCATTTGACCACATAAATCCCTGACAGCTGATATGTGTAGATTTCTTTTTATTATGATATCATAACTTAGGTACATACGGTAACTGATATTATATACCACGTTTGCTTTAAATTTACAACACATTTACTAGTTATTCTAAACCATTAAACCAATTAACTTCTCTTGAGAAGTTTGAGCTTGGAGACATTAACTTTAAAATAGCCACTAGTGGCTTCCAAAGCAGTGTTGCATTTAACCACAAAACATTTGCCGTTCGCAACTTCGTTGTCCTGATTAAATCCACGAAATTTGACGTACCATCTGGTATATTTGTCCTTTTTATAGACGTAACGCTCTTCAATTTTGGCGTGGTAGTTCTCCAACGCAGTGTTTGAACGTAAGGTGGGATTACTGGTACCATCTTTGGACAAGGGGACAAGGGGACAAGGGGAACGAAAACAAACAAGTGTCAGTCAAATAAAAAAAAAATACAATTGTGTATTTGATTTACCATCGTCCGTTTGGTCTGTGGGCGTTGACGTGGACACATGCGTGGGTACATGGTACATGGTAAATACATGATACAAGAGTAACACAAGAGAAACAAGAATACAAGTCAGGACCGGAAAAAAAATAGGGAACTCTTTTGTATTTTTACCTGTAGACAACGCAATGGGTGAGGAAATGGACGTAGACACCATGGACGGGGACATGTGCGTGGACATGGACGCAGGTGGGGGCGCTGGTACATGGGGCAAAAGAACATACAAGTCAGTGTTGGAAGTGTTGGAAGTGTCGGAAGTGTCGGAAGTGTCGGAAAAAAATAGGGGTCTCTTTTGTTTACCATTTTGAGACAAAGCATTGGGCGTGGACGTGGGCGCAGGCGTGGACGCAGGCGTGGACGTGGGCGTGGGTGCATGCGTAGACGTGGGCATGGACACCCATTTATTAGACAACCCATTGTAAAAACATTGTGTTAAATTGTTGTACCGTCTTAATCGAGATTTAACCGCTGTTTCGCCCAACGCAACCAATGAAGACGCGGAGACAGCACAGAAACGATCGCTGGGTTCCCACGTATCATGGAGGACGTGCGATGCTTCATCAACTTGCGTAACGTACCCTGACAACATCCACTGAGGAACTTTGCACACCCATAACTTCGTGGTCGAGGGGGATTGTCCAAGAACATTGCCGTACCACACAATTGATCCAGTTTGCCCACGTGTCTTGAAAGCTGCAATTTGAGCAGTTTCACCTGATCGAAACTGTACCATCTGATTTCCAAACACAAACGATGCGTCGTAGACAACGTTGGAGGACTGGTCACACTTCGTAAGGTGTACAAATTCTTCTTCAACAGTCATGATTGGGGTTGGGTTCCTCAACCACCATTTACAGATCACCATTTTATGAGATTTTAGTAGCAAAATATAGGGTGAAATCTTTTAAATGTGGGAAAAGTGGTGAAGGTTAAAGGTTACTTTAAAATTCAAGATTCGTGTTCAGGTCTGGGTCAAAAGGTTGACGAAACGATACTTATCCCAATGTCCACACCAACGCCCACGCCCACGCCCACGCCAACGCCCACGCCTCAAACCTTTGATATTTGCATGCGTTTTGAACACCTTCCATTTACATTGGTACGATCGAAGGCAACACCTGCAACTAACTCTGGGTTAGTCGTGCAATCCTCCAACTGTGATTTGGACCCAGGCATGGCATTGAAGTATGTGGACGCAACGTGTGCGGATACCATGGACGCTGATGTTGTTATGGACCGTCTACGGAGCCCTGTATGTACACGCCTTACATTTAACTCACAAGGGTTATTGTTTGCGTCGTTAATGAATGAAAATACAATTGTTAAAATACCGGTTGTAGTTGCAAGGGCAAAAACTTTCAACAGTAATATTTGGGTAAGTGCTTTAGCTGGGAACAACTTGTTACAACAAATATTACCTGTATTGGCAGGACGTGGACACAACGTCGATCGATTTAAATCAATCAATGGTGTTGACATCAATTTATTTAACAAAGTACAGGACCTTGGTAAAATTGTTGACGGGATGTTTAGTTATGTGGACAAAGTTTACTTTATGAACACAATTACAATTTCAGACGTATCTCCCACCAAACGGCTTCGTCATCCAACAGAGTACGTATGGTGTCAAGGGGGGATTAATTCAAAAGCTGTACTGTTCCATGTTGAAGAGTAAAGGTGAAGAGTAAACAGTAAATTGGGAGACCCGGGCACAAAATATTTTTTATATGACTCTTCGTTTATACATGTACACGTGTACAGGACCTCTATCACCCCCTACGGACCCCTACTCTGTTGTACGATACGGCTCTTTAGGCAAAATCATCCAATGGTGTTTCCATTGATCACGATTTGACATTGGACCCATTCCATTGGTGTTGCTTACATCAAAAATGATATACCCGTTTAATAATATCTGGAAGACATTTTTTTTGTGAGCTTGTGCGTTCGTGACAACGTCATGCTTAACCAGCACGTGGGCGTGCGTCTCATCCTCGTAGTCGTAGTCAATGAAACTTTTAAGATGATTGGCAGCAATATAGTGCACGTTCAAGTGGTAAACGTAATCAAGTTTGCCGTTCGAGGGATCCGGGGGATCCGAGGGATCTGAGGGATCCAAGTTGTTTTTTCCTGGGGCGTGGACGTTGGCGTGGACGTGGGCGTTGGCGTGGACGTGGGTG
>JGI20154J14316_10000319_pt1 | contig 42829 bp, 41 predicted proteins | sample COG_04_FD_14316 | JGI IMG/M metagenome (IMG submission 14316)
GCAAATTTTTGTGCAGCGTAGGAAGCTGAAAATACACCGCACAATTTAATTTTATATAGAGTAGGCATAGTAATTAAATTTTTATTGTTATGAACTTAAAAAATCAAAAAATTAATTCTATTGAAGAGCTAGAAAAAGAACTAGCCGTTGAAAAACTAGAAGATAGATTAGAAATGGTTCAGCTTGCTTTTATAGCTTCTAAAGCTAGTGCTGAGGGTAAAAGAGACTGCATCTGTGGTAACGATGGTAATGAAACTGATGTGAGAACTTAAATTATTTGTGGTGGAGTTTTTCTCCACCACACTTAACATGACTTATGAAAAATAAATATCAAGACATAAATATAAAGTCAACTAAACAGGGGTTTATAGCGGAGGTAAATGATAATTATTTATCTATTAATGAAGTTCTATATTATTCAATAAGAGCTTATCAACAATACGGTTCTTTAGTTCTTGCTATAAGAGAAAATGATAGAATTAAAATATATATTTCTGAAAATAAAGCCGTTGAATATGAGAGAATAATAGAAGCAACAATTAATGAATTATACTTGTTGGAAGGACACCGAGATTATATACATTTTAAAGTAAAATTAATAAGTGAGTCTGGAATTAGATTCTTTTCTAAATACTTAAAACCATTATTTAATACTAAAGTTTTTTTCTATCTACTAATATTTTCAATTATTATAAATAGCTTATTTTTTTTTTGCATCATATAAAACCAACAGAATTAACAAATGAGCAATCAATTGTTTACTCAATAATAATCTTTATTTTATTGATATTTCATGAGATTGGTCATAGTGTTGCTTTAGACAACAGAACCTCAAAAGTGAAATACATTGGCTTTGGTTTTTATAACAGAGTTTTACCAGTATTATTCGCAGATGTTTCACATATATGGCAACATGAAAAAGTAGATAGATTAATAGTCAATTTTGGGGGTATATACATTCAATTAATAATTAATTTATTTCTAATTTTAATATTAGAACTTAATATTTCAAATGTAATGATTGAGCAAGCCTTCTTGATGAACTTATATATTGTTCTATATTCTTTAGTTCCATTTTTAAGAAATGATGGTTATTGGATTTTATCAGACCTGATTAGTGTTAATAATTTGCAGTATAAAAGTAAAGGTTATCTAATTAATTTGTTTTTTAACAACCATAAGGTTAATCTTAGTATTCTAATATTTTCCATTTTAAACTTTTTATTTAATATGGTGGTTTTGTACTGGATCTTTTTTTCTTTGACTAATATTTATCATAAATATAGTATTGATTATGTGCAAGTTACTCAATTAGAAAATATAGCAAAATCATTATTTGACCTTTTTTTAGTTATTATATCATTAATAATAATTCGTTCAAAATTAATAGAATATAAATCAACAATTACTAAAATATGTTTCAAGAAATTGTCATAAATAGTCATCATGAAAGACTAAGGTATTTGGTTTTCCTTCATAATTTAATGAACTTTAACAACTCATTATATAAAGATTGTGATGAGATATACTGTAGCATAATAGAAAATAAGATTAATTCAATCTCAGAACCTTATTTAGATAGTGCTTTAAAAAAATTGACGATTGAAGGAGATACTCATATAGATACACAAGGTGTTTATTGTGCATTTCATTTTGGTTGTTATAGATTAATAAGTAGATATTTACATAGCAAAGGAGTAAAACATACAATTATTCTTAATATTCGAGATAAAGATGAAGAGTTTAAGTTTTCGGAGATAATACAAAAAGCAAATAGAGGAACAAATATAGTAGACTATGTAAATATCGTCCGGAGACGTGATATTATAAAATTAAAAAGGCATTTAAGCGAGGGAAGAAACTTACTGATTTATGCAGATGCTAATTTAAGTGCTTTTGATTCCGATAATAACTCAGCTGCAACTATATCTTTTATGAATAAAAATATAAATGTAGCAAAAGGTGTTTGGTATTTTTCAAACAAGTTCAGGCTACCAATTTACCCGATTATTTCTTTAAGGGATCAAGAAAAGAATATATTGAGATTTGAAAATGAGTTAAAGCCAAGTGACTCTTGTATAGATACACTACAAAAAATATGGAAATTGTTAGAATGTTTTATAATTAAATACCCTAAACAATGGGAAGGTTGGCTTTTTGCAAATAATTTAAATTCGAATATTCAAACAACAACTAATACTTATTCTAAAAGAGAATATTATAAGTTTAATAACAAAAGGTATAATTTTCTAAATTACCCTATAGATACATTTTCGTTATACGATGTCACTAACAACGAAATAATTCGATTGAATCATTCTTTGTACCAGATAATTTTAAAAATTAGTCAAAAGAAAATTAGTATTAAGCATAATGTATTCCTAGAAATATTACCTGAAAACATATTTATTAACTTAATAAGTAAACAAGTTTTTATATGAAGTATTTTTTGTTATGGTCATTAAGCATCTTGTTATCAAGTGTATTATTTGCCCAAACAACAATTGTAGGACAGCTAAAAAGTATCGAAGACGAAGTTATTTTTGATGTGATGGTTTTTAACGGCGATAGTATACTCGTTTTAGGAAACAGTTACACTACTGCTCAATTTCAATTTGAAACCAAAATAGAACCAGGTTATTACCTTCAGATTCGTTCCTTAGGGTATCAAAGCCTTACTTTTTCGTTAGAAAACAAACCTCTCATAAACCTGGGCGATGTACAACTAGAAGAAGCATCTTTTAGTTTAAACGAAATTACTTTAACAGAACTTAATAAAGTGATTCGAATTAACGAAAAAGGCAATACACTAATAGATGTAAGTAATTCGAGCCTGGCTAAATCTGGAATGGGAATAGACCTTGTGAAAAAATTACCTGGAATTATGGTTGTAGACAACCAGATTGAGGTTTTAGGAAAAGGCAAACCTTTGATTATTATAGACGGAGTAGCTAGCAGCTTTTTTGAATTTGAAGCATTAAGTTCCGACCAAATTGCATCTGTAGAAATTATTAAAAATCCATCTTCGCAATATTCAGCTTCGGCTAATTGTGTGATTAAAATCAGCACCCTTTATCAAAAATATAAGGGTTGGAACATGACCATGATGCACAGATATTCAAAAGCTACTTTTGATAGTTATTATTCATCCATTTCGTTTGCATACAAAAAGAGCAAGGCTACTTATAATTTTTACTTGCGGTACAATCCACAAAAAAACAGACATTCCGATGAATACAGACGCATGTTTGAAGAGATTAATTACCAGGTAAACAATACGGTAACAAGAGACACCGATCGGAATAAAAACATTGCGCTCGACTTTAAAACCATTCAAGAATTAAACGATTCACAAAAAATTCAATTTAGTTCCAAGAATTATCTCAATAAGGGAACAGAGCAAACCAAAAACATAAATTACATTAACAATTTTTTAAGCATAGACACCCTAAAAACCTCTATTTATAGCCCATTTGATCGTATTACTCATAAAGACGCGCTCACCTATTTTTATGATTTAGATACCTTAGGGCAGCAAATGAAATTGACGGTAGATTATTTGTTTTTTAGCGAACAGAACATAGAAAATATAAATGAGCTTTTCTCTGATACTACTCGAGAAAGCAAATCAGATTTTGCCAATAGATCGCATGTTTTTTCAATAGAATCTCAGTACAATTTACCCTTAAAAGACGAAAAATTGTTTTTTAAAATGGGTGCTAAACACAGCATTTTGAAAAGTGAGAGTAACTATTCTTACTTTCTAGATAGACAGAATGAAATTAAGGAACGCACAACGGCGGCCTATATTGAAATGGATAAAAAGTTTACAAAAACAGACCTATTAGTAGGATTGCGCTATGAAACGGTACATTCTACAGGTTTAGAAAATAAAGAATACAAATTGTTTGATCGAAAATTTAACAATCTATTTCCCAATGCATTTATACAATACAGAATGACGGATAATTTGAAATCCAATTTAACCTATTCTTATAAAACAAAGCGCCCAAACATATACGATACAACCAATTACAGTGTGTTTGTAGACAGTCTTACCGCTTTTAGTGGCAACCCTAACTTAGTACCAGAATTTAGTCATTTATTGGATTATGGCCTCGTGTATAAGGATTTTGCATCCTTCGATGTTTCGTATGTAAACACTAAAAACCCCATTCATTATTACATCAATTACGATGGGATAAATACAAGCGTGGTACAAGATAATTTTACAAATTCAGAAAAACTTAGCATTTCTTTAAATTTCCCTTACCAAACAAATACTTGGACAACCTTTAACTCTTTAGGCTATATTAAGCAGCAAAATGTTTATACAGAAAAAGCAATTACTCGACAAAACACGATGTTTTATGTAGCATGTTACAACGAATTTAAGATTAGAAATTGGTTTAAATTCGACGTCCTTTACCAATACAACACAGCAGGCCTTATTGGTTTATTAAGCTTCGAACCAAGACATGTAGTAAACCTAAATTTATCCAGATCGATAAAGAACAATCAAATAGAATTTTTTGTAGCGTTTAATGATGTATTTAATCAGGACATTTATCAATTAAGTTCTCAGATACAAAGTCTCTCTGTAACGGATCGTAAATTTAACGATCAACAACGAATTCGCTTTGGTGTTTACTTTAAATTAAATCGCATTGACAATTACATTAAATCAAAAAACAATATAAAAGATGAAACACAAAGAATTAAAAAACAATAAGTATAAATTATCTTATTATGTTACTGTTTCTCCTGAATTTAATAGCGGGACGAATTTATTATTATTCTCAGCAAGAACTGCAAGTTCTTTAGTGATTAACAAAAATCTATTTGAAGCACTTTTTGCGGGTAGAATTAACGAAATACAGAAACCAATAGTTCAAGAATTAATCACACAGAAATTTATAGTTCCCAAAAATGAAATTGAGTTACTGTCTGTTGTTAATGACTTTAAGAAAGAAGAAAGAATGAAAAAGGGTTTGTCTTTTACTGTTCAACCTTCAGCCAATTGTCAGTTGGGATGTGGTTATTGCGGTCAAAGTCACGAAAATTATAATTTACCACAAAGACTGAATGAAAATATAGTTAAGTTATTTGAATCGAAATTATTAGATAATAATTATAGATCAGTAAATGTAGGTTGGTTTGGTGGTGAGCCTTTAATAGGCCTAGAACAAATGGATGTTTTATCTAAAAGATTTATGAGTATCGCAAATTTAAATAATATATCTTACTCAGCAACACTTGTAACAAATGGACTTCTTTTGAATGTTCTAAATTTAGAACGCTTAATTAAGATGAAAGTTGAGAATATTGAATTGACAATCGATGGTACAAAAGAATATCATGACTCCTCAAGAAACCGTAAAAATGGAAAAGGCTCTTTTAGTGCTATATTCAGGAATTTGAAAAAAGTAATTGAATATATAAATGAATGTAATATTACGAATGTTCAAATAAAAATACGCCACAATGTAAATAAATACAATAAATTAAGTGTATTTCCCTTTATCGATCTTTTGAAAAGTTCAAATTTACATAAAAGTATTATTTACTATATCTCTCCTGTTCATTCTTGGGGAAATGATGCTCACTTAGACTCTATGACAATTGAAGAGTTTTCAAAGCTTGAAATTGAAACGTTAAGCAAAATGCATTTAAATGGGTTTACTGTTGGATGGCTCCCTAAAACCCATAAAAAAACTACATGTATTGCAACTTCAAAAGATGATATTGTGATTGATAGCTATGGCAGCATTCACAAATGCTCAGAAACACCTTATGTCGATTTATACCAACCAAGCAAGGATAAGTTTAATATCGAATTAAATAGATTTTCATCTCCATTTGAAACAACATTCAAAAGTTGGTATGACATTCTCCTAACAAAAAAATACCCGTGTAGTGAATGTAAAATATTACCAATTTGTGGTGGAAGCTGTCCTAAAGTTTGGGATGAAGGAATGTCACCATGTCCATCAATTAAATTTAATTTAGAAGATAGAATGATCAATAATTTTAGAGATCAATTTCGCGAAATTTTAGAGTGATCTAAATTCTCTACCTCTTTTTATACAAGGGCACTTTAGAGCAGGCCTCGCCGTAGCTGAGGGTTTTTACCACGGGTTGCAGTAAGGTACAAAGTTCCACGTAGGTAGATTCTGGCACGGGCAGGTTGGAGCAGCCTTTTACAATAACAAACTTGTCTTGCAATTTGCTTAGGTCAATGGTTTGGAGTGCCTGACTAAATAAATGCTTGTTCAGATCTTCTAGAGAGCCTTTAACTACGGTATTAGCAAAACCGGCAACAGCACTTGCCACCAGCATAAAAGCCCAGGCAGGCACAATGGCATCCGAGGTAATGTCTATGGCAATGGCACAGTCTTGGTACTGCGCCCAATCGTTGGATTTTACAAAGGCTCTAAAATCGCGCTCTCGAAGAATGAGTCCTTCGTAGAGGTGCTCTTTCAAGTCTATAAACACCCGCTTGTCGTGGTTGTAATACTCCTCTAAATTAAAGGTTATTAATCCCGATTGTTCTACTTTGTTTACGATTTGATCCATGAGAAATAGGCTGTGGGTTTAAAGCAGCGGCTTATAAAAACCCGAGTTCTAATTTGGCTTCTTCGCTCATCATTTCTTTGGTCCAGGTAGGCTCAAAAACCATAATAACCTTCACTTCCTTAGCCTCGTCTAGCGAGCTTACTTTTTCGCGCACTTCCTCTGGCATCGATTCTGCAACCGGGCACGAGGGCGAGGTTAGTGTCATGTCAATTTCAATATCTGCATCTTCGCTAACTCGAACATCGTATATTAAACCGAGCTCGTAAATATCTACAGGAATTTCCGGATCGTAAATGCTGTGTAAAACATCCACTACTTTTTCTCCTAAGGCTTGCATTTGTTCTTCGTTCATCATAATTTTTTATTTAGCTTGAAAAGCCAATGCGTAAAACTTCATTTGTTTTATCATCGATACCAATCCGTTGGAACGCGTCATCGACAAGTGTTCTTTTAAACCAATGGCGTCTATAAAATGCAATTCGTTAGCGAGTATGTCTTTGCTCTTTTGCTGGTCGTATACACGCACCAATAAGGCAACAATTCCTTTGGTAATAATAGCATCGCTGTCGGCAGTAAAACGAACGGTTTCGCCCTCTTTACTCGCTTGCAACCAAACTTTAGACTGGCATCCTTTAATCAGATTCTCATCTAGTTTATGGCTTTCTTCTAACAGCGGAATGTCCTTACTTAGTTCTATTAAGTACTCGTATTTCTGCATCCAATCGTCGAACATTTCAAATTCTTCGATTATTTCTTCTTGTATCTCTTTAATCGTCATCTAGCCAAACATTTGTTTCACTCTGTGAATACCCGCTATAAAAACATCAATTTCTTCTTTGGTATTGTATACGGCAAAGGAGGCGCGCATGGTTCCAGGAACCTTAAAACGATCCATTACCGGTTGCGCACAATGATGTCCGGTTCGAATGGCAATTCCCAATTTATCTAATACAGTTCCTGCATCGTATGGATGAATGCCTTCTAGATTAAAAGAAACCAATCCGGCTCTATTTTTGGCTTCGCCAATAAAGTTTACACCGTCTATTTCTTTTAATTTCTCTAGGGCATAAGCCAAAAGTTCTGCTTCGTAGTTTGCAATGTTTTCTACGCCTACTTCCTCCATAAATCGAACGGCAGCTTCTATGCCAATTCCGCCGGCTATGTTCGGTGTTCCACCTTCAAATTTAAAAGGCAAATCGTTGTAAGTAGTCCCTTCAAAAGTAACGTCTTTTATCATTTCTCCACCGCCGTGGTAAGGAGGCATTTTTTCTAAAATCTCCTTTTTACCGTGCAGTATTCCTACGCCAGTTGGGCCGTACATTTTATGTGCCGAAAAGCAGTAAAAATCTGCATTTAAAGCTTGTACATCTACCGTACAATGCGGAACAGATTGTGCGCCGTCTATTAAAACCAAGGCTCCTTTGGCATGCGCCAAAGCAATCATTTCTTCAATAGGATTAATGGTTCCTAAAGCATTGGAAATACTGTTTACTGCAAGAAACTTTGTTTTCTCGTTGAGTAATTTCTTATAGGCGTCCATGTCGAGTTCGCCAGAATCCAATACAGGTATTACCTTTAAAATGGCTCCAGATTGCTCGCAGGCCATTTGCCAAGGCACAATGTTAGAGTGGTGTTCTATGGCCGAAATAATAATCTCATCTCCTGCTTTAAAAAGCGAGCGAGATAGGCAAGAAGCCACCAAATTAATTGCTTCGGTGGTGCCTCGTGTAAAAATAATTTCTTGGGTAGATTTGGCGTTTAACAAACGACGAACCGCTTCTCGAGCCATTTCGTATTTATCGGTAGCCTGCTGGCTTAAGTAATGTACGCCACGGTGTATATTGCTGTTTTCCTTGCTGTAATATTCTGTAATCGCATCAATCACCATTTTCGGTTTTTGGCTGGTAGCCGCATTGTCGAAATAAACCAATGGATGGCCGTTAACTTCTTGATGAAGTACAGGAAATTGCGCGCGGATATTTTGAAGGTTTATAGCCATTAAAGGGTTGCTTCGTTAAGTTCTAAGTCTACTTTTAACTCGTAAGCAACCAAATTAATAAGCTGCTCTTTTAGTTGTGGAATGGTAATGTTTTTAAGTGTACCTCCTGCAAATGCAAACATTAAGAATGCCTTTGCTTCTTTTAAAGGAATACCTCTAGATTGCATGTAAAAAAGTGCTTCTTCATCCAATTGACCTATGGTACAACCATGAGAACAAGCAACATCATCTGCAAAAATTTCCAGTTGAGGTTTGGTGTCTATACTCGCAAAATCGGTTAGTAAGAGGTTGTTGTTTTGTTGGAATGCATTGGTTTTTTGAGCGTCTTTGCGCACCATTACCTTTCCATTAAACACGCCTTTCGATTTTTCGTCGTAAATACCTTTGTACAATTGGTTCGACTGACAGTTTGGAACTGCATGATCCACAAATGTATGGTGGTCTACCAGGGTAGCTCCTTTCAATAAGGTAATCGCATCCATGTGTGCTTCAGCGTGCTCGCCGGCAAACTCAAAATGCAAATTGTTTCGGGTTAATTCTCCGCTAAACGAGTAGGTATCTACCAGTGCAGAACTTTTAGCGCCTTGTTTTACAAAAGTACTGTCTACAAGTGTGGCTGTATCCTGATCGTTTTGGAGTTTAAAATGCTTAAAGTTCGCCTCATTTCCTACCGAAGTTTCGGTTACTACATTGGTAAAAACGTAGTCGTCGCTTAAAGATTGATGACGTTCTAGGATTTGAACTTCTGCACGATCTTCTACTACAAATAGGTTTCGTACCTGGCTCATTATTGCCTTACTACTGTCGCTATTGATGTATAAAATCTGAATCAGTTTGTCTACTACTGCGCCTGCTTTTACGTGTACAAAAGCGCCTTCTTCAGCAAAAGCTGTATTAAGACCAACCATGCTTAGTTTAGCATCTGCCAGGCTACCGTAGTGTTGGTTAAAAACCTCGGAGTTTCCTTGGTACGCTTCTTTAAGTGTACTTACAGAAAATTTGTCTTGCTCTGTGGTATTGGAAAGGGATGCGCTAAACACTCCGTCTACAAAAACGAGTTTATAAGAATCTACCCGAGCACATAAAAAGCGATCTACGTCTTCTGGCTCTAGGTCTAAACTGTATTCGGAACTAAAATTATAGTCGCGTTTAATGCTTTTGTTAAGAGAGGTGTATTTCCATTCTTCGTCTTTCGTGGTAGGAAATCCCTGTGATTTAAACACAGCAATACCTTGCGCACGCAATTTGCTCGAGTGTTCCGATTCGGAAGCAGCTCTGTTTTGAGCAAGGTTCTCAAAGGCGTTTATTAATTTATCGTGTAGTTTCAATGCTTGCTTTTTTAGGCTTCAATTTCTTGTTTAATCCAGTCGTAACCTCTTTTTTCGAGCTCTAAGGCTAGGCTTTTGTCACCGGATTTCACAATTTTACCATCGTATAAAACGTGTACAAAATCGGGTATAATATGATCCAATAAACGCTGGTAGTGGGTAATTATCATAACCGCATTGTCTTGGTTTTTAAGTTTGTTTACCCCATTGGCAACAATTCTCAAAGCATCAATGTCTAAACCAGAATCTGTTTCATCTAAAATAGCTAGTTTAGGATCTAACATAGCCATTTGGAATATTTCATTCCGCTTTTTTTCTCCACCGGAAAAACCTTCGTTGATGGAACGCGACATAAACTGCTTGTCCATTTCTAACAACTGTTGTTTTTCTCTCATCATTTTTAGCAAATCTTTCGCCGGCATTGGGTCTAAACCTTTTGCTTTACGACTTTCGTTTAATGCTGTTTTGATGAAGTTGGTAACCGAAACACCTGGAATTTCAACGGGGTATTGAAACGATAAAAACACACCTGCATGTGCTCTCTCTTCGGGAGCCAAGTCCATAATGTCTTTTCCATCAAACTCTATAGTTCCGCCGGTAACTTCGTATTCTTCTCTTCCTGCAATTACGGCCGAGAGTGTACTTTTACCGGCACCATTTGGACCCATTATAGCGTGAACCTCTCCTTTGTTAATTTCTAAGTTGAGTCCTTTTATAATTTCTTTTCCTTCAATCTCAACCCTTAGGTCTTGTATCTTAAGCATATTTTTTGTCTTTGGGTATTTAACCTACACTTCCTTCTAAAGAAATGGCCAATAGTTTTTGAGCTTCTACGGCAAATTCCATAGGAAGCTGGTTGAGTACGTCTTTACAGTATCCGTTTACAATCAATCCGATGGCAGCATCTGTACCAATTCCTCTTTGATTGCAGTAAAACAGCTGGTCTTCACCAATCTTAGAGGTGGTAGCCTCGTGTTCTATACGTGCCGATTTGTTTTTTACTTCTATGTAAGGAAAGGTGTGTGAGCCACAGGTATCTCCCATCAACAGCGAATCGCATTGAGAGAAATTACGCGCATTTTCTGCACCTTTCATTATTTTTACCAGTCCACGGTAACTTCCGTTACTGTTTCCTGCAGATATTCCTTTTGATATGATGGTACTTTTTGTGTTTTTACCCACGTGTATCATCTTTGTCCCGGTATCGGCTTGCTGGTAATTGTTGGTAACAGCAACCGAGAAAAATTCTCCGACGGAGTTGTCTCCTTTTAAAATACACGAAGGGTATTTCCAGGTTACAGCAGAGCCGGTTTCAACTTGTGTCCAAGAAATTTTTGCGCTTTTATGGCAAATCCCTCTTTTGGTTACAAAGTTAAATACGCCGCCTTTTCCTTCCTTGTTTCCAGGATACCAGTTTTGTACGGTAGAGTATTTTATCTCGGCATCGTCCATGGCAATAAGTTCTACTACGGCAGCGTGCAACTGATTTTCATCTCTCGATGGCGCGGTACAACCTTCTAAGTACGAAACATACGAACCTTCATCTGCAATAAGAAGTGTGCGTTCAAATTGTCCAGTTCCGGCTTGGTTTATACGAAAGTAGGTAGACAGTTCCATAGGGCAGCGCGTGCCTTTTGGAATGTAACAAAACGAGCCATCGGTAAATACTGCGGAGTTTAAGGCCGCATAAAAATTGTCGGTTTGAGGTACCACTGTTCCTAGGTATTTTCGTACCAAGTCCGGATGTTCTTGAATTGCTTCGCTTATCGAACAGAAAATAATGCCCAATTCGCCAAGCTTTTCTTTAAACGAAGTTGCTACAGAGACCGAATCAACAACAATGTCTACGGCAACTCCGGTAAGCATTTTTTGCTCATCTAAAGAAATTCCTAGTTTTTCGAAAGTCTTTAACAACTCAGGATCTACCTCATCTAAACTGTCCAGTGTTTTCTTTGGCTTTGGTGCCGAGTAGTATGATATGGATTGAAGATCTGGTTTTTTGTAATGTACATTTCCCCAGTCGGGTTCCGTCATTTTTTGGAATTTACCAAAAGCTTCTAGTCTCCAATCAAGCAACCATTGTGGTTCGTTTTTTTTCATCGAAATTAAACGAATCACATCTTCATTCAGCCCGTTTTTAATGGTATCCGAATCAATATCTGTAACAAAGCCGTATTTATAATCGGCTGTGGTTACTTCTTCTAATAATTTATCTTCTTCTGTCAAATTTAGGATCGTTAAATTTAAAATTCAATCGTGAGAATTTAACTCGTTTTAGTTCGAAATGTAGTTTGTTTTTTAAAACCAGTACATTTCTAATCTTGTGTTTTTACTTTACACCGAAAAGCTCTCTCCACAACCACAGGTTCGGGTTGCATTAGGATTGCTAAAAGTGAAGCCTTTTCCGTTTAAACCTCCAGAGAAGTCTAAAACAGTTCCGGCCAAATAGAGTAGGCTTTTTTTGTCGACTAAAATGCGCACATCGTTGTCTTCAATGAGTTTAGCATCGTCCGTTCTGTCTTTTGTAAAGTCTAGCTTATACGATAAGCCTGAGCAGCCTCCGCTAGATACACCAACGGTAACGTAGGCATCTGCGCCAAGACCTTCTTCCTCTAATAAAGTGAAGATTTTCTTTTTTGCTGTATTCGTTACACTAACCATATTTTAACCAATCTTTTAACTAATTTTTAATAAGGTGTTTTCTGTTTGCAAATATACTAAATATTCATCCATTTATGGAGCGTAAATACGTTTCGGTAGCTGCTTTCCTTTTTTTTTAATAATCCACTCATTATCAATATCTTATATAATAGATGTATTTTGTTATTTCGTCTTGTTTTTAGGACTTAATACGGACTTAATTAGGGGCTTTTTTTATTTAGTATGTTGCACTAGTCTCCAACCAATTTAAGGTACATTTAAATTTAAAGGAACTGAAACAAAATTATGTACTTAGGCATGTTTTAGTGCATCCTCATTTAATAGAATAATGTAATTTTGCGCCATGAGTATATTCGAAGACAAAGATCAGGAGTTTACGCCCATCTCTAAATTGGGTGAATTTGGTTTAATCGATTTGATTACCAAGGATTTAAAACAGTACAATCCATCTACTCTTAAAGGAGTAGGAGACGATGCAGCGGTTCTAAAAATTGGAGATGTATGCCAGTTAGTTTCAACAGATTTATTGGTGGAAGGCGTTCATTTTGACTTAGCCTATGCGCCTTTAAAACACTTGGGTTACAAGGCTGTTGTTGTGAATTTGTCAGACATTTGTGCAATGAATGCTGTTCCGACTCAGATTACCGTTTCCTTAGCGCTGTCAAATAGATTTCCGGTGGAGGCTGTAGAAGAATTGTATGAGGGCGTTAAGCTTGCTTGCGAACATTATAAGGTAGATTTAATTGGTGGAGACACTACCAGTTCTACTTCGGGTATGATGATTAGTGTTACCGCTATGGGTACTGCAAAAGAGGAAGATATTACCTACCGTTCTGGAGCCAAAGAAAAGGACCTGATTGTAGTTTCTGGTGACTTAGGTGCTGCCTATTTAGGTTTGCAAATACTGGAACGAGAAAAAGCTGTTTTTATGGAAGATAAAAACATGCAACCAGACCTGCACGGCTCCGAATACGTTTTAGAAAGACAATTAAAGCCCGAAGCCCGAAAAGACATTGTACTTATGTTTAAAGAGATGGGTTTAGTACCTACCTCTATGATTGATGTTTCAGATGGTTTGTCTTCGGAATTGCTGCACTTAGCGAAAGCTTCTAATTTAGGTTTGCAGGTATTTGAAGAAAAAATACCATGCGACCCTACCGTAATGACACTAGCAGAGGAGTTTAAGTTGAACGGCGTAACCTGTGCCTTAAACGGTGGCGAAGATTACGAGCTACTCTTTACGATAGCCCAAAAGGATTACGATAAAATAAAAGCCAATCCGAACATGTCTGTTATCGGGTATATGCTCGATAAAGATTCGGGTACAAATTTAGTGAGTCACGATTCTAAAATATTCCCTTTAACAGCTCAAGGTTGGTCGGCACACGATAAAAAGGATTATTAAAACCTGGTGGCATACTAATTGATTGTTAAGTAGATAGTTTTTAATCTTATAGATCGATAGAAGTTTACTTTTATCAGGGGGTTTATGAGGGTTATTTAGTTAGTACTAAAAGGGAAGTCTCAAGCTTCCCTTTTTTTGTGCTCGGTTTAATTGTTTTTTACACTAGTTTTAAGAGCTGTGCTTTTAATTCCTCAGGGTTTTCCCAATGACTCATATGTCCCGCATTTTCAATTTCAATAAAATCAGCTCCGTTTTTATAGGCTTCTTCTTTTAGAGCATCGTTACTCAAAATAGGATCAAATTTTCCCGAAATATAAGTGACCTTACATTTTAAGTTTTGCACTGTTTTAGTGTGCGTTTCTCTTTTTTGCATTCCTATTAACGCCTGCAATATTCCATTTGAGCAGAGTGCTTCAGAGTCGTGCATCATTTTTTTAATAGGAAGCTGGCAAGCATTTTGAAATTGTTTTGGAACGAGTAAAGGTATGGCTGTTCTTAGGTATATATTTTTTCGCTCTTTTGCCGCTTCAATAGCTCTTATTCTAGCTGTTTTTTTTGCTTCAGAGTCTGCTTTTGCAGTTGAGTGCAAGAGTATAAAGTGTTTAATTTTACTTTGGCAAATACAGGCTAATTCTAGGCCAATGTATGCTCCCATCGAATGTCCGATAAGGGTAAATTTGGAGCAGTTTAAAGTGCAAAGTAACTCGTTTGTAATTCGAGCAAAGAGTTTCATGGCTTTACTGTTTTCCATGTCCTCCGATTTCCCAAAACCAGGAAAGTCAAGTCTAATAACGGTATGATTAATAGACATTGCTTCCGCAATTTCATCCCACATACTTAGACTTCCGAGGTACCCGTGTAAAAGAACAACTGCGGGTCCTTTACCCTCTATTTTGTAGTGAATGTTTTTTCCTTGGAATTTGAAAAAAGGAATAATTTCTATGTTTTGTGGGTTTAAACTAACTGCATCAATTAAAATTTGACTTTTAAAAAGCGTTCAAATTTACATCCAACTATTCGGACATTAAAGCTTCAATTTCTTCAATTTCTAATGGAATGTTTGCCATCAAATCTTTCGGACCGTTTTCGGTAACGAGTATATCGTTCTCTAGTCGTATACCTAAGTTTTCTTCGGGAATGTAAATACCTGGTTCACAGGTAAAAACCATACCTACTTCAATAGGTGTGGTCCAAAAGCCAACATCGTGAACATCTAAGCCCAAGTAATGCGAAGTTCCGTGCATAAAGTATTTTTTATAAGCCGGCTTTCCTGCTTCTTGATGGTCTACTTCCTCTTGACTAATCAGGCCTAAGCACAGGAGTTCTTTCTCCATCAAATTTCCTACTTCAATATGGTATTCGTGTAAGTAGGTTCCGGGTACCAGCATTTTTGTTGCCGCTTTCATTACTCTTAATACGGCATTGTACACTTCTTTTTGTCGCTCAGTAAATTTACCGTTTACTGGAACGCATCGCGTCATATCCGAAGCGTAATTGGCATATTCAGCTCCGAAGTCCATTAAGATAACATCTCCGTTTTTACAGGCTTTATTGTTTTCTATATAGTGTAAAACACAGGCGCTTTCACCAGAGGCAATTATAGGTGTGTAGGCAAATCCACGAGATCTATTTTTAACAAATTCGTGTAGGATGTCTGCCTCGATCTCGTATTCCATTACGCCGGGCTTAATGGTTTTTAAAATCCTTTTAAAAGCATTTTCAGTAAGCGTGCATGCTTTTTGAATGAGTTCAACTTCTACGGCATCTTTTATTGCGCGTATTTTATGCATTATCGGAGCGCTTCGCTCGTATTGGTGAATAGGGTAATTTTTGCGAATCCATTTTCCAAATCGATCGTCTCGTGTTTCTACTTCTGTAGCAGCTCGTAAGTGTTCGTTGCTATTTAAATAAACATGAGCTGCCTCGCTCATTAAAGTTTTAAGAACAGACTCAAATTGATCTAGCCAATAAACAGTGCGAATTCCCGAGGTATCAAAGGCACTTTCTTTATCTAGTTTGGCTCCTTCCCAAACCGCAATATGGGCATTTGTTTCCTTTAAGAATAAGATTTCTTTGTGCTTATAATGAAACGAATCTGGAAACAATATAAGTATAGATTCTTCCTGATCTACACCAGAAAGATGAAACAGATCGTTGTTTTGACGAAACTCCATTGTACCATCTGCATTGGTTGGCATAACATCGTTGGAGTTAAATATTGCTAAAGAGCTTGCTGTAAGGTTTTTGCAAAACCGAACTCTATTTCTAATGAATAATTGATGGTCTATTTGTTCGTATTTCATAGTATTTGTTTTTCAATTTTTACACATCAAACAAATATAGGTTTAAGAGTTGTAAACTTTAAAGCTAAGGATTGAAATTTTGAAAAGGATTTAAACACGGTAGAATAAGAGCCTAAATTTGGGCTTATTAATAGATGGTTTACCTCAATACTTCCATTCGGTATGCATCTAGCTTTACAAAGATAAAGAGTAGTATACTAAAACCCCAAAGAGAGGAGCCTCCATAGCTAAAAAAGGGGAGTGGAATTCCGATAACTGGCATCAAGCCAATTGTCATGGAGATGTTAATGAAGAAGTGACAGAAAAGTATGGTTGCAACCCCGTAGCCGTAAACTCTACTAAACGAAGATCGTTGCCTTTCGGCTAGTATAACCAAACGGAAAAGTAGTAGAACAAAGAGGACAATGGTTAGTGTTGAGCCGATAAAGCCCCATTCTTCGCCAATGGTACAGAAAATAAAATCGGTACTTTGTTCGGGGACAAAATTAAACTTTGTTTGTGTTCCATCTAAAAATCCTTTACCCAAGAAACCGCCAGAGCCAATTGCAATTTTTGATTGATGTAGGTTGTATCCCACACCATGGATGTCGTCAATTTTTCCAAGAATTAGGTCTATTCTATTTTGCTGATGCTGTTTTAAAATATCCGAGTATAAAAAATCAACAGACTTTACAAAGCCTAAACTCATAACTAAAGTGAGCAGTGCATATTTTAGGGGGCGTTTGTTCTTTTTTAATAAGTAAGCAAATAGTGCGGAAAAACCCGCTACCAAGAGCATAGCTACTTTTTGGTCGTACTTTACGGTAACTATAAATAGGGCGATAGTTAAAGCCACTACAGCCAGATAAATACCAGAAATCCCTTCTCTATACAGCACTAAAAAGAGGGAGGCAAATACGATTGCAGAGCCTGCATCTGGTTGCAACATTATAAGTACAATTGGAAGAATAAGGATTGCAAAAGCTTTTATCTGATTGCTAATTTCCTGCAAATTAATACTCAACTGACTTAAGTATTTACTCAGGGCAAGAAGGGTTCCTACTTTGGCAAATTCGGAGGGTTGCATGCTAAAACTCCCGAGAGCATACCAAGATTTTGCTCCACCAATTTCTTTTCCAAAAAGAACTACACCTATTAAAAGCAGCATCATTACTGCATAAATTAAATAGGAAAATGTGGTGTAAAATTTACCGTCAATTATAAGGATTATGGAAATCCAGATCCCAGAAGTGGCCATCCAGAAAAGTTGTTTTCCCGGTTCGGCACTCATGGTAAGTAGCTTGAAATTTCCTTCGTCGTAGTTGGCTGCATAGATGTTTAACCAACCAAAAAGCAACATTAAAAGATAAATAATTACTAAGGTCCAGTCTATGTTAGCGAAAAAGTTTTTGTTAGTTCTCATTTTCCGGAGTCATTAAATTGCCGTTCTGAATAAATGCTTCTTGTTTGGTATTAGTAACCTTACCCGTTAAATATTTTTCAATCATTAAGCTCGCAATAGGAGCAGCCCATGTAGATCCCCATCCACCGTTTTCTACATACACAGCTATAGCTATTTGGGGCGAATCTTTTGGTGCAAAGGCAATAAATATAGAATGGTCGTCTCCGTGAGGATTCTCTGCAGTTCCTGTTTTTCCACAAACTTCTATTCCTTTAAGGCGTGCAGTTTTTGCTGTTCCATGTTTACTGGTAAACACTCTTTCCATTCCATCGATAACCTTATTAAAGTGCTTTTTGTCTACACTGGTGTATTTAGGACTGGTATACGTGCTGTCGTTTAAAAATTCTCCGGCTATTTTTCTAACTATATGTGGGGTGTAGTAATGCCCTCTGTTTGCTATGGCTGCACACATGTTTGCCATTTGTATAGGCGAAACCACGAGTGCGTCTTGTCCAATCGCTAAAGAAATAACTGTAGGAGCTTTCCACCTTCGTTCCCCGTATTGTTTGTTGTAAAATTCAACACTTGGAACACGTCCTTTCCTACCGTTGTAGAGGTCGTTGTTAAGAAAATTCCCCAAACCAAAACTCAGTATGTGATTTCTCCAATTATCATATCCTTCTGCAGCTGTGGGGTATTTTTCTACAATACGTCTAAAGGTGTTGCAGTAGTATGCGTTGCAAGATTGGGTAATAGACTCTACTAGGTTTAAAGGCGATCTATGTGCATGGCAACCTACTTTTAATTTTGCACTAAACCGCCAGCCTTCGTCGCAAGAAAAGCGGGTGCCAGAATAAATCACTTCTTCTTGCAATCCCACCAGTGCATTGAGTAATTTAAAGGTAGAGCCTGGCGGGTATTCTGCGAGTAAGCTTCTGTCAAACAAGGGTTTGTCCTGGTCTTTATACATTCGGTTAAAATTTGGCGAACGCGACCGACCGATTAGTAAATTCGGATCGTAAAAGGGGCTGCTTACCAGCGTTAAAATTTCTCCAGTTGCTGGTTCTATTGCTACGATGGCGCCTTTTTTATTTAGCATTAACTGTTCTGCGTATTCTTGTAATTGAATGTCTATACTCAGCTCTAAATCTTTTCCATTTACAGCCAAACTATCGTATTTACCGTTCTCAAACTTTCCTTTAGATCGGTTCCAAACATCGCGAATTAGGTACTGTACACCTTGGGTGCCTCGAAGTTCTTTTTCGTAGGAATTCTCTACGCCACTCATTCCGTAGTTGTCGTTCTTTTTATAGTAGTTTTTCTTTTTTAAAACATAATCGGGCACCTGGCTTACATAGCCTAAAACATGGGCTGCAGAGTGCTGAGGATACTCGCGCATGGTTCTTTCTTGTAAATAAAAACCTGGAAATTTGTAAAGTTTCTCTTGTAGTTCTGCAGCTGTTTTTTTAGCTATTTCTTTTACAAATACGGAGGCTCTATGTCTGGAGTATTTACGTGCTCTAGAAAACTGCTTGTCAAAATAGGCTTTATCTATGGCGATAATATTGCAGAGCTCTAGGGTGTCCATACCCTTTACATGCCTTGGTGTAACCATCAGGTCGTAGGCCCTTTGGTTGGTTACCAATAAGGTGCCATTTCTATCGTAAATATAACCTCTTTCGGGGTATAAAGTAAGTGCTTTTATTACATTGTTATCGGCAGATAATTTGTAGGAATCATCGAGTACTTGAATTCCGAAAAGCTTAAGTAGAATAAAAAACGAACTTATACCAATTAGGAAATAGAAAAAGAGTCTGCGTTCTGCGAATTTATTTCTACTCATCTTCTTTTAGAATTGGAGCGTAACGATTCCAGGATGAGGATAAATAGTAAGCTTGCAATGGTGCTTACTACGGCTCTAAAAAAGGTGTCGGTAAACTCGTTTAAGCGAAATGCCTCTAAGAAAAATAAGGTAAAATGATGAATGAAGCACAAGAGTCCTGTATAGGTAAAAAACCGCCCAAGTTTTAATTGTTTTACGCTAATTGCATCTAAATCTTCGCCACCTTTTACAGAAACAAGCGATAAAATACTGGGTCTAACGTAGGCAAGCAGAACTGAGGCAGCAGTATGTATACCGTAACTATCGGAAAATACATCTATGGTAAAACCCATAATAAATGCCAACACTAAAACACCGGCTTTAGAAAGTTTAGGCGGAAGCAGCATTATAAAAAGCACATATACATATGGATTTAGATACCCACTTATTTGTACGTTATTTAGAAACAATACTTGGAGACCTATAAGCGTAAAAAACCGAACAGTATGTTGTAATGTTTTAGTCACCTTTTTGAGATTCTAATTTTTTTCGTTCTAATTTTTGAGCATCTTTTATAACATATACAAAGTCTACATTTGTGTAGTCTACACTTAAGTCTACTTCAATAGAATAAAAGTTAGCTGCCGGCTCTCTTTCAAACCGGTTAATCGTTCCAATAGAAATCCCTTCTGGGAAAATACTGGAGTAGCTGTTGGTTACTAAGCTGTCTCCAACAGAAATAGAAACGTATTTTTCAATAGACTTAAGTTGGGCATAATCTTTTGATTTTCCATCCCAATGAAGTTCTCCAAAATGATTCGATTTATTCAAACGCGTACTTATTACGGTGCTTTTATTCAATACACTCATTACCGTTGCATAATGCTTACTCACATCTCTTACAATTCCTACAACACCCTCTTTTGTGCAAACCCCCATGCCACTTTCTATGCCATGTAAGGTTCCTTTGTTTAAGGTTAAGTAATTGTTTCGTTTGTTGTAGGAGTTTTTAATAACCTTAGCAGCAATGTATTGGTAATTATCGTAGCGAATTTCTTCGCTCTTATCTCTTTTTAATTCCCTGCTTTTTAATAAGGCATTTTCCTCGGCTAAAAAGCTGTTTACTTCTTTGAGCGAAAAATATTCTTTGGAATTATTGAGTCCATCAAGGAGTTGTCCCGACCAATTTATAGCGGAATTAGCAAATCTAGATGATTGATAATAATGACTTTGCAGTAGCATTCCCAGGGCGATAGTTTCCAAAAGAATGAATAGGAATAAAACGTGATGCCTAAGGAAAAATGCAATTAAGTTACGCATGTGTTCATAGGTTTTCTACTTCATTAAGAAGCTGAAAGATTCAATGTTTTTTAGTGCTATTCCAGTGCCACGAACTACCGCTCTCAATGGATCTTCTGCCACGTAAACGGGTAATTCTGTTTTTTTAGATATTCGATTGTCTAAGCCTCTAAGCATGGAGCCTCCACCAGCTAAATATATACCTGTATTGTAAATGTCTGCAGCTAATTCTGGCGGTGTCATGGCTAAAGCTTGCATTACGGCGTCTTCTACTTGAATAATAGACTTGTTAAGTGCTTTGGCAATTTCTTTACTCGAAACAGTAATTTGTTTTGGTTTTCCCGTCATTAAATCACGTCCTTGAACTGGGTAGTCTTCTGGAGGTGTTTCGAGCTCTTCAACTGCAGAACCAACATTTATTTTAATTTTTTCTGCTGTTCGTTCACCTACAAATAGGTTGTGCTGTGTTCGCATATAATACACAATATCGCTGGTAAATACATCGCCAGCAACCTTAATAGATTTATCGCAAACAATACCTCCAAGAGCCAGTACTGCTATTTCTGTAGTACCTCCGCCTATGTCAATAATCATGTTTCCTTTTGGCTCTAAAACATCTATCCCAATACCAATAGCAGCGGCCATTGGCTCGTGGATTAGGTAAACTTCCTTAGCGCCAATTTGTTCTGCAGAATCTTTTACCGCTCTTTCTTCTACTTGTGTAATTCCAGAGGGAATACAAATAACCATACGAAGTGATGGAGAAAAAAACCTGCTTTTAAGGTTTGGGATGGTACGAACGAGTTCTCGAATCATTTGTTCCGATGCGCCAAAATCGGCAATAACACCATCTTTTAACGGACGTATTGTTTTTATACCTTCATGAGATTTACCGTGCATCTGTTGCGCCCTTGTTCCAACCGCAATAATTTTTTCGGTTTTACGATTAATTGCTACGATAGATGGTTGATCTACAACAACCTTGTCATTATGAATGATAAGTGTATTTGCCGTTCCTAGATCAATGGCGATGTCCTGCATCATGAAGTCAAACAATCCCATGGGCTCTTTCTGTTTTTATGTTAAAACAACAATTAAACCTTTAAGGTCTGTTGTTGGTACGCATCAATATTAGTGTTTAAAGTGTCTTGTGCCAGTAAATACCATTGCCATTTGATGTTCATTACAATAGTCAATAGACAATTGATCTTTAATAGAACCTCCGGGTTGTATTACTGCTTTAATACCTTCTTTGTCTGCAATTTCAACACAGTCGGGGAAAGGGAAGAAAGCATCCGAAGCCATTACTGCGCCATTTAAATCAAAGCCAAAAGCTTTTGCTTTAACAATTGCTTGTCTTAAAGCATCTACTCGAGATGTTTGGCCTACACCACTCGAAATTAATTGCTTGTTCTTAGCAAAGATAATGGTGTTCGATTTTGTGTTTTTACAAAGTTTTGATGCAAAAGCTAAATCAGATTTTTGGTCTTCTGTAGCGCTAACTTTACAAACATCCTTCATGTTTGCAATTTCATCTGTCTTCACATCTTTGTCTTGTTCTAAAACACCGTTCAGTATAGTTCGAACGGTTTTAGAAGGCATGATTACTTCTTTTTGTATAAGAACGACGCGATTTTTCTTTGTTTTAAATAGTTCTAAAGCAGCCTCATCGTAAGCTGGAGCAATAATTACTTCGAAGAACAATTTATGAATTTCTTGGGCAGTTTCAATATCTACTTTTCGATTAGTTATCAACACCCCGCCAAATGCAGAAACTGGGTCTGCAGCAAGTGCGTCTTTCCAAGCATCTACTAGGTTTTTTCGGGACGCTAGGCCACAAGCATTGTTGTGTTTTAAAACCGCAAAAGTTGTGTCCGTAAATTCTGCCATCAAGCTTACGGCAGCATCAATATCTAAAAGGTTGTTGTAGGATAATTCTTTACCGTTTAATTTGTCAAATACCTCATCTAATTTACCGTAAAACGTGCCTTTTTGATGTGGGTTTTCGCCGTATCGAAGTGTTTTAGATTCTTGTATACTTTGCTTCAAGGCTGTAATAGAGCCGTCGTTAAAGTAGTTAAAGATGGCCGTGTCGTAATGTGAAGAGATGTTGAATGCTTTGCTGGCAAAACTTTTTCTTTGTGCCAGTGTAGATGCTCCATTTTGAGATTTTAAAATATCCAATGCTACTGGGTATTCTTCTCTAGAAGGAACAATGAGCGTATCTCTGAAATTTTTAGCTGCTGCACGAATTAAGGAAATTCCTCCAATATCAATTTTCTCTACTATAGCTTGTTCTTCTGCACCCGATGCAAGGGTGTCTTCAAAGGGATAAAGATCGACTACAATTAGATCTAGTTCTGGTATCTTATATTCTTCCAGCTGCTTAAGGTCGTTTGGCTCGTGCCTACGAGCTAAAATACCACCAAATACATTGGGGTGAAGTGTTTTAACACGTCCTCCTAAAATAGAGGGGTAGCTTGTCAATTCTTCAACAGGGACAACAGATACACCCAAGTTTTCAATAAATTTTTGAGTTCCTCCGGTGGAGTATATGGTTACTCCTAAGCGGTTTAATTCTTCAATAATTGGTTCCAAACGGTCTTTATGATAAACCGAAATAAGGGCGTTCTGAATTTTTTTCAAAGCTTTAATTTTGAGATGCTTAATACTAAGGCAAAAGTAGAAATTCACTTTTGATTTATGGGGTATTAACAGATCAAATTTTAAACATTTTTAAAGTGATAATGAGCTTGGAAAAAGGCTTGATCTATTTCAAATATTTAAGAATACTCTCCTGTTGTTTTAGAATGCACTTTTTCTCATACAATACCGAAAGTCTGGTATGCATAAGTACAGAACCCGCTGCTGGAAACAACAACCATTTTGAAAAATCTACATCGAAAGCATACAAAAGTGCAGCCATTATGATAACTACATCAAAAATATAAGTAACGGCTCTTAGGGCTTTTATGTTCTTGCCATTTTTTTCTATCCTCATAGTGAGGTCGGGTAAATTCTCTTTTTTTAAACTTTCTAATTCCAAAATGTTTTGTTTAATTGTCACTAAATTTAAGGATTATATGTAAACAGCCAAATTATGCATGTTGAAAATGTAAGAGACTACTGTTTAGCTAAAGCTGCGGTTACAGAAAGTTTTCCTTTTGACGAAACTACTTTAGTTTTTAAGGTAGCCGATAAAGTGTTTGCTTTATTGAGTTTAGATAAAAAACCTTTGAGCATAAATTTAAAATGCAATCCAGAAAGGTCGGTTGAGTTAAGGGAGCAATACTTGTCTGTAAAACCAGGCTACCATATGAATAAAACGCATTGGAATACGCTTATCGTTGAGGGCGAATTGCCCAAACAATTAGTAGAAGACTTAATAGATCATTCGTACAATTTGGTGGTTTCTAAATTGACTAAAAAAGTTAAATCTCACTATAATTTGGATTAAGAATTCCTTAAAATTTAGGTTTGTGTGGCTTACTGTTTAATAAAAGATTGCTGCGTGCTTTTACCACTGCTCTTATAACTAAGTAGATATACTCCTGGTTTAAGCTCCGATAAGTCCAATTGAATTTTACTCAAGCAGGAGTTTCCTATGTTTACTTCTCTTCCATCTAAACTCATCACTTTGTAGCTCAATTCAGTTCCTAGTTTATTTTCAATAAATAAATAATTATTTACTGGGTTTGGGTAGGTTTTTACCGCTGTTTTTACTTCTTCTGTACCAATTGTATATTCAGGATAAAATCGGAATACAGTTCCATTTTCAGGAACGCTTGTGTAATAATAGGTTGGCTCTTCCTCTAATTGGCTGTAATCAAGTTGATAAACTCCGTTTACTTCACTTAGAATGAAACCCGATGCTGTCTCAAAATCCGAATTTATATCCACAAAACCACTACAGTTCATCTCTTGGTACCAAAAGTTATCGTCTACATTAGAGTTTCCAAAATGTATTTCTATCATATCGGAACCCTCATACATCCATAACTGAAAGTTCATGTAATACGCAAGTAACTCATCCTCAAAAAAGCCAACGTTACGCCACTCAATTTTTAAAATTTTACTTCCATTTGAGCCACTTGTTTTATACGATATAGGCGAAAGAGAACCCAAACTGTCAATAGAAGTCCCCTGTTCATATTCTGCAAAACCTCTGTCTATAATGTCTGCTCTAATAGGCCAAAGACTATGCTCAAGGTCTAATGAGTAAAGCATAGCTCCATAACCACCCTCTAAGGTGAGCTCACTTATTGGTGAATTAAACAGCTTAAACTCAAAATCTATGGGAATGTTAAATTCTGGGTCATCCCAAACATTAGAATTGTTAAGGCTAATTGAGTTTGATAAGTCACTGTAATTGTTTGAAAACTGTTCGAAGTAATAGTTCACTTCTTGAGCAATAGCTAGACTGCTGAATAGTAAGCTGCTGATTATTAATTTTTGGATTTTCATATTAATTATGTTAAATTTCGGCTAATATATAAATAATTAATTAGATGTATTGTTTATTTTCAAAGTTTAAAAAATCAAGAATTATTTTAGCCTCTTTATTTGCATTGCCCTTAAAAAATCGAAATCATTCAATCGGTTTTAAGAAGTCGATTAATAATTCTATTTTTACCTAAATGCTATTTTTCCTCTAAATAAACGGCTTGTGCTTTTGTCAAAATTCAAATATTTTGGAGTTTATATTATTCCATTTCTAGGTATTTTCACCTTTAATGTAAGTGGGGTTTCCGCATACTTAGGTTTGCTTTTTCTTTTTGTATTTGTTCCAATATTGGAGCTTATGGTTCCAGCAAATACGGCTAACTTCGATAAAACAGAAAAAGAACAAGCCCAAAAAGATTTCTTCTACGATGGTGTTTTGTATTTGCTAGTGCCTCTGCATTTGTGGGTCGTTTATAGCTTTCTTGTTGGTATTTCCAATCCTTTATTAGCAACTTCCGATGCGATAGCATACGTGTTTATGATGGGAACTGTATTGGGTGTAGTTGGCATAAACCTAGGTCATGAACTTGGGCATAAAACAGGTAAATCTATCAAAATGTTGTTTTCTCAAATAATGCTCACCACTTCCATTCAAAATCATTTTACTACGTACCATAACGCCGGTCATCATAAAGATGTGGCTACCCCTGCAGACTATACTTCTGCCGAGGAAGGTGCTAATTTTTATTTGTTTGCAATTCGATCTCAAGTAGGGGGTTATTTTAAAACTTGGAGGCTAGAGTCTAAAAAGCTGCGTATTCAAAGCAAAAGTAAGTGGAGAAATCCAATGTTTGTTTACACGCTAGTACAGCTTATGTTTTTTGCTGCAATTTTTAGTTTTTTTGGACTTTTTGCAAGCCTGTGCTACTTTGCCGCAGGGGTGTTTGGAATATCAATATTAGAATCTCAAAATTATTTTGCTCATTATGGCTTGCGCCGTAAAAAAGATGAAAAAGGCAGATACGAGAAAGTACAAGCGCATCATTCTTGGAACTCGGATCATGTTTTTGGACGTGTTTTATTGTTTGAGTTAACTCGTCATTCAGACCACCATCATCTGGGAGGAAAGCCTTATCAAATGTTAAATTCCAAACAAGAATACCCAACCTTGCCTTATGGGTATCCGGCGATGTTACTCTTGTCTTACGTTCCTTTTTTGTTTCGTCCAATTATGAAAAAGCAACTTATGCTGCTTAAGGTTAGCTAAGCTTAAAAAGCACGAGTAATTATTCATTTTAGTCATACTTATCAATAGTTCATCCTTATGAATGAAGCACTCAATATAGCCATTTTACAATGCGATGTGCATTGGGAAGATTCGTCTAAAAATAGAGATCAAATAGAAGAATATCTTGAAAGTTTGATGGATACAGATCTTATTGTACTTCCAGAAATGTTCAATACGGGTTTTTCTGTTTCTTCTACTCATTTGGCAGAAATCATGGATGGTCCTACTGTAAATTGGATGAAACGTATTGCTAAAAAGCACCACTCTGTACTTTGCGGTTCTCTTATGATTGAAGAAAATGGTTTTGTATACAATAGACTTGTGTGGGTTGAACCTTGTGGGAGTATTCAGCACTACGACAAGCGTCATTTGTTTAAGCTTATAGGCGAACAGAAGTATTTTACTCCCGGCACTAAACGTTTGCTTATTGAGTACAAAGGCTGGAAAATTTGCCCACTTATTTGTTACGATTTAAGATTCCCTGTTTTTTCTAGAAATGATGTGGATTACGATTTACTCTTGTACGTTGCTAATTGGCCAAACAAACGAATTTCTGCTTGGGATGCTTTGTTAAAAGCGCGTGCTATAGAAAATCAGTCGTTTGTGGTTGGTTTAAATAGGGTAGGGGTAGACGGTTGCAAAGCGCATTACTCTGGGCATTCTCAAATTATAGACCCCGAGGGAAGTGTCGTAACGATGGCTCCAGATAACGAATCTGGTTTACTTGAATTTACGCTTACAAAAGCGTCTATTTTACACGTGCGTAATCGCCTTCCTTTTTTATCTGATCGGGATGATTTTAATTTAAAAGGTAGTTAGCCAAATGGGGTTTATATTTCTGGTTTATATAAGCCAATCGATCTCGAATTCCCAATTTGCTCTTAGTTTAATCTCTCCAGTATAATAAAATACTTTTTCTGGCTGAATATTTTCTAGATAGTTTCCCGGACTCCACTTTCCATTTTTATCACTGTCAAGTGTTATTCTTAATTGGTAGGAATCAGGTAAGATTTTAGAAAATTTTAAGTCGCTTTGCGCATCTATTCTTCCCACAATTTTACGGTCTTTTAAGAGCTCAATAAAATAGTCTGTTTCGTCCGTTTCTAGGTTAACTTTTAGGGCAGCTAAAGCACTGCGCTTTTTGGTGTAAAACGAAATGTTCGTACTGTCGTTCGTGTTTTCATAAGTACTTAAAACAGCTCCATCATTTAAAATAAGAGTGTAGGTCTGTTCTGCTTGTTGCTCAAAATTAATAAAGAGTTCGAAATGGTTAAATTCTACAGCATACTCAATTTGAACTGAATCTAAAATAATGCTTATTTGAGACGTATCAATTGTTAGTATCGGAGCGTTTGCATGAACATGTAAAGTGTTTTTTTCTCTCAGGTACTTTTCTCGAACCGAAAGTTTTATGTTTTGTTTTTGCAAACTATCTAATTGCACCATAGCAGAGTCTACATGTTCGTTTACCTTTGAGAACAGTATAAAAGAGTCCTCAGGAAAATCTAGAGCCCACACAAAAACACTGTCTAATTCTGTTTTGTATATTAAGTCTGTACTGGAATAAACCTCCGCTGAATCTATTAAAGCATTGTAAGCAAAATGAATTCTACCATTTTCTTTAGCTCGAGTATCTAAAAGTTTTAATTCGGCCTCTTCTTTAAAAAGCCAAAGATCAAAATTACCCGTGTCTGTGCTGTTAACTAGGTTTTTATAAAAAGCAATTTGTTCCGAAGAACCATCGTACTGGTAATTGCCATTTACATCCTCAAAAGCACATAATTCAAAAGTTCCAGCTCTAATGTGGTCAATTCGAAAAGTGCCATCTTCCTTAATTAAACCAAAATAATCAGGCTTTTGTAGAAACAGTGTTGAGTCTCTATCATCGGCTTCTTTTTGGTACACTCCAACAATAATTTGTTCTCCAATCTTAGCGGAATGACAAGAATTGACTCGGCCTTTTATAAAAAGAGAATCCAACTCATCTCCGGTACTAAATACCAAGGTGTAGTTTTCTAAAATATTTCCTTCGTGGTAGTCTGCAATTCCTTTACCGAAATTAAAAGTATAGGTGGTGTTAGGGTTTAGTTCTTCTTCTTCTAACTCTAATTGTAATTTTTTTCCTTTAAGCTCCATTACTGGCTGCTTACTTAAGGGCGGAGAAATAAGGAGTTCTTTTTGTAAATTATTTAGTTTTACATACTCATCAAACTCTATTTTAACTACCCTTGGAGTTGTATTAGTTTCTTCTTGCTCCGGAAAAGATTTAACTACCAGAGGCGCTTCTAGATCCTTTTCTCCTCCAGATGGACTTTGTATGCTTGCACATTGCCAAAGAATGAGCATAGCTGTAAAAGTGAATAAAAAATAGGTCGATTTAGGCATCAAAAATAGTTTCCAGTTTATCTAAAGCTCCAATCGTATTGGTCGAGATTTTCGATACAAGCTTTGAGTAATTCTATAGATTGTTGAATGTCATCTTTATGCGCCATTTCTATAACCTGATGAATATGACGTGTTGGAATAGATACTGCACCAGCAATTGATCCTCCGGCCGTAAAACGTTGAATACCCATGGTGTCAGTTCCACCAGCTGGTAAAATTTCTACTTGGGTGTTTAGGTTTTTCTTTGCTGCAAGTTCTTTCATATAACGCACCATTCGATAGTCGCAAATGGTTTGAGAATCCATAATTTTAATGGCTGCTCCTTTTCCAAGTTCTGTTATTTTTTCGTGTGCTGCTGCCCCAGGCACATCGTAAGCAATGGTGGTATCCAAGCCAAAACCAAAGTCGGGTTGAATTTGTAAAGTTGCTACTTGTGCGCCTCTAATTCCTACTTCTTCTTGAACCGTAAATACTCCGTAAACATCGTATGGAAATTCTTTTAATTGCTTTAGTGTTTCGATAAGTATGAACACCGATACTCTGTTGTCTATAGATTTACAGTTTACACAATCGCCCATTTCTATAAGTTTCCGTTCTCGTGTAATAGAATCTCCTACAGAAATGTATTTAATGACTTCGTCCCTGGATCTACCTAAATCAATAAAGTAGTCGGTTGTTTTTGGAACCTTTGTACGTTCTGCAGCCGTCATTACATGTATGGGTTTTGAGCCCATAACACCAACCAAATCTTTTTTTCCGTGAATAATTACGCGCTGAGCTGTTAGGGTTTTAGGGTCGAATCCTCCAAGGGTGTGAAAGCGAACAAAGCCCTTGTCATCAATATGAGTTACTATAAACCCAATTTCATCCATGTGGGCTCCTATCATCACTTTTTTATCCGATGATGTTCCTCTTTTTAGCGCGGTTAAATTACCCATGTTATCGATGCTGTATTCATCAACAACATCTTTTATCTGGTTTATAACCAGTTCTCGTACTCTTTGTTCGAAGCCTGGAGCTCCCGCTATTTCACATATAGAGGCTAGTAAAGGAACGTTAATGTTTTCCATTATTCTATGCGGCTTAGTTTCATCATGTTGGTCATTCCTTTTTGAGTAATTGGCATACTGGCTATATTTACTACAAAATCTCCTTCTTGAACAACTTCTTTTTGTTTGATGATGTTTTTGATGTCTGCAATCGTGTCGTCTGTACTTACAAAATCGTTGTAGTAGTAACCTCTAACACCCCAAAGTAAGCTTAGTGTGTTCATTATTTTACGGTTGCTGGTAAAAATACAAATCTTACTCGGAGGTCTAAAACTGGCAATTTTAAATGCATTGTAACCAGAGTGTGTCATTGTCATTACAGATTTTGCCCCAACTTGTTCCGCTATTTTACAAGCGTTATAACAAATGGTGTCCGAAACAAAACGTCCATCTTTTTTGTCAATAGGTGGAAACTCTTCCATGGTTAAATCGGCATAATTCTCAACGTTTTTAACAACCTTATTCATGGTTTTTATAACGCGAATTGGATGTTTCCCCACCGAAGTTTCTCCACTCAACATCACTCCATCTACTCTGTCGTGAACGGCATTTGCAACATCGTTTACATCCGATCTACTTGGACTTAAACTGTCCATCATGGATTCCATCATTTGAGTTGCAATAATTACGGGTGTTGAGTATTTAATGCACTTGCGGGTAATCATTTTTTGAAGGTTAGGTACGCGTTCCATTGGAACTTCCACACCCAAATCTCCACGAGCTACCATAACAGCATCCGACTGCTTTATAATTGCATCTATTTGTCGGATAGCTTCGGGTTTCTCTATTTTTGCTATGACTCTAGCATGCGAATTGTTTTTGCTGATAATGTTTTGTAGTTCAATCACATCTTCTACATTGCGAACAAACGATAGTCCAAGCCATTCTACACCAATTTTGAGTGCGAAATCTAAATCAGCTAAATCTTTAGGGGTAAGGCAAGGCAGCGATATTTTAGTGTTTGGAAGGTTAACACCCTTTTTAGATTTTAGTGCACCGCCTTGTATAACTTTAGCTTTAACTTCGTTGAGCATGTTTGTAGCCTCAGCTCTAAGTATAAGTTTTCCATCGTCTAACATAATTCTGTCTCCTATTTTAACATCCTTAGGGAAGTCTGGATAGGTAATGTATATTCGAGATGAATCGCCAATACACTCTTCAGTGGTTATGGTTAATTCTTGCCCTCTTTTTAAAACTTGGTCAGCTTTAACCTCACCTAATCTTAGCTTAGGGCCTTGTAGGTCTCCTAATACAGCAACATTTCGGTCTTCTTCTCGGTTAAGTTCTTGAACCCATTCAAAAATTTGTTTGGCTTGTTCGTGATTACTGTGAGAAAAATTTATTCTAGCAACATTAAGTCCAGAGGCAAACATTTCTTTTAAGATAGCCTTGTCGTACGACGAAGGACCTATTGTGGCAACTATTTTTGTTTTGTTCATTAGATAATCAAATTTTCTTTAGACTTAAGCTCTGTAATGTTTATTACATGAGCGCTTTGTATACGGTCGAGGTTTTTAATGCTTTTTAGAAGGGCAAGCTTGGATTCCTGGTTAAAAATGCCATGTATTTGTAGAAAATAGTCAATGTTAGCGTTTTCTGGAATAAGTTTTTTTATTTTTTTTATATTCTGGATGTAACCATCAAAAATAGTACCCTGATTTTGGTTGCTGTCACTGCATAAGATTGTGCTTGTGTTCGCAATCATGTACCATTGGTTTTGAAATTGTTTATCCCAAAATTCAAATTGAGAAAAGTTGGCTTCTTCTAATCCATCCTGAAAAGACATGATTACGTCGTTTTTACTTCTCTTTAATGAAGTTTGTAGTGTTTTGTTTATATGGTAACCTAGGGAATAATCTTTTAAAGTACTACAGATTCCTATTAATAGAAAGTCGTAATCGTATTCAAAATCTATGCTTATGTTTTTTTTATTCATTCCTTAAGATGTTCAACCTAAATTCACATCCAAAGATAGCCAAAATTGCACGCTAGAATAATTATATTTTAAGGCTTTCGCAAGCAATTTTTGCAGCCTTCTCTTCTGCTTTTTTCTTGGAGGTACTTATTGCCTTTGCCAGGGTGTTTTCTTCTAGAATAAGGGCAATTTCGAAACTTTTTTTGTGAGATTCTCCAGACTCATTTAAGAGTTTAAAGTGAAAAGATTTTGTATTTTTTTGAGTCCAGTTAATAAAATGCTTTTTGTAGCTGCTAATTTCTTTTTCAAGTTTTTCTAGCGAAAAGTGTTTTAAAATTATCTGTTGTATAATAAAGTTTCTACAAAAGGTTTCACCTTTATCCAAATATATAGCAGCGATGAGTGCTTCGAATGCGTTTCCTAAAATAGATACGGGTACTTTACCGCCTAAGTTTGTAGCTACAAAAGTGTCTATTTTAAACTCTTTAGCCAGCTTATTTAGTGTTTTCCTGCTTACGAGTTTAGACTTAATGTCTGTAAGTATTCCTTCGTCTTTATTTGGGAGTTTATGGAAGAGGTATTCGGTTATTACGGTTCCAAGAATAGAATCTCCAAGAAATTCTAAGCGTTCATTGTTTCCGTATTTAGGTTCTTCAATTGAGCTGTGACAAAATGCTTGGTAGTAAAGCTCAATTTTTTCAGGTGTAAACTCCAAAATTTTGCTCAGCTCAAGGGCTAAAGGATCTGTAGAAGGTGTGTTTAGAAGCTTAGTAAGCCATTTCATCATTAAGCTTTATAAGCTTTTAAGATGATAGAAGCATTGTGGCCTCCAAAGCCGAAAGTGTTACTCATAATAGCGTTTACTTCTTTTTTCTGAGCTTTATTTAGTGTAAAATTCATTTTACCGTCAATGTTCTCATCAAAATTATCGTTGTTTATGGTAGGAGGAATAATGCCTTTTTGTATGGCTAATATAGAGGCTATAGCTTCTACTGCTCCAGCTGCCCCTAAAAGGTGACCGGTCATAGATTTTGTAGAGCTAATATTAAGCTTGTATGCATGTTCTCCAAACACTTCTTTAATTGCTTTTGATTCTGCTACGTCTCCTAGAGGAGTAGAAGTTCCGTGTACATTTATATAGTCAATGTCTTCGGGCTTCATATAGGCATCTTCCAAAGCATTTTGCATTACCTTTATTGCTCCCAATCCCTCTGGGTGAGGTGCTGTAATATGATGCGCATCTGCAGAAAGACCACCACCCATAACTTCAACGTATATTTTGGCTCCTCTCTTAATAGCGTGCTCGTATTCTTCTAAAATTAATGTACCAGCTCCTTCGCCTAAAACAAAACCATCTCGGTCTTTATCAAAAGGTCTCGAGGCTTTAGCTGGCTCATCGTTTCGTGTAGAAAGTGCTTTAAGGGCGTTAAAGCCACCAACACCAGCTTGATTTACTGAAGCTTCAGATCCTCCAGTAACGATAATGTCGGCTTTACCCAAACGAATGTAGTTAAAGGCATCTAGCAAAGCATTTGAGGAGGAGGCGCAAGCAGATACTGTTGTGAAGTTTGGACCGCGTAAACCGTATTTTATGGATATCATTCCCGCTGCAATATCTGCAATCATTTTAGGAATAAAGAAGGGGTTGTAACGAGGAGTTCCGTCTCCGTTGGCGAATGCTGAAACCTCGTCGTAAAACGTTTTGATTCCTCCAATACCCGAGCCCCAAATTACACCAACACGATCTGGGTCTATTGCATCTAGGTCAATTTCGGAATCCTCCATTGCCTCGGCAGTAGCAACCATTGCGTACTGTGTGTAAGGGTCTTGTTTTCGTGCGTCCTTACGATCCATATGATCGTTCGGATTAAAATCTTTGACTTCGCAAGCGAATTGAGTTTTGAATTTGGATGCGTCGAAACGAGTAATTGGTGCAGCACCACTTACCCCGTTCTCCAGGTTTTTCCAATATTCTGAAACATTATTGCCTATGGGAGTTAGTGCTCCTAGGCCTGTTACAACAACTCTTTTCAGCTGCATACCGTCAATTTAAGTTTAAATTAGGCTTTTTCGATGTACTCGATTGCCGATCCAACTGTAGAAATAGCTTCAGCTTGATCGTCTGGAATTTGAATATCGAATTCTTTTTCGAATTCCATAATAAGTTCTACAGTATCCAATGAATCTGCTCCTAAGTCATTAGTGAAACTTGCTTCGTTTGTTACTTCACTTTCATCAACTCCTAGTTTGTCAACTATGATAGCTTTTACTTTAGATGCTATGTCAGACATGTCTTTATTCTTTTGGTTAATAATTTAAATGCAAAGAAATATATAAACTTAAAAACAGCCAAATTTTTTGAACCATGAAATTAGGATTCATAGATATTAGCTGGTAATGAAATGTTATTTACTTTTACACGATGACAAAAATAGCAATTTTCGCTTCAGGATCAGGCTCAAATGCCGAAAATATAATTAAGTATTTTCGAGGTGTAGAGGGTGTTCAGGTTGTTTTGGTTCTTTCTAACAAGAAAGACGCTCTGGTTTTAAAGCGTGCCCAAAATAATTTTGTTCCAACCTTTGTTTTTACCAAAGAGGAGTTAAATAGTGGTGCAAAAGTGCTTGATAAGCTTTGCGAAACGAATGCAAGCATTATAATTTTAGCAGGATTTTTGCTTAAAATCCCTAATTCACTCCTTAATTGTTATCAAAATAAAATTATAAACATTCATCCTGCTTTACTCCCTAAATATGGGGGCATAGGTATGTATGGTATGCATGTGCATCGAGCTGTTGTAGAGAATAACGAATTCGAATCTGGCATAACCATTCATTATGTAAATGAACGATACGACGATGGTGCTTTTATTTTTCAGGCCAAATGCACTGTGTTAAGCTCCGACACCCCAGAGGATGTAAAGGCGAAAGTTCAAGCACTGGAGCTTCTCCATTTTCCTAAAGTAATTGCCTCAATATTAAAATGATGATTTATATATATACAGACGGAGCTGCAAGCGGAAACCCTGGCCCAGGTGGGTACGGAATCGTAATGATATCTGGCAAACACCGCAGAGAAATTGCCGAAGGTTTTAAACATACCACGAATAATCGTATGGAATTGTTGGCGGTGATTGTTGCCCTAGAAAAGATTAAGGATCCTGGGGCAGACGTTTTGGTTACCTCAGATTCTAAATACGTTATTGATTCGGTTGTAAAGGGCTGGGTTTTTAATTGGGTAAAAAAGGGTTTTAAGAATAAGAAAAATCCAGATCTTTGGAAAAGGTTTTTGCTGATTTATAAAAAGCATCATGTTAAATTCGAATGGGTTAAAGGGCATAACAATCATCCCGAAAACGAACGATGTGATGCATTAGCTGTCCATGCTAGTAAATCTAAAAATTTGACTTTAGATCGAGCATACGAGGACTCTATAAAAGACTCAAAAGGTTTTCTTTAGTTCACTATAGATTTATTTGGCTTGAAGGTATTGCAGTACTTTTTCGTCTTCTTCAGTTTGGAGAAGTCTTGTGTATGTTTTCTTTAGAGCGAGGCTAAACTCCGAGTTACTTTCAAGTTCAACCGTGTACTCTTTTAGTATTTTAAGGGTGCAATACCTCAAGTACCATTGTTGTAGAGAAGTAATCTTAGTTTCGATTACTTCGAGCGATTTTAAATACAGATCAGCAGTTTGATTTTCTAGGAAACTCAACATGTTATTTGTCATGCCTACCACTTCAATTCCATCCGCTTTTTCATACTCTTGATGGATTAAGGCACGATCAGACAAATCGCCATTTTTTGCTATGGTATAAATAACGGCTGTTTTTAGTTCTTTATTTGCCTCAGATAGTTCTTCTTTTGCAAGTTTGTAAGCCGTTTTTTTATCAAGATAAAGCAGTGCTTTTAAAGCTTCGCTGGCAACAACATATGAGGAGTCTTTAACCATCTTTAGGTAAAGCTTGTTGTGTGCTCTGCTGGGTGTGTTTTCGTCTTTATCAAAGTAAGTACTTAGGCAGTTTATTGCTAGAGCTCTTACATCCGATTTAGGATCGCTAGAAGCCAGAATTATTAAATTGGATTCTAGCGTGTTTCGTGTTCTAGGGTCCGCCTTATCGAAGTATTCTAAAGCCTGTACTTTTAAAGCCCAAAAAGAATCGTTTAAGGCTGTTTTTATTGCTTCAGATCGTTTTGCAAAATTTGTGCTATTTGCCAAGCTATCCAAAGCTTCCATTTTATCGTAATAATGAACAGCAGTTTTGAGCTGATGAATCCATTGTGTATCTGATTTATTGAAACTAACGTCAGCTAATAGATAGTGAGTAGGGTCAAAGATGACTAATTCTGCTTTACTTTTTGTTTCGAACTCAAAGCTTTCTTCTTGTTGATTTAGTTCAATTTTATGTCTTGTTTCTACTCCGTTTGTATAAATGCTAATTTCCATAGGAATTTTATACAAAGGGGTGGTTTCCAACGATTGAGTTTGTTCAATTTTTAAAGTTACTTTATTCTCTTCAATATTTTGTTTTACCACAATTTCTGGATGACCAGCTGCCAAGAACCATTGGTTAAAGAACCAATTAAGATCCTTGCCTGATACTTTTTCCATTGCCAAACGAAGTTGATGTACTTCTACCGCTTGCTTTGCGTATTCTGTTAGGTAAAATTCTAGTCCTTTAAAAAAGGCCTCGTCTCCCAGGGTGTATCTTAGCATGTGAAGTATGCGCCCTCCTTTAGCATAGGAGTGGTTGTCGAACATGTCGTTCGGGTTTTCATTATCAAAACGAATAAGTTGTTCTTGTTTGCGAGAAGATTCGTTTAAGTATTGCCTTAGATCTGTATGAATGTAGCGTTGAGCTTCGTTTGCTGAATAGGTTCCCTCTACCCATAAGTACTCTCCGTAGGTAGCAAAGCCTTCATTTAAGGGTAAGTTAGGCCAGGACTCGCAGGTTACCCAATCTCCAAACCAGTGATGAAAGAGTTCGTGTGCAATAATCATTTCGTTCGGGTCGTCTATAAATTCTCTTTCATCCGAATAAACAAATTCTCCATGTATAACAGCTGTTGTGTTTTCCATGGCACCAGAAACATAATCTCTTACGATAATTTGAGCGTATTTTTCCCAAGGATAATCGTAGCCTAAAAGTTGCGAATAGAACTCCATCATGGCAGGTGTTTTACCGAAAATACGTTTTGCATGTTTTTCTTGATCTGGCTCAACGTAATAGTTTACGTCTAAGTCTCGCCATTTGTCTTCAATTACAGAAAACTGACCTACCGCCATCATAAATAAATAGGGTGCATGGGCTTCTTTTTGTACCCATCGGTCGGTTTTAGTTCCATCGGTATTAATGGATGAGTTTTTTAGAATCCCGTTAGAAAGTGTAGTGTATTTTTCTTGAACAGTAATGGCAATTTCCTGTGTGCATCTTTCGTTTGGTTTATCTATGCAAGGAAACCAGCAGGAACTAGATTCTGTTTCTCCTTGGGTCCATATTTGTTGGGGTTTATCCTCGGAGTTGTCTGAGTTAATAAAGTACAAACCTTTTGCATCTGTGATAGCATCTCCTGCTTCTATATCAAGTTCATCTGGCTTTGCTGTATACTTTATAAAGATTTGGTAGCTTTGGTTTCTTCTGTATTCTTTGTCTAGTTGAATGTTTAATTTTAGTTGATCGTAGGTGTATGGTAAGTCGATTTTATCACCGTTTTCATTTACCAAAGCAACCCGATGAAGATCGAAACCTTTAGCGTCTAACACAAGCGTATTTTGAGGGTAGAAGTAGGGCTTTAATTCCAAATAGGCAGTTCCCAAAAGCTGCTTTTTTTTCCAGTCAAAAGCAACATCAAGTTTTACATGAATTAGGTCATTAGCCCTTTCTGGAGCGGCACTATAAAATGCTCTTTTGGTAATTTTAGATGTTTCTAAACGCACTTCATCTAGTTGAATGTTTTTCCTTTTTTGAAGAACACTACAAGAACTCAGAACAAGCAGGGTGATAGACAATACTACATGTTTCATTATGAAAATTTTTTAGAGAAATTTTAGGCTATTTATCGGCCAGATACGTTTAGCATTTTTGTGTTCTTTTTAAGTGTTCTGAGCACTAAGGTAATTACACCACTTATTGCCAATGCATACATCCAAAATGCATCTAACTCCCAAACAGAGTTACGCATGTAATTTTCTGCTAAATCAAACAGAGAAAAAGTGAAAAAGAGTGCAAAGAAACCACTGTATTCTCTTTTAAGTACATTTTTAAGAGAAAAAAACAAATCGGGTTTTTCCCACCCGCTCATCCTTGGAAAAAATATGGGTGTTTTTAAGGTCCAGTTTAAATAAGGTTCGCCGTATTTTTTACGTAAAAAGTTTTCTTCTGCAAAAATAATTCGTTCGTAATACATCCAAAAACACATAATGTAAAACATGCTAAACCAATGAATGTTTACAAAAAGAACAATAGCAAACCACATGAAAAAGTTACCCAGGTAAAGTGGGTTTCTCATAATACTGTACATTCCTGTTGTGTTAAGCTCCTCTGCTACTTGTCCGTGGGTATTCCTGCCCGAGGTTCCTCTAGGAGTGTAGCCTAAAGTTATTCCTCTAATTAATTGGCCTAATAAGCCAACGCTTAAACAGAAAATCTCAAATAGTATGTTGTGCTCGTATGTTTCAGAAAGTTGTGTAGAATAAATGAACAAAGCCATCCCAAAAACTGCAAACGGTATGGGTAGTTTTGAGCGGTGTTTAAAAAGTTGATTTCCTTGCGCATTTAATTCCTCTATAAGAGCCATGTTTTTTTTCTTTAATTAGCTCGTCTAAATTAGTTTATATTTGACACATAAAAAAAAGTGCTAAAATATGTTTAAGACTACCGTTAACAACCAATTATTTGAAATCGTTTTCTCTGACAAATCAGGCTTAAATGGCTTACTAAATAACGAATCCTTTAAAATGGATTTAGTCAAGCAAGGTACAGTTTATCATGTACTTCACAATTCTAAAACCTATGCACTCGAAATGTTATCCTTTAATAAGGATGAGAAAAGTTGTGTGGTAAAAGTTAACAATAAAGAGGTAACTGTTTTTGTAAAAGACAAGTACGATGCTTTGTTAAAGCAGCTTGGAATGGAAAACTTGAACAGTAAGAAGGTGAACGAGGTAAAGGCTCCAATGCCCGGTTTGGTTTTAAGTATTTTAATAGAACCTGGTCAGGAAATTTTTAAAGGTGATGGGTTGTTTGTTCTGGAGGCAATGAAAATGGAAAATATTATAAAATCTCCAAGCGATGCTGTTGTAAAATCTATAGAAGTAATAAAGGGCAATGCCGTTGAAAAAAACGAAGTACTCGTTAAATTTGTGTAATGATTGATGGAGCACACTTTCTAGGTTAGAAATTTGATTACATACCCAAAATCCAAGCTAAAGATGATCCGCCTAAACTTTTTGCTAAGCTTTTTACTCTGTTTTTAAACTCGGTATCCATGGGGTCGTATGGCACTAAAATAGGCTGGCCTAGGCTGTCTGTTCTGTACAAATCCTCCTTGGTTTTATTTCTTAAAAGGGCCTCACTAGACATGCCAAAATAAAAGCCAAACACAGCATTTTCTCCCAAAGGATCAGCATATTCCATTGCATCTCTAACGCCTCTTTTTAATTGTCTTATAATAATACTGTTTCTTGGGTCTATTTTTAAGAAGTCAACATCGTCAGAAAAATACGTCTGAACATAAGGTTCGTTGTACACTTCTGCGTACAATATAAAGTCACTAATTTCTGTAATGGTGCATTCTACAACCGAACCATCTTTTAAATGGACAAAGTCTTGTGCCTTTATCTGTCCAGTAAACAGAGCTAAAATAAAGCCAAGCTTTGTAAAGTATTTAAAAATCTTATTTTTCACCCAGTGAAGGTAAGAATAGTTATCGTAGTAATTTGCTGTGTAAATTAGTCTTTTAATTTGATGTCTACCTGAACTAAAGCTTTAAATCTTTTCATTCTAGTATTCATATCAACTGGACTTAAATAAGCAATTCTATCGGTTCCAAATTTCTCAACTGTTAAAGAGGCAAAAGCAGAGCCGTATATAATTGCTCTCTTCATATTTTCAAAAGATAAATCATTTGTTTTTGCTAAGTAGCCAATAAATCCACCTGCAAAAGTATCTCCAGCACCCGTTGGGTCGTAAACTTCTTCTAGAGGTAGGGCGGGAGCAAAAAAGCAGTTTTCATCTTTGTTAAATAAAAGCGCGCCGTGTTCCCCCTTTTTAATAATTAAGTATTTTGGGCCCATAGTTAAAATTTTACGGGCAGCTCTTACCAAAGAATACTCTCCAGACAGCTGTCTAGCCTCCTCATCATTTATTGTTAGCACATCCACCATACTTATGGTTTCCTTAAGAGATTCCAATGCAATATCCATCCAAAAGTTCATGGTGTCTAATACCACCAACTTCGGTCTTGTTTTAAGTTGAGCTAAAACCTTTCTTTGTACAGTAGGGTCTAAGTTACCTAGCATTAAGTATTCGCAATCTTGATAATCTACAGGAACTTTTGGCTCAAAATCTGCTAAAACATTCAACTCTGTTGCTAAAGTATCCCTACTATTCATGTCTGTATGATACTTTCCTTCCCAGAAAAATGTTTTGCCATTTGGTATAACCTCAAGCCCTTGGGTATCCATTTTATGATCGCTTAGAATCTTGGAATACTCTTTAGGGAAATCATCTCCTATAACAGAAACAACATTTATGTTGTTTGTAAAATAGGATGCGGCGATCCCGATATAGGTAGCTGCGCCCCCTAAGATTTTGTCTGTTTTCCCAAGAGGAGTTTCAATTTTATCGAATGCTACTGTTCCTACAATTAATAAGCTCATAATGGACTATTTTTTTGCAAATATATTCTTTAATAAATTAATTTCTTTACTCTTTCGATTCTATTTAAATACCTCTTGTAGTTATTCCCGTCATATTAAAATAACGCCCATTTGAGCAGTATTTCTAGTTGTATTTCTTTTTTGATTTTGTGTGTTTTTATTCATGATTTAACTTCTTTTACGTCTTTTTATGGGTATTATTACTCATATTATCTTTGTTTTCTGGGTAATACTACCTATATTTACAAGCTAAACTCACACACAGAAGGTATGGATCCCCTATATTTTCTAGAGTTTATAGGTGATCGGCGCTTATCCCCCTGGTGTTGTTGAACTTTAATAATCGGGGTAACATTAACTAAATTTTTACATTATGAGAAAAAAACTGCTCTTTTTGGTAGCTTTTGTTTGTAGTTTCTCCTTGTCCGTTTTGGCGCAAGATTCTACTGCAACATGTACAGCTACAGAGGTCTTATTGACCATGACTGATTCTTACAGTGACGGATGGGATAGTGGCTCTGCTATTGTTTCTGATGTTGATGGAAACGAAGTCTTTTACGGAACTTTAGGTTTAGGTGAAGGCGAGGCTACTGAAGCTTTGTGTTTAGAAGATGGTGTTTATTCATTAACAGTTGGTGGCTCACTTTATTTAAATGAAATGAGCTTTGTGTTCGGAGATATAACTTCTGGCGGTGCTGGAACGTACAATTTTATTGTAGGTGACATCATTGTTTCGGGTTGTACTGATTCAACTGCTTTAAATTATAATGCTTTAGCTACCGAAGACGATGGTTCTTGTGTTGCTGTTGTGGAAGGTTGTATGGACGCTGCTTACGCAGAATTCAATGCCGATGCAAATGTAAGCGACGGTTCGTGTGCCATGATTAATTGTGATGCAAACTTACTTACAGTTACAGCTGGTGGTGGTTCTTTCGCAACGGAAATTTCTTGGGATATTACATTAGATACTGCTGTTGTAGCTTCTGGTGTTGCTGGAAGTGGAATGCAAATTTGTATAGAAGACGGTTACTACGACCTTAATTTATACGATTCGTATGGAGACGGTTGGAATGGAAATACAATTTCAGTTATGCTTGACACTGCTGGTTATGCTGCAGATAGCTTAGATGCTTCAGATGCTGTTATCGGTTATGGTACAATTGAAACCGGTTCTTTTGAATCTGTAGAAATGATTGTAGGTGATCTTCCAACTTTAGGTTGTACAGATGCAACTGCATTTAACTACGATGCTTCTGCTGAGGCTAACGATGGTTCTTGTGTTGCTGTATCTATGGGTTGTATAGATGTTACTGCTGAAAACTTTAACTCACAAGCCAATACTGAAGACGGTTCTTGTACATACGTACCTGGATGTATTGACCCAACTGCGGTTAACTTTAATCCTGCTGCATCAGAAGACGATGGTTCTTGTAACTACGTTTCTTGTTCGCAAACAGCTGCTTTACTTACCTTTACTATGCCGAACTCATATGGGTCGGAAACTAGTTTAAGTATTATTGATGTAAATGGTCAAGAGTTGGCTTACATCGATGGTGGTTTCGAAGATTTTTATACAAACGATTTATGTTTATCTCCTGCAAATTCTTACACGGCCATTTTAATGGATTCGTATGGAGACGGTTGGGGAATTGGAGCTTCTTTCTCGGTTACTACTTGTGATGGTTCTCTTATAGCTACCGAAGGTACTTTACTTACTGGTGCTGCAGATTCAATTGCTTTCTCTGTTCAATCTTGCGACTCTTATGTGTTCGGTTGTATGGATTCTATTGCCTCAAATTTTGATGCTTTAGCTACAGAAGACGATGGATCTTGTACTTACCTTGGTTGTACAGACCCTATGTATTTAGAATTTGATGCTACTGCAAACCTAGACGATGCGTCTTGTGTTACTTTGGCAATTGAAGGTTGTATGGATGCTGCTGCATCAAATTACGATATGGAAGCTAACTTGGAAGATGGTTCTTGTATTCTTTCTGTTCCTTGTGATTCAGGTTTAGTAGGAATGTTGATTTCTTTATCAGATTCTTATGGTGATGGTTGGAATGGAAACGAATACGCATTAGGTAATTCTATGGGT
>JGI20154J14316_10000323_pt1 | contig 42781 bp, 34 predicted proteins | sample COG_04_FD_14316 | JGI IMG/M metagenome (IMG submission 14316)
CCCCCGATACCGAAAAAGCCGAAGCCGGGGGTCTTAAACTCCAGAAAGAGGGCCAGCAAGCCGATGCCGAGGAGTGCGGGGGCAAAGGTATTCATCCATTTGGCGAGGACTTCTGAATAGGTCAAATGGAAGTCCTTGATCTCGTAAGCCCCGACACCAAAGCGAGCGTCGAGGAGCGCGTCGATCGAGTCGTAGGTGCCCGACGATAAGAGGGGCAGGGGTGGTTCGCCGTATTGGCGGGCGGCTTCGCTGGCGGTTAGTGTGAGCAGCTCACCTGCGGGCTTGATAAGCTCCTCCCCGATCTTCAGCTCAAAGTCCGCGTCGAGCATGGCTCGAATAACGTCGGAGCGGTAAGGATAGTCCTCGGTGAGCACGCGGATATTGGCGCGAAGGTAGCTCTCCACCTTCAGCCGGGCGGTCTCGGGCACTTCCTGACCGCCGCCCTGAATAACAGCGGAAGCGCCCATTTTTCCCTGCGGTGCAAAATAGATCTCTTGAGTCGCGGCGGCGATGAACGAACCGGCGGAGATCGCGTCCGGGTCGACATAGGTCGCAGTGATCCCGTCAAACTTGGCCAGCATCTCCATCATCTCCAGGGTGTAGTCCACACGCCCGCCGGGCGTGTCCATATCGATGAGCACCATGTCGACCTCGTTTGCGATGGCCTCTTTCAGCCCGCGGCGGAGAATATAAAGGTTCGGCTTACTGATCGCATCTGTGACGGGGATTACGTAGATCGAGATGCGTGATTCGGGATCCAGGATCTGGGATCCCTCCTCGCCTGATGGCGTCGCAGGGCGCGTTGCGGGATCCGGCTCTAACGGCACATCCTGCGCGGCTACGGAGAGGACGAGCACGGACACGAGGGATATTACCGATAAGCGACGAAGCGTCATGATTGCTTATTACTGTGAAATGGAAAAACGGGAAGGCAAGCCAATCGGGACAGTATTCGAACAACGAATCCCCCGAACCTGACCTTGCGCAAGATACGTCGACGTGACTGTCGTCACATCGCTACATATGCTGCATAGGACGACGGGCAAGCGGCTCTCCTCTCCGGAAAATTTCATCTTTCAACCTCGGGCGGAGCTGTGCATACAAAAGCCCCATGGAAACGATCGACTACAATGGGGTGCAATTACACCGCTGGAACTGTGGGCCTTCGACTTATCTGGCACGGCCGGAACTGGGGGCGCGTTTAATGAACTGGAACCTGCGCATGGCTGACGGCTCGGTGCGCGATGTGATTCATTGGCCCGAGGCGACCCGCTTCGAAAACTTCGCCCATATTCGAGGTGGCAATCCCATTTTATTCCCGTTTTGCGGACGCACTTTTCATAAAGGCCAGATCGGGCTTTGGAGAGACCAGAAAGGCGCCGTTCGGCCCATGCCCAATCACGGGATCGCGAGAGATGGGCACTTCGAGATGGTCTCGATCGACGAAAGTGGCTTCACTGCTGAGCTCCAACCCGATGAAGGGGCAAAAGCAGCCTACCCCTTCAACTATCGTTTTACCGTGCGCTATGCTTTCGAGGCGGTGTCCTTTAAAGTCTTTCTCCGGCTCGACAATCTAGGCGACGAGCCGATTCTCTGGTCAGCAGGGCATCATTTCTATTTCGCCCTACCCTGGCACGCAGGCCTGCGGCGAAACGACTATCGCTTCGAGCTCCCGGCCAAAAAATGCTTCACTCATGCGCCAGACGGCTCCCTCCTCCCTGTAGATAAAGGCTGGGATCGCGACACTTCTTTTGGGAGCCCGGCCAATAGTGACCGCATTTACACGCGTCTAAAAGGAGACACCGCGGTCTTCGGCCCAAACGGCGGCGAGGAGGACATCGGTATCCGCATCCTGAGCGACTCGAACACCTACTCGACCTGGAACGCCTTCGTCGTCTGGACGGAATCACCGAACAGCCCCTTTTACTGCGTAGAGCCCTGGATGGGGCCTCCAAATAGCCCCGAGCACGGCAAAGGCCTGCATGCCGTCGGTGGCGGCAAGAGCGCGACCTTCGGGGTGGAAGTGGCGCTTTTGTAGCGGGCAAAGCCCGCTACAAAATGACGGATGGCGGATGAATAATGACTGATTCTAAATGTCGCATTCGTCATCATTCATCATTCATGCGCCATCTTTTGGCCATCAAATAAAACTCTGGAAATGCCAGAGGGAGCCGTCACAATAGGCATTTTTCATATATGAAGATTATTATTATAGGCGCCGGCGAGGTCGGCCACAATCTTTGCACGACGCTTTCCGCGGCGGGGCACAACGTGACCCTCATCGAGCAATCGGAAGTCCGCTGCGAGAAGCTGGACGAGGAGCAAAACGCGCGCATCATCCATGGCAACGGCAGCTCGGCGCGCCAGCTCGTAGATGTGGACGTGGCTTCATGCGACGCCTTCCTGGCGATGACGAGCGACGACCGGACGAATGTGATCTCCTGCTCACTGGCAAAGGGGCTCGGCGCGAAGAACACTATCGCGCGGATCCACGACGAGACTTACAGCGACAACTCGGTGATCAACTACCAACTCCACTTCGGGATCGATCTACTGGTCAACCCAGAGGCCATTTGTGCCGTGGAACTGGCCAAGGAAATCCGTAGCGCCGGCCGCGTGGCGGTCGAGAACTTTGCCCGTGGCCAGATCGAGGTGCAGCAACAAAAGGTGGCGGCTAAGTCACGCCTGATCGGGAAAAAACTGAAGGACCTGAAGCTCGACCCGCGCGTGCGGATCGGCTACATACAACGCGAGGGCACTTCAGAAGTGGCCAGTGCGGATTCGTTGTTGGAGGAAGGCGACATTGTCACGCTCTTCGGGCATCCGGAGGAGCTCTTCACCCTGCGCGAACGCTTCGATCCAGCGCACAAGATCGACATCGCCCGTGTAGTGCTCTTCGGCGGGAGCGAGACGGCCATCAGCCTGATCCGCCTCTTGACCAACCCGCGCTTCAAAGTGCGGGTGATCGAAAAAGACAAGGCCAAGTGCCGCTCGCTAGCCGAGCGTTTCCCAAACATAACGGTGATCCATGGCGACGCCACCTCGCTTCGTTTACTTGAAGAGGAGCAAATCGGTGGCGCTGATTATTTTGTGGCTTGCACGAAGGACGACGAGGAAAACATTCTCACCTGCCTTCAGGCCGCCAAGCTCGGTGCCGACCACGTACAGCTGGTCATTAACAAGGGCGACTACGACCAACTTCTCGGCATTTTAAAAACCATGCTCGGCATCGAAGTCGTGGTTTCCCCGCGTCAAGCGACTGCCGAGTTCATGTTGCGGAATTTATCCAGCGAATCCAGCGCCAAGCTGGCCGAGGTGCCCGGTGGCGGGGGCCAGATCGTGGAAGTGCGAATCAAACACTCCAGCCCCTGCGTAGGCAAAAAAATCAAAGATATCCAACTCCCTGCTGGAGCCGTCTTCGTCGCGCTCTTACATAAGTTCAAAGCCAAGGTGCCTGCTGCCGACGACATCATCCTCGCGGGCGACCGGGTGGTTTTAATCGTGAGTGAGTCACAGCAAAAAGCCGTATTGGCCAGTCTGGTCTAAGCTATGAACAGCGCGATCATCTATAAGCTCCTGAGTATGGTCTTACTGGCATTGTCGGCCGTATTCGCTTTGTGCGCCTGCGCGGGGCTTCTTCTAGGCGAATCGATCCGCGATGATTCGATCCAAGCCTTTATTTTGACGGTCGCGGTGTCGATCGGGATCGCACTCATTTGCCACATCCTCGGGCGAAAAGGGGAGGCCAAACTGTTCCGCCGCGAAGCGCTCTTCGTCATTGGCATCTCATGGATACTGGCTACATTCATCGGCGCCCTACCCTACATACTCACCCATGTGAACGGGAGCATCGCCGATGCGATCTTCGAGAGCGCTTCCGGGCTGACAACGACCGGGGCAACCGCCTACTCCGACTTCCACGAATTTCCGAAGAGTTTGCTCATCTGGCGTTCGATGAGCCAGTGGGCGGGAGGACTTGGGGTGGTCGTCTTTTTCGTGGCCATCCTCTCCTCGCTCGGGGCGGGAGCGAAAATTTTATTCAGTAACGAATCCTCCGGCACCTCGGCCGACTTCGACCACGGGCGTATCCAGAGCGGCGCCTTTCTTCTGATGCTTTTTTACCTCGGCTTGTCGAGCGCCTGTGCGATTGCCTACAAGCTCGGCGGCATGGATTGGTTTCAAGCGATCAATCACGCCATGACGACCGTCTCGACCGGTGGCTTCAGCACCGAGGCGATGAGCATGGGGCAGTTCCAGAGCCCGACCCTGGAATGGATCTCGATTGTCTTCATGCTCGTCAGCGGGACAACCTTCGTCTACATCATCCGCCTATTCCGCGGACAGACACATATCCTCCGGCAAAGCAATGAGGTGTATTGGTTCTATGGATTGGTCGCAGGCACTACGCTACTGCTGATGGTTTTCCTGGTGGATCTGACAGGGCAGTTGCCCGACCACGAATCGCTACGCGTCTCCGCCTTTCAAGCTGTCTCGATTATCACTACGACTGGCTACGCGACCACAGATTTCAATCAGTGGCTCCCCCCCGCTGAGATGACACTCTTGCTCGTAATGTTCATCGGCGGCTGCTCCGGCTCGACCAGTGGCGGCGTGAAAGTCGTGCGTATCGTGATCGCGATACGCGCGGCGACGCGCAGCATCACTCACGCCTTTCGGCCGAATGTCACGATACCAATGCGGATGGGCGGGCAGACGCTCAGCGAGCGAGCGATCCACAGCGTGGTGCTCTTCATCATCCTGATGACGGCGCTTCAACTCCTGGCGATGCTCTTCGTCTCCGCGAACGAGCCCAACCTTTCCTTTGCCGGGGTCTTTTCCTGCGTGCAGGCGACTTTATTTAATATCGGTCCCGGCTTCGAAGAAGTGGGTCCAACGGAGAATTTCCAGTTCCTGCGCAGTAGCACGAAGATCTTCCTCTCCCTGCTCATGATCCTCGGCCGCCTGGAGCTGTACGCGGTCCTGGTGCTCTTCATTCCTTCGGCTTGGAAGCGCTTTTCGTAAACACAGTCCGGACAGGAGAATGATCGATAGCAAAGCGCAAATTCCGAATTAAGGCGTAACGGTCCAAAAAGACGATTTGACCTCCGCCATTCGCTATGTGCTCTCCGCGCGCCCTGCGTGCGTAAGCCAGGCGATGGTAGCACCCCACCCACCTTCCGGCTGGTCGGCTAACTGGAAGCGCTCGACGCGCGGATCGCGTTTGAGGAGCGCATGCACCGTCTCCCGGAGGGTGCCAATGCCCTTGCCGTGGATGATACGGATGCGGCGAATGTCTTTTTCCAGGCAGAGCTCGATATAGTCCGGCACCAGCTCGCCGACCTCAGATGGCCGGAAGGTGTGGAGGTCAAGTATGCCGTTGATCTCGAATTCGATGGCGTCGTCTTCGCTCATGCGTCCTCTTCCTTCGGCAGCGCTGGCTGCTTTTCGATGGCGGCGGGCTCGGGGAGTGGATCGGGGGCGGCACTGTCGAGGGCTTCGAACTTCCGGGCCGTCACCAGAAGACGGCTCTCGACAGAGCTAATCGCCTTGTTGTAATGACCAACCGTTTGGTCGAGGCTTTTACCGAGTTTAGCGAAGTGGCCAGTGACGACGCCAATGCGCTCATAGAGTTCCTTACCGAGGGCGGCAATCTCCTTAGCCTCACGAGCGATGGCCTCTTGCTGCCAGCCGAAGGCAATGGCCTTAAGTAGGGCGATCAGAGTAGTCGGCGTGGCAAGGATGACTTGGTTGTTTACACCCTGCTCGATCAGCATCGGGTCTTGCTCCAACGCGGCGCTGAAGATCGTTTCGTTGGGGATAAAGAGAACGACGAACTCAGGTGCGTTATCGAACTGCGTCCAATAGGACTTGGCAGAGAGCCCCTTAATGTGGTCGCGAATATGGCGGGCGTGAGCGATCATACGTTCTTTCTGCACGTCCGGATTGTCCGACTGTAAAGCGTCGAGGTAAGCGGCGAGCGGCACCTTCGAGTCGACGACCACCTGCCGCCCATTGGGCAGATTAATCAGCATATCAGGGCGCTGGCGCTGCCCATCGGCCGAGTCGACGGAGGCTTGCTCGAGGAAGTCCACGCGGTTGATCATGCCAGCCATTTCGACCGTACGGCGAAGCTGCATCTCGCCCCATTGGCCGCGGACTTGCGGCGCACGGAGGGCTTGCACGAGGCTGCCGGTCGTCCTACTGAGCTGGACCTGCGACTCGGCCAGCTGCTGAAGTTGCTGCTTAAGGGAGGCGTCGGTTTGGGTGCGGCGCTCTTCGATCTTTTCGACGCGCTCGTTGAAGGCTTTCAGTGCGAGGCCTACGGGCTCGACGGTTTGATGGATCGCCTCTTGGCGCTTTTCCAGATCGCCCTTCGCGCCCTCCTGGTATTTTTCGAGGGTGGACTTGGCGAGATTAAGAAAGGACTCGTTGTTGCGCGAAAGCGCTTCAGAGGAGAGCGCTTGAAAACTCTCTTTGAGCTGAGCGCGGGCTTGCTCCAACAAGGCGAGTTTTTCCTCCGCACTTTTCAATTCGGCAGCGTGCTGCGCCTCGAGACGGGCGAGCGCTTCCTTCGTCTTCGCATGGTTGCTGTTGAGCACGAAATAAACAAGCGCAGCCCCCAGAAATAAGCCAATAACGATACCAATAATAAGATCCATTGATGGTAGTTTGTGCTGAATTTCGAAGCGCTGGCAATGGCGGATTCATTTGCTGAAAATCTAACTCCTCACTTGACGGGTAGAGTCACAGGCATACTCCATACGAATGTGAACATCCTAATCATGCCACAAGACCGGAGCACCCATACCCGGGTGGCCTGTGCATTGTTGGCCGCATGGATTTTCATCCTGTCCCTAGCAGGCGTGAGCCCAGCACTGCACGGCTGGCTGCACGCGGACATCGCCCCTGGCTGTGCGCACGGATGCGGCACTGTGCCGGACGACGCACCGGCAAAAAGCCACGAGGACGGGCACTACTGTGGCGTTATTGCGCTGCAAGGAACCGACGCCCCGGTCATCGATCTAACCCTACCCGAGCGCAATCGTTACGAACGCTTCCACTTCGAGCCAGTCCATGAACGGCTCCATGCCCATGCGTCACAGCATCGCCTGCAAGCACGGGCACCCCCGATTGAAATCTAAGTTCAGACTCGCCTGCCGCAGCATGTGCCGCGGCGGGTTACTTCAACTTTAGATTTCAATTCCATGCATCACTTTTCTTTCAAGTGCGGTGCGCTACTCTGCGCCGCGATTCCACTTTCTTTTAACGCGCTCTCCGGCCAAACCAGAGGGCCGATTGACCAACTCGACGATTACATCGTCTCGGCCGGGCCGACAGCCCGCGCGATCAAAGACTTCGCCAGCCCCTTCAGTGCGCTCAATTCCGAGGATATTCAGCAGCAATCGGGCTCGACACTAGGCGACCTGCTGGACGGACAGCTCGGCGTCACCTCCACCAGCTTCGGAGGCGGCGCGAGCCGACCGATCATCCGCGGCTTTGACGGCCCGCGGGTGCGTATACTGGATTCCGGGATCGAAGCACTCGACGCCTCCANTACCAGCCCCGACCACGCCGTCGCTACCGAGCCCCTCTTGGTCGAGCGCGTCGAAATCCTCCGCGGCCCCTCCACCCTTCTCTACGGCAGCTCCGCCATCGGCGGGGTCGTCAACGTGATCGGCCGGGAGATCCCCCGCACACCGGTTACCGAACTCGGCACGATTGAAGGCGGCCTTGAGCTCAGCCACGACACCGCAACAGACGGCGAAAGCGCGCTTGGTTACGCGAAGGCTGGTGGTGAAAGCTGGGCGATCAGCGTGACTGGCCTGAAACGGGAGAACGACAATTATGACATCCCGGGCGATGCTGAATCAGTGAGTGGCACCCTCGAAAACAGCTTCTTCGAAACCGATGCCTATTCCGTCGGTGGCACTTGGTTTCTCGACCAAGGCAGTTACTTCGGCCTCTCCTTCGCCAGTTATGCATCGCGCTACGGGGTGCCCGGGCACAGTCACCAACACGAAGACGAACATGGCGAGGAATCCGTCTCGATCTATCTAGATCGCAAGCGCTACGACGCCGAATTGGTCTTGATCGAGCCGCTCGCATGGATTGAGGCCGCACGCTTCCGCTTGGGCTACACCGACTACGAACACACCGAACTGGAGGGCGATGAAACCGGAACCAAATTCGAGAATGAAGGTTGGGAATTCCGCGGCGAGATCGCCCACGGGCCGCTCGGCTTCTTCGACGAAGGCGTCGCTGGTGTGCAAGTCTCCGACACGGACTTTTCGGCAATCGGCGAAGAAGCCTTCACTCCTGCGGCCACCACGCGGAATCAGGCTTTCTTTGTCAGTGAACACATCCACGGCGACGAACTACACTGGGACTTCGGCGCCCGGGTGGAGCACCAATCGATCGACGCCGAGGGCGCGGCTAGCAGCTATTCGGGCACTGCTCTGAGCTTCGCATTGAACGCCACCTGGAAGTTTGCAGAAGATCATTCGCTGGCGCTCTCATTGCAACGCTCGCAGCGCCATGCGATTTCGACCGAACTCTATGCGGACGGGCCACACCTCGCGACCGAGCAATACGAGCTCGGCGATGACGACCTCGACCTAGAAACCNCCTATGGCGTGGATGTCCGCTACAGCTACAGCGGTAGGGATTGGTCCGCTTCGGTTTCGGCCTTCTACACCTACTTCGAGGACTACATCTTCGCGGCCGAAACCGGCGCCGAAATAGACGAACTCCTGGTCTATCAGTTTACTGCAGTCGATGCCCTGTTCTGGGGCTTCGAAGCTGAGGTCGATTACCTCGCCAACCAGTCCGGCGACACATCCGTGAGGCTCGGCCTACTGGCCGACTATGTGTGCGCGACCAACGAAGACACCAATGAAGACCTGCCGCGGATCCCACCACTACGCATCGGTGGTAAAGTCCGCGTCGACCACGGGCCGTGGTCGACCGGCCTATTGCTACGCCACAACTTCGTACAGACCAACACCGCACCGAACGAGCACGAGACAGACGGCTTCACCGAACTGCAACTAGACCTCTCGCGCAGCTTTGTCATGAAGAGCGGAGAGTGGACGCTTTTCGCCCAAGCTCGCAACCTGCTGGACGAAGCAATCCGCCACCACAGCTCCTTCCTTAAGGAGGTGGCACCGCAACCTGGCCGGAGCCTGCGCGTCGGCGTGCGTTTTAAATTCTAAAAAAGCATACGTGTTCCCCCTCAAGCCCTGCGGCAGCGACTTGTCACGCAGGGCTTTTGGGGCTTTTGCCCCTTTTTGGACTTTTAACTGCACAAACGCAAAAATCGGCTTCGTATTTCAATAAAAAACCTCATCCAGAAACAAGCCTTTTGCCGGTGCCGTCACGATGCGATGCGTACGTTGCTTGGATTCAAGAATCTCCGCGATATTTCCAGGAGAAAGTCGGCCACGGCCGACCGCATAAAGTGCGCCCGCGAAGCTGCGCACCATCCGGTAAAGAAAGCCGCTACCCTCAGCGTCGAGGCGCAGGTGCTTGCCTTTTCGTCTTAGGGCTAGCCGGGTGACAGTCTTGACCGGATTCGGATCGCTGTCCTTGCCGTGGCTCGCGCTGTATGCAGTAAAATCGTGTGTGCCTGTGAGCACCTCGGCGGCGGCTTGCATCGCAGCCAGATCGAGGGGCAAATCGCGGCAAGCCCACACATAGCGGTCATCGACTGGGTCGGCGCGGCCGAGATAGTAACGGTAGATGTAGCGCTTACCTTTAACTGAGAAGCGCGCGTGAAAATCCTCCCCAATCGGGCGCAATGAGTGAATACGGATTGAGGAAGGCAGGATGGAATGCAGTGCCCGAATGAGTTTCTCGGGTGCATGTGCCCAATCTGCATCGAAGTGAAAGCACTGGCCACGCGCATGCACACCAGCATCAGTACGCCCGCTGCCTTGGATCTGCAAGGCACGGTCGAATACCTGCGTCAGCGCGGCTTCAAGATAATTTTGCACGGCACGGCCACCGGGCTGACGTTGCCAGCCGTCGAAGTCGGTGCCATCATAGGCGCAAATGCACTTCCAACGCATAAACAGGTGATTCTTCGCAAAGCTCTAGCGAATGCAAGCCAGCGAAGCCCGTTTCTAATCGAGCCATCCACTCTAACCAAAAACCTGCCGTCGGAGCCCCTGTATTACCCTTATATTGCCCCAATCGGAGCCACGTAAACGATTCACCTTCGGAGGATGTTTTCGCGCCTTCTCCATTTGCCATTTACCGACAAAGCCTCGCACAAATTCCTCCGAACCCAAGACCGCGCCGTCTGTTAAATAGCGCACACGACAGCGGAGCACATCAGCGATGGGCAAGAGGCCGTCATCCTTTTCTAGAACTTTTAAAGCTTGTTGCCGCGTCATTTCCGGCAAACCAGGCTCCGCAGCCCGCTTGCCAAAGATCAAAGAGCGATGCGCTTGCAAGGCTGCCGCGCACGCCGTGTCTCCTGCCAAATCCGCACCTAAGCGGCTAGCCCAGACCCGAACCAAGCCCTTTCGCATCTCCTCGCATCCAGCAACCGCTTCGCCATAACCACAAAAGCGGTAATCCTTCGGATCCTCGACCAGCCCCGCCCGAACCGGATTCAGATCTATGTATGCGGCCATTGTCTGCAGAGGAGCTCCCTTGCCCTCGACCAAAACCGACTTAAAGCGATCCGCCCAGAGAGTCCCATAGCGATCATGATTGCGGTTATACCAGACAGAAAAGCGCTGCTTCACCGCTTTCATGAATTCAGAAATATCGCCCATCCGAGCCAGCAACTTCTTACGAATTGCATCCGCCTCTTCGCCACCTGTCTCCAGCTTCGCCCTCATCTCCTTCGCGGAGGCCTGCTGGTATTGAGTCGGCTTCGGATAGAGCACCCGATAGCGACGAAGGAGCTCCTCATCTGCGAGCACCTGCTCATCTGGCACGCTAACGAGGACATGGAAATGGTTCGACATCACACAATAGGTCAAAACCTCTACTCCCGCGAAATCAGCAACTTGCCAGATCATCTTGCGCAAAATCTCCTTCTCCCTGTCGCCAAACAATCGCTCCCCATTGACCACACGCGTCATGCAATGATAGGTCGCCGTAACCCCGCTCAACTTCGTCCTTCGTCGTCCTCTCATGTAGACTATGCAAAACAAGCCTACCGGCCACGTCAAACAAATACTTATAGCCTGGCATATGTTTTTGATACTTGCTCTCTTTTACTTTTGAGTGAGGATGCGAGGATGCAGGAAATCGAATTTTGGCAATATGGGCTCATCGCGACGGGTGCGTTTCTGGTGGGGTTGGGGAAGGGCGGCTTGCCGGGCGTGGGCAATCTGACGGTGGTGCTGATGGCGCTGGCGCTGCCCGCTAAGGCTTCGGTGGGGATCTTGTTGCCGATCTTGATCTCAGCCGACCTCATTGCTGTGTTGGTCTATCGACGTCATGCCGAGTGGCGCTACATCTGGAAGCTGGCGCCCTGGATGATCACGGGGATCGTGATTGGGTATTTCGTTTTTAGCTGGGTCGACGATGGGCAAGTGCGCTTTCTGATCGGCTTTATCTTGCTGAGTATGACGGGCGTGCACTTGTATCGAAAGTGGTTACGTCGTCACGCTACTGAGGCGGACGCCCTGCCCCATCACTCAGCTTTCATCAGTAGTGCAGGTGTGATCGGTGGCTTCGCCACGATGGTGGCGAATGCTGCAGGCCCAGTTGCGGCCCTCTACTTTATAGCCTCCGGCCTGCCGAAATATGCATATATAGGAACCTCGGCCTGGTTTTTCCTACTGGTTAATCTTTTTAAAATCCCCTTCATGGTGGACTTGGGTATTATCGACGGGCCTTCGATCCGGTTCAGCGCAAGCTTCATGCTCTTTGCTGTCTTGGGTGCGGGGATCGCACCGTTGATCGTGAGGCATATCAATCAAAAGGTCTTTGAGTTTTTGATTTGGTGCTTTGTGATCGTGGGCGGGCTGAAACTAGTTATACCTTAAGAACATGAGCAAATCGACACGCAAACTTTGGGCGGCGCACATTGCATGTGGCGGGAGGCAGACGGTCAAGCGGGCGCAAACTGAAGTCAGACTGGGGGCGCCATTTCGCGGTCGTGTGCTGGGCATCGACCCCAGCCTGCGCGGGAGTGGCTTCGCGGTGCTCGATTATAGCGCCGACGGCACTGCGCGCATCCTCGAAGCGGCTACACTGAAGATTCCTCCGAAGATATCGATGGCTGAATGCCTTGGCGCGATCGGCAACCAAGTGGACGATTTTCTCAACCAGCACTCAATCGACCATGTGGCCGTGGAGCAGACCATCTACGTGCAGAACTTCCAGACCGCACAGATTCTCGGTGCAGCGCGCGGTGCGGCGATCGGCACTGCCGCGATGCGCGGCCTGCCTGTGTTTGAATACGCTCCTCTTCGGATTAAGCAGGCTGTAGTGGGCATGGGGCGAGCCAGCAAAGAGCAAGTTGCCCGCACGATCCAAAATATCACAGGCACCAATTTCGAACTTCGTTTCGACGAAAGCGATGCAGCCGCTGTCGCTCTCTGCCATGCCTTTACATGGCGCGGACATTGAGTATATCCTTAACTTATGGACACAGATACCCCTGCGACGAAATTTGGCAGTCAGCCAGAGAACAAGAAAAGCTTCACCTACGACGGCCCCACCGATGAGGAAATCCGTCTGCGAGCCCTGAACTGCTCCAAGGATCGGTTGCTCTCAATCGTAGGACACGACCTGCGCTCAGCTATCGGTGGCGTACTGGCGGCCGCATGCATGCTTGACAAGTGCCTCGACCAGAACGATATCGAAGGCGCCAAACGCCTGAGCGGGCAGATTCGTAAGGCCACACACGACGCCGACGATTTACTGAAAGACCTCGTAGCCTGGACCCGCAACTCCGGCCATGAACTCAAGTTCCGTCTCGAAACCATTGATATTCTGCAGCTATTGGAAACCGAAGTCGACAGGCTCCACTCGCTGGCTAACCCCAAAAATCAACGCATTACGATCGAGGCATTTGATTCGGGTCTGATTCGAGCCGACCCTTTTATGTTGCAAGTGACTTTTCGGAACCTTCTGACCAACGCGGTCAAATTTTCGCATCCAGGTGGTGAGATCAAGGTCTGTATCTACCGTCAGCCCGGGCACTGGAAGTTTCAGGTCAAGGACCAAGGCATCGGCATGTCAAAAGAAGTGCAATCGATACTCCTGAAGATCGACGACCGAAAGCAAAAGAGCGGCACCTCAGGAGAGATGGGTTCGGGCCTGGGACTATTGCTCTGCGAAGACTTCATACAACGCCACGGTGGCCACCTAACCTGGGAGTCCACACTAGGCGAAGGCAGCACTTTTTCTTTCACTATCCCTGATCTACTCGGCTGATTCTTCAATGTCTCTTAAAGTATGCATCACAGGTGTAAGCTCCGGCTTGGGGCACGGTTTAGCTAAAGTTTACTTAGAGCGGGGTGCCCTCGTCTACGGCTGCAGTCGACGGGAGCCTCCCGAACTTATAGCACAAGGCCTACGCTATGCATCGGTCGATCTGGCTAACACCAAGGCGGGCGTGGATGCCTTTGCTCAGCTGATCCAGCCTGCATCCTACTTTGACATCGTCATCCTAAATGCGGCCAAACTCGGCAAGATACGGGATATGGCTGACACCCCCCTCGACGATCTAAGGGAGACTATGGAGGTCAACGTCTGGGCGAACAAGTGGCTGCTCGACAGGTTATTTTCCGAGTCGCGACGAATCGAGCAAGTTGTGGCGATCTCTTCTGGTGCGTCGCAATCCGGGAGCCGTGGCTGGAATGGCTACAGTATCTCCAAAGCAGCGCTCAACATGCTGATCAAGCTCTACGCAGGCGAGCGGCCTCAAACACATTTTACAGCGCTCGCACCCGGGCTGGTCGACACCGCAATGCAGGAGTATCTGACGAGTCTTCCTGAAGACCTTCGCTACCCGCCACTGAATATTCTTAAAGCCGCCAAGGGCACTGATCAAATGCCCGATAGCGAAAGCTGTGCCCGCCGGTTAATCGAGGCCTTTCCTCGGCTCCTGAAACTCCAAAGCGGCGTCTACGCAGACATACGAAAGCTCTAGGAAGTTACTTCGTCTCCCAAAGTTTTCCGAGATAGGCTTCAAAAGCATACCAGCTTTCAATGTATTCTTCCAATTGGTAGAGACATTCTGCGCGCCAGTAATAAACGTGCAGCGGTGGTTGATCCGTATAGAGCAACCGGTCAACAATTGGCAGCGCTTTCTCGTAAGCACCCTGTTGGGTATATACGTAGAGGAGCGCCGTGCCTTTCATAATATCCTCGGAGGCGACGGCGTATTCACGCATGAGCCTTGAAAGCGTAGTCTCATCAAGTTGAACTGCGGGAATCTCTGGCACTTCAAGGTGTTGGCGAATGATCTCAACGGCCTCTTTAAAATCGACTCGATTCTTTTCAACTAGAGACCATAACCACCAAAGGTCATTCAGAGAACCTCCGTAGTCCGTCAAAAAGCCGGCCACCGAATCGAGGTCACCAATTTGTATCCAGTTTCGCACAATCTTTGTACGCTGCTCTCGATTAAACCGAAACAAGCTGGGATCCCTCGCCAACTCGATACGCAATTCGCGCAAGAATCTTTCCCCTGCAATATGGCACAAGAAATAGGTGCGGTAATGTGGATCCAGCTCAGAGAGTCGTGCCATGCGCTCCATTGTGTCGGGCGAGCTTTTGGCGTAGTTCAGCATCTGACCGAAGTAGCCATCCTTATCATTCAGCTCCCGAAAAAGTGCCAAGCGCCATGCCGCAATCGCACGTGCCGTATCATAGGGCAGCCAGACTTTGCCCTCCTCGAAACTGACTTCGCCGAGAATCGGCTCCGCGAAACGGGCCCGACGGAAGTCGGCCGCGGCTTTGTCGCGGTCACCGCTAGCCACTAAGGTGAGTTGCGCCCTTTGAAAATATGCGCGCCAATCGAGTGGGCGAATTGCGATCCAATGATCGACCACAGCCCGCGCTTGCTCGAAATCAACCGCATCGATATGAGCATGCAGCGCCGCCTCGTCTTGGGGGATGCGAATTGAAGAGTGCCAAGGCTGCCGGAAGACCCCGGCTGCGAACCAAACTAAGCCTATCGCCAAAAGTGATCCCCCTAAAATTCGCCAAATTCTCGGCGGTAGCGATCCAGTCGCTAACCCCCTCTTGGGCAGAGCCAAAACTGCAAAAAGAATCGCGAAATAAACAGTTCCCGGCTGGTGGCCAGGCACATCGACCCATCCATGCAACAAGAAAAGGGCTACCACCACAAAAGCGAGTATACGCAAACCCGCACCCGCGCCCTGCGTGAAGCCACGACAAAGCCGCGCATAGGCATATAAAAAGACCCCGAAGAAAGCCACTGCCAGCAAGCCCCCCTCGGCTGCGAGCCATAGAATGTCGCTTTCAGGATGAACCACGGGCTCATAGTCGGCCGAAGCCTTTCGGTATTGAGGAAAGACCGCAGAAAAATTACCCAAACCGAATCCGCTCAACGGGGCATCCATCACCATATCGGCAGTATCTTTATACATTTTAAGGCGAAAATCATCGCGCACTTCAGAGCCCGAAGTCGCGAAATCAATCATTCGATCGACCATCTGCTCATTACGGGTTACCACCAGACTAAAAGCCACAATGACGAGCGGAAAACCCACTTTTAAAACGCGGGGCAAAGAACGCGCACGAAGACTTAACAAAAACCATAAGCCCACTCCGATAAGATAGAGCAAAACGCCCGCGCGCGAGACGCTGAACACCAAGCCCAGTAGACAAAGCACACTGGCAGGGACACCCACAAGCGGCTTCAGTGCACGCGTTCGCACAGCCTCCATCGCATATGCAAAGGTGGCCACCCCACCCAGTGCAAGAAAACCAGTCGTCAGATTCCGATTCGAGAAAAGGCTGAAAGCAGTCGCATCCTCCGCTCCTGAGTGAAGGGCTCCGCTCAGATTCCCCCATATTACCGCCCCCGCGAAACCGGCTAGGAGAATGGAAAGCCAGAAAAACAATCGCCGCCGACCGGGCAGATTAATCTTCAACTGCAACGCAGCATAGAACCAAGCAAAGCCAGCCGCGGCCATTACCCAAGTCTCGAAACTGATCCAAGGCTGCACGGATAAGACAGCGGGTAGCTCCATATCCAAGGAGCTGATCGCCTCAGTTCGCCAACCAGCGGTCGGCCAATAGAACTGAGGCAAAAAGGCGAGTAAGAGACTCCCGAGCAAACCAAGGACGCCCATATCGCCGAGCTTACCAAGGCCGATCGAGGGTGGATGGCACAAAAGAAACAGCCCTGGCAAAATCAAAGCCATGCCCAGGGCGGCGGCGTTGTAGCTTCCCCCGAGAAGCACGATGAGAAAGACACCTAGGAATGCGGCAAGGAAGCCCTTATAAACCGGCTGTTCTTTTTTATGCCCTGAAAAGCGGATCGTGCGCCTCGATGGCGGTGGCGGCGGTGCGAAGGAGCACGTGGTCACCGGACCAGACTTAGACCTCGAACGCTGCCCCAAGTCCGAAGAATGTGGCAGAGGCTGCTTTTTTGATCGGCGACGATGTCGACTTCTGCTTCTATCCTTCATCCGCTTCGATTTGTATTCTTTAGCCACTAATAGCCATCGTTTCGTTGTGCCCCTGAGTTCCGATTTGGATCCGTGCAATAATGGGAGCAAACATAAAATTGATAAACTGGCTGCGTGGTGTTCACATTTTTGAGGATTATGAGACCACTGTGGATAAAGATAGTTTGAGCAATTAGCCAGTAAAACTGACCGCCTTTCCATTGACGATACGTGCATCATAATTCCACGCAATCGAACGGACTTCATAATTTACAAAAGCTCTCGTCTTCACTGGCAGGGGCTTTTTCGTATCGACCCATTCGGCTCGTTGGCTCTAATTCATGTTTAGCTACGTGCCCACCTGATGCCTCACACCATCCAAAACGACCAAACCATCACCGGCGTCCTCGAGCGAATCATCTACTTCAACGAGGAAAACGCTTATTGCGTGGCCGAAGTGCAGGTAGCCGACAGCAAGCGACCTGTTACCGTGCTCGGCGCTCTGCCCGGCGTGCAATGTGGCGAGACCCTCCGACTTGACGGCCATTGGGCGCGCCACTCGACTCATGGTGACCAATTCAAGATCGCCCAATTCAAATCGCAGCTACCCGCCTCGGTGCACGGCATCCGCAAATACCTCGGTAGCGGCCTCATCCATGGCATCGGTAAATCCTACGCCAAGAAGATTGTCGATCACTTCGGCGCCGACACACTTCGCGTCATCAGCGAAGAGTCCGGCCGGCTCCACGAGATCCCCGGCATCGGCAAGCAGCGCGCCAAGTCGATTAAGGCCGCCTGGGACGAGCAGAGCGCCGTGCGCGACGTCATGATGTTCCTGCAGACCTATGGTGTGACGCCCTCGCAGTGCGTGCGCCTCGTCAAAAAATACGGCAGTGGCGCCAAGCGCATTCTGCAGGACGAACCCTATCGACTGGCCGAGGACATCGAGCGGATCGGATTCAAGACTGCCGATAAGATCGCCCTTAACCTCGGCTTTCCGACCAACTCGAAGGAGCGGATCGACGCGGGCGTACTCCATACCATGCGCCAGCTAGAGGACGAAGGCCACACCGTCGGCACTGAGACGATGATTCTCGAACAGGCCACCCAGTTGCTCTCCCTCGAGCCCGCGCTCATTCAACAGCGCATTCGAGCGCTCGATCAAATGGAGCGCCTCTACGGCATCCAAGCGCGTGACCAGAACCAGGAAGCCCTCGGGCCGGCCTATCAGCTGCCCGCCACTGCAGGTGCGGAGAAGCGTATCGCCGAGGCCATCGCCCGCATCGCTCGGACCGAGTCGATCCTCCCCGCGATTAAAATAGACGCCGCGGTGCAATGGGCAGAAGCGCGAGCTGGCTTCAAACTGGCCGACCAACAAACAATCGCCCTGCGCAATACCCTCGCAGCCAAGGTCTCTATTATTACCGGCGGCCCTGGAACCGGGAAAACCACCATCCTCCGCGCCGTGGTCGACATCCTCCGCGCCAAGCGCGTCCGCATGTTGCTCGCTTCCCCTACGGGCCGTGCCGCCCAACGACTCTCGGAAGCTGCCGGCGCACCCGCCAGCACCATCCACCGTCTGCTCAAATACGATGCTGCCACCCGCAGCTTCACCTACCACGAAGACAACCCGATTCCCTGCGACTTCCTCGTCCTCGACGAGACCAGCATGCTCGACACGCGCCTCGCCGCCAGCCTCTTCCAGGCGATCCCCAGCGGTGCACATCTCCTTCTTGTGGGCGACGCTGATCAACTGCCCAGCGTTGGCGCGGGCAACCTCCTCGGTGACCTTATGGCCGCGCCGCCGGCCAAAGTCACCCGCCTCGACACCATCTATCGACAAGGAAAAGAGAGTGGCATCGTGACTACCGCGCACGCCATCCTGCACGGCGAGACGCATCCCGGCGTGACCTTCCGCAGCCTGCGCGATCTAGACCCGGAAAAAGACTTCACCTTCATCGAGGCCGAACAGCCTGAACAATGCATGCAGGCGATCAAATATTTGGCCAAGGAATACATTCCAAAGGCGCACGACATCGACCCGATCAAAGACCTGCAAGTGATGTCGCCCATGCACCGGGGCACAGCAGGTATTACGATTCTGAATACGGAACTTCAAGAAGCGCTCAACCCAAAGTCCAAAGCCGAATCGCGCCTCCGCTCCGACCCGGATTACACGCCCGCCGTGCAAACCCACTTTCGCGAAAAGACCCGGAAGCCACTTCCCGTGGAGATCGAATACGGCAGCGCCACCTACCGGATCGGCGACAAAGTCATCCAGACACGCAACAACTACGACAAGAACGTCTTCAACGGGGACACCGGCATCATTAAAGCCATCGCCGCCGACAGCTCCGGCCTGACTATCGAGTTCGACCAGCTCGTAGAATATACAAGGAGCGAACTCTCGGAACTGCAACACGCCTACACCATCTCCATCCACAAGAGCCAAGGCAGCGAATACCCCGTCGTCATCATCCCCTTACTCAAACAGCACTTCCTCCTGCTCCAGCGTAACCTCGTCTATACAGGCATCACCCGCGCGCGGCGGAAGGTCTACATCGTCGGTTCGCTCGACGCGTACGCTATGGCTGTAAAAAACAATGAGCAAAAAGTCCGTCGCACCCATCTGCAAACGCGCCTGCGTAAAGCGATGGAAGCCTCTAGTAGCGGCGGCTTGAGCCACCGCATGACGCATGGACAGAGCGATGGTGGCAGCTGAACCGACACTACGAATCACTGCGCCAGTTCGTTGATCGCGCGGAGGTCGAGCTTGCCGGTAGACAGCAAGGGAATCACTTCAACCTGACGGATTTCTTTAGGGATCCACAAATTACTGAACCCCGCAGCGCTCAGGTTTTCGCGCACGTCTTCGATCACCAAATCGATCGCCGCAATCACGACGAGCGCTTCGCCTTTGACCTCGTCAGGGCGCCCAGCGACGGCGATCAGAGGGAACTCGGAATCCTCCAGGCTGAAGGCCTTAACCAGCGCTTCTTCGACCGTGCCATGGGGCACCATCTCGCCGCCGATTTTGGAAAAGCGTGAGAGCCGGCCCTCAATATAGAGGAAGCCGTGTTTGTCGAAGCGCGCTAAATCGCCCGTGATAAACCAGTCCCCATCCTTCACCTCGGCCGTGCGTGTCGGCTCGTCTAGATAGCCTGTAAAAATATTCGGCCCCTTCAGCGCAAGCAAGCCGACCGAATGGACCTCCAGCTCTTCCATCGTATCCGGATTCAGGATACGCGCAGCCTGCCCTGGGAGCATGCGGCCGACCGAGCCCCGGCGGTGGCCATCACTGGAGTCGCCAGGGTAGCGGACGCCCTGAGGCGCCTTGGGCAGATTGACACTGACGACCGGCGAGGTTTCCGTCAACCCGTAACCCTCAAGATACTGGCTGCCGAAGCGCGCCTCCCAAGCCTCGGCGAAGCCCGCAGGTGTCTTTTCCGCGCCAGCGATCACATACTTAAGCGAGGCCAGCTTCTTCGGTTCAATCCGATTAATGTAGGGCTTAAAGAAAGTCGGTGTCCCGACCAAGAGCGTAGCTGACTCGGCCTCAATAGCATCGGCGGTCTTTTTAACTTCGAGCGGCGACGGCAGCGTTACGACGGCACAGCCACGCAGAAGCGGATACCAAAGCGTAACGGTGAACCCGAAACTGTGGAAGATAGGTAGGTTGGCGACCAGCTTCTCCGCGGCTGGCAAGAGACCGGACACATCGATCTGGGCGCAGTTGCCGAGGATGTTGCGGTGGGTCAGCACCACGCCCTTCGGCTGGCCCGAGCTACCACTAGTAAAAAGTAGCGCCGCTTCGCGGCCACCGCCTTCGGCGGGAACTTTCAGCCACTTGGCTAAGAGTTTGGCCGGACATAGCCGGATCGCCCCTAGGAAGAGGAACGTCTTAGCCTTAGGCAGAGACTTCAGTTCCTCGACCATGTCCACCACCCCGCTGTCCGGCCAGGGGAACAGCGGCATCTTTTGTTGCACGCGCTCGGTCGTGAGTAGGCAATCAACGTCCGCTTTTTTCAAGCAGGCCTCTATACTGGCCGGCCCGAGGGTGAAATTCAGATTGACAGGTACTTTGCCCGCAAGGACGACGGCAAGGTTCGCGATATAGCCGCCCAAGCCAGGAGGAAAGACGATGCCGACACGCGGCTTCGAGGTCCATGCGCTGAGGCGCTTCGAAAGCATATAAGCGACGGCGAGAAGAAACCCGCTTTTCATACTACGCCGCTGTAAGGTGCAGTCGACGATGAGCTCCCGCCGCGGGCTACGCGCGAGGGCAACAAAGCTTTCAAAGGCTAGGTGGCTTTCCAGCTCAGGGCGCTGCCGGAAGCTGGCCTCATCGAGGTCGATGGTCGTCTTCAAACCCATTCAGTCAATCGATTCATCTTCTTGCGCGTCCTCAATTGCACGAACTTTGAGCACGGCTTCGAGCAAGGCCTGCTTGAGCTCCTCGAAGCCTTCATCGGAAACGCAGGAGATGGGGTAGACCTTTTCTTTCACCTTCTTTTTAAACGCTTTGAGATTCTCAGGCGCATTGGGCTCGTCCATCTTATTAGCGCAAATCAGCTCAGGCTTGCGCGCAAGACCGGGCATATAGAGCTTGAGTTCGTTGATCAGCACGCGGTAGTCCGAGAGCGGATCGCGCCCGTCGGTGCCCTCCATGTCGAGCATAATGACAAGCACTTTGCAGCGCTCGACATGTTTGAGAAAGCGGTGGCCAAGCCCGCGATTCTCACTGGCCCCTTCAATCAAGCCGGGGATGTCGGCCACCGTAATCCGCTCGTATTGCTCAGGGTATTCTAAAACACCAACCGTAGGAAAGATGGTCGTGAAGGGATAGGCACCGGTCTTAGGGTGCGCGTTGGTCACCATATTCAGCAAGGTCGACTTACCCGCATTGGGGAAGCCAATCAGACCGACATCGGCGATCGTTTTAATAATCAACCGAAAATCGCCCTCCTCGCCAGGCTTACCCAGCGTGAACTGGCGGGGTGCTTGGTTGGTCGATGATTTGAACTGGGCGTTGCCTTTGCCGCCGTCGCCGCCTTCGAGTAAGAGCACCTGTTGGCCATGCTCGAGGACTTCAGCAATAGGGTCGCCCGAATCTCGATCGACCACAATTGTACCGACGGGCAAGCGGAGGGTAATATGTTCGCCGTTGGCGCCGTGCTGATCGCTGCCGCGGCCCGGTTCACCGTTCTTGGCCTGCCAGCCCGGCTTGAAGTGGAAATCCGTCAAATCGGCCACGTTGGTGTCGCCGACAATATAGACATTGCCGCCGCGACCGCCGTCACCTCCGTCGGGGCCTCCTTTGGGCTCATACTTCGCACGGCGAAAGCTAAAACAGCCGTCGCCCCCTTTGCCCGCCTTGAAACTGACTTTGACCTCGTCGTAAAACATGACCTCTTTTCAGCGGACTCCCGGCGCATTGCAAATCTAATCCCCCAAGGTTTCGGTGACTGCCTGGCGGATAGTTCCGTTTGTCAGGCTCTGAGGCAAGACTGTGACTTCGCCGTCTGGAGCATACAGCAGGTAGAGCGGCACTCCGGAACGGCCGAAGCTTTCGAGGGCATCAGTAATCTGAGAGTCGCGACGCGTCCAATCAGCCTCCAGAGCAACGATGCCCCGCTCCACGAAAAGCGCTTCCGTCGCTTCCGTGCGCAAGGCCAGCTTCTTATTGACCTGACAAATCAAACACCAACTGGCGGTGAAATCGACAAAGACAGGGCGACCCGCGGCCAACTCGGCCTCGACCCGCTCGGACGACCAGGCCTGCCACTGCCCAGAGGCCTCTCCAGCGGATGCGTCAGCGCCATATTCTCGGTAGGCCACTTGAGTCTGCTGGATGCCAAAGTAGAGCGCCCACAGGACGAAAGTCAGGGCGAGCAGCTTAGCGCCCACCCGCACACGCTTCAATCGAACCGGCGCGCCCCAGCGGCCGAAAATCCAGGCGGCCACCGCGCAGACGAGCACCATGAGAAGCAAGGCAAACATCGCATCGACTCCGCCTTGTCGGCCGGCCACATAGATCAAGAAGACGGCCGCTGCCATCAATAAAAAGCCCATCCCCTGCTTGAACGACTCCATCCAGAGTCCAGGCTTCGGTAAGAAGCCGACCAGCTTCGGAAAAACCGAAAGCAGCAGGAACGGCGAGGCCAAACCCAAGCCCATCATTCCAAAAATGAGCAAGCCCGTGCCCACACTGGCCTGCACCGCAAGCCCACTGACGCCGGCGACAAGTGGCCCCATGCAGGGCGCACCGACGACCGCCGCGAGAACGCCCATACCGAAGGAGCCGAATAGGTCGTTGCGCCTAGCGATGGAGGCATCGGCACCGACGAGACGGCTACCCAGCTCATAAACGCCGAGTAGATTAAGCCCGAAAAGAAAGAAGATCGCGGTTAAGACCACCACAAAGCCGGGGCTCTGCAGCTGGAAACCCCAGCCGATCTGCTCGCCGACCGCGCGGAGCAAAAAGAGAGCGCCCGCCAGTGCCAGAAAGCTCAACACCACGCCAGCCGTATAAGCCAGTCCGTGGCGCAAGGCATCGCTCCGCGTATGCCCCGCATGCTTCAATAAAGAAAAGACCTTCAGCGACAACACGGGAAGCACACAAGGCATAATATTTAAGATCAACCCTCCAAGAAAGGCCAGAGCCAGAAAGCCTGGTAGGCCCAGCGACAGAAGGCCCTGCTCAAAACCAACTGACTCAAGCTCCGTCGGCTCATGAATAAGGGCAGGCGGTGCGTCTCCGATCTCGACGGTGACCTGCCAAGCCTTCTCGCCGGACTGCAGAATACCACGAATTGAATTCGGTGGTGCATCCAAGAACTGTACGTCCAGCGGTAAACGCAACTCAGCCCGCTTCGACGCAGGGTAACTCAAAGTCTGTTTCTCATTAGGGTCGATATAGCCTTCTTTTTCCGCATAAAAATAAAGGTCGTCGGGAATCGCCTCGCCTTCAATCACGAGCTCTAATTCGGAATTATCGGGATAGGCGGAAACGACCCACGGACTTTGCTCTTTTGGCTGCCGGGCACGTGTCTTTTCAAAGGCATCAGCATCCACTCCCGGCAATGCCTTGGCCGCTACCGGCATTGAGATTTCTAGACTCGCGCCGCCCGGCAGGCAGGCTTCTTTGCAAATCAGCCAAAATAAATCGGCAGCAATACTCAGGATCTGCCCTAGCTCAAGCGTATCCGAGGCGCGCATCGTCACGATCAAGACGACTTCCTCCTCATACCCGTAGCTCATTAATCCACCGAGTTCGATACGTTCTGGTGCCGGCCACTGAATCTCCCCGGCCTCGATACCTTCGGGCAGAGTCCACTCGATCGAAGTCGCCAAGCCACTTGCACCGGGATTTTGCCAATAGATGTGCCAGTGCTCTTCGAGTTTAAATCGCACTGCGAGGTCGAAGCTCGCACCGGGCACGATGGCGCTCTGCGCTGCGATGAGCTCAACTGTGGCGTGCTCGGCCTGCACTGGCGCGGCACGCGCGGCTCCAGCGGCGAATAAAATAAAGAAAAAGCAAAGACGCGTCAGAGTAAGCAGCATAGAATAGAGATAGCATGAGCGGAGATTTTATTCCAGTAGAAGTCAAAAACTCTGTCAGCGCTGAATCTGAAAAGACGCGCGACCGCCAAATCAACCGACCCATCGTAAGGAAATGCTAAACCCAACGATGTTTACTTATGCCATTGCTACGCTTACTCACCCTAACCGCCCTCTTGCCACTCATGAGCTCTGCAATCGAAAAAGCCTTCCCACCCACCGAGGCAGGTGCCTTCGAGATCAAAACCCTGCCCGCCGCACGCCTCATCGCTGCGCAAAGCGAGGCTGCCTATTTTGACGAGAACAACGGTCTTTTCCGTCCACTCTTCCGCTATATACGAGCACGCAATATCGCCATGACCACTCCAGTCGAAGCCGAAATCGAGCCTGGGGTGATGTATTTTTACATCGGCGCCGACGTGGATGCTGAAGTCCTCGAAGCCACGGAAAATGTCAGCGTGCATGCGCTGCCCGAGCGAATAGTCGCCAGCCACGGGGCTCGCGGTAGCTACAGCGAAGCCAATTTTTCAGCCACCGCCGCTGCGCTTCGCACATGGCTCGCAGACCACGATACCTACGTAGTGGCCGGCGAGGCACGTGGCATATTTTGGAACGGCCCCTACGTGCCGGGCATATTCAAACGCTTCGAGGTACACATCCCCGTGCAGTTAAAACACTAGATCGGTCTTAGCCACATGTCGCCTACCTACTCCATTATCATTCCGGCCTACAACGAAGGCCGTGAGTTACCTGCCACGCTGCAGGCGATCCGAGCGGCTATGGCTGAGGTCTCCGCGTCCGGCGAATGCATCGTGGTGGATAATCATTCGAGCGACGACACGGCCGAAGTCGCCCGCGCGCACGGCGCGGACCTCGTCGTCTACGAACCCATTAATCAGATCGCCCGGGCGCGCAATGCCGGTGCCGCCGAGAGCCGTGGCCGCTATCTCATTTTTATCGATGCCGACACTCGGATCCAACCGGAGCTGCTGGCCGAGGCACTCCGCCAGCTTGATCATGGAGACTGTGTTGGCGGCGGATCGGTGGTGCGTTTTGAGGGTGAAGTCGGCTTGATCGGGCGCTTCGGCATCGGCCTATGGGAGCGCATCTCCAAGCTCACACGCGTCGCGGCAGGTAGCTTCCTTTTCTGCCTGCGCGAGGCGTTTTATGCTGTCGGCGGCTACGACGAGGCGCTCTACGCCAGCGAGGAAGTCCGCTTTTCTCGCCAGATCAAACGATGGGGTGCCAAACGGGGGCTATGTTTCAGAATTCTTGATCTCGCCCCGGTGATGACCTCAGCACGCAAGCTGCAATGGTATTCAGGTCTACAAATCCTCGGCTGGGTCGGGCTCATGATCGTGCTGCCCTTCGCCGTGCGCTCTCGCAAGCTCTGCGGCTTTTGGTATGATCGGCCCAAGGTGGAGACGTAGCGATATTTTGTCGCCACCGTCCGCGTAGAATAACAAAGCCACACCGTGGAGGCAAAGCAGGATGGACCCAAAATTAGCCACACAAGCTAATCGCAGTCGATACAGTCACCACGCCGACAACTTCCTTGCCCCGCAGGGAACAGGCTCCTATATTGTAGGTCTTTTTTAATTCCGGGCGTGTTCGTGCCGGAAATTTTATTTTAGAACATGCTCTACGACCGACCGTATATGCGCCATTCCACCTCGGAGACTGGCCCTCAAAAGGCCTCGATGGTGACCCAGCTGATCGCCATCACAGTGGCTGTGTTTGTCCTGCAGCAGGTCATGAATGTCTTCTTCCCCGGCATCGGCGGGCGGGACAATCGCTTTTTGTCCGAGTGGTTTGCCCTGAGCGGGCAAAACTTCCGCGAGCTTAAAGTGTGGACGATCCTCAGCTATGGCTTCCTTCACAGCACGGCGGGCTTTTTCCATATCTTCGGCAATATGCTAGGCCTGTTTTTCATCGGGCGCATCATCGAACCATTGATCGGCCGAGAACGTTTTCTCGGGCTCTACTTGGGGGGCGCACTGATCGGCGGTCTGGTTTATCTATGCTTCCATTTTAGCGGCTCAGGGCCCGTCGTCGGCGCCTCTGCGTCAGTGATGGGTATCCTGGCCTTCTTCTGCCTGCTCTATCCGGAACAACCGATTACACTTCTGCTCTTCTTTGTCCTTCCGATCACGGTTAAACCGAAATGGGTTTTCTGGGGCAGTCTCGCGATTTCGGCAGGCGGCGTCCTTTTCTACGAACTGCCGGGCCACTCCTACGTCGCCCACTCTGCCCACCTAGGCGGCATGCTGGCTGGCATCCTCTACTACCGATATATCCATAATCGCTCGATCCCTTTCGCCACTTCCAGCCGCCCCCGTGCTTCGGTCGAGTTACCGGACTGGTTTAAGCGCAAGCAAAAGACCTCGCGCGACACCAGCTACAAGGTCAATCGCAGGAGCCGCGACGAGTTGCAAAAAGAGGTCGACCGCATTCTTGATAAAATCAACGCCTCTGGCTTCGGTTCCTTGACCGTGGACGAAAAGCAGACCCTCGACCGCGCCAAAGACACTTTAAACCGCTAAGCCCTAGCGAATGACCTCGATCAACACTTCCCAATCACGCATGAAAAAACGAATCGTCCGAATCGCTCTCGTTGTCACGGTCGCACTGGCCTTTGTTCTGTCGACAAACGCCAAGCTCGACCCCTCCCAGGAGATGGCCTCGCAGACGCGCTGGGTCGTCAACACCATCAATGCCCGCCACTATCTGCGAGGCACAATGGAGCAGCTCGATGGAGCCGAGATGGTGGAGGCTTACATCGAGTCCTTCGACTACGGCCGCATGTATTTTACCCGCCCAGAGGTGGACGACTTCATCTTCCGTTTTGGCGATGCGATGGAGGAATTCCTACAAAAAGGCAACCTCTACGCCGCCTTTGAAATCTACAAAAGCTTCAAGCAAAAAGCCGAAGCCCGCACCGAATGGGCCTTTACGCGCTTACAGCAAAACTTTGATTTCACCCTCGACGAGACATTTACCCCCGACCGCCGCGAAGCAGAGTGGCCGGTCTCTGCTGAGGAGGCCGAAGTGCTCTGGCTGCGCCGCCTGAAATACGAGCTGCTCAACGAAATGCTCTCCCTCGCGTCGGAAGACAAGGACGAGAGCGAGGCCTCTATGCCCCTGCAGAATCCCGACGTCGTCGATCCGAATGTCGGCGAAGAGGACGATTTCGATCCGACCAAGCTTCGCCGCCTCCTTGAGGACGAGGCCTTCTATGCCGACATCCTCGATCAAGCGCGCGAAAAGATCCGCCGCCGCTACGAGCGCAACCTCAACCATACCGTGGCGCGCGAAGCCGCCGAAGTGCAGGAGTCCTTCATCAATGCGATGACGCAGCTCTTTGATCCGCACTCCACCTTTCTCTCGTCCGATACACTCGAGAGCTTCAACTCTTCCGTGCAAAACTCTTTTGTCGGAATCGGTGCCCTGCTCGAAGACGACGATGGTATTTGCACGATTAAAGAAATCCTCCCTGGCGGCCCTGCCGAACGCTCACGCCTACTCGAGGCCGAAGACCAGATACTCGGCGTCGCTCAGGGTAATGACGAATTTGAAGACGTCGTCGACATGCAACTGCGTTACATCGTGCGTAAAATCAAAGGCGAGAAAGGCACCACCGTGCGCCTGCTCATCCGCCCCGGCGAGGCAGCCGACCCCTCCGTGCGCAAGATCGTCCCCATCGTCCGCGGCGAGGTCAAACTCACCGCCAACCTCGCCACGGCCAAGCTTATCAGTGTGCCGCTCAACGAAAGCGAAACGGTCTCCGTCGGCATGATAGAGCTGCCCTCTTTCTATGGTAATATCGGCGCAGGCAGCACCCTCACCACCACAACCGACGACGTGGCCGAGTTGCTCAACAAGCTCCGTGATGCGGGCGCCAAGGGCATCATCCTCGACCTCCGAATGAATGGCGGCGGACTTCTCAGCGAGGCCGTCCGCGTGGCCGGACTCTTCATCCCTGTCGGCCCCGTCGTGCAAGTACGCGACAGCTCCGGGCGCACCGATGTGCTTTCCGACCGTGACCCCGAAATGCTCTGGGAGGGGCCCCTCATCGTGCTCACCTCCCGCTTTAGCGCATCCGCCTCCGAGATCGTAGCCGGGGCTCTACAAGACCACGACCGTGCGCTCATCGTCGGCAATAGCTCCACCCACGGCAAAGGCACCGTCCAGGAAGTCTACCACATGAATAACCGCATGCCGTTCAGTTTTTTAAAAAGTAACGAACCTCAAGCCCGCCCAGTCGCATCGAAGATCACTATTAAGCAATTTTTCCTCCCCGATGGCAGCTCCACCCAGGTTAAGGGCGTCCCCTCTGATATCGCCCTGCCCTCGGTTAACGAATTCCTCCCGATCGGCGAGGACGACCTGCCCCATGCCCTACCTTGGGACGAAGTCGAACCCGTCGACTGGGTCAACAATTGGGCGAAACTTAAGGTGGCCAGCCCCGAAGACTCCTCCTTGGTGCAGACCCTCGCCGGGGCCAGCCAGGAACGGCAAGACTCGCTCGAAGAATTTCAATTCCTGAACAAGCAGATCGAGTGGCGCCGCCAGCGCTACGATGAAAAAGCCATCTCCATCCATTTGGAAGAGCGCATCGAGCGCAAGATCCGCGAAAAGGACTACATCGACGAACTTGACGACACCTACGAGGCCCTGAGCGAAAACGACTACACCGCAGAAGAGTTCCTCCTCAAAGTCACCGAAGAGCAAGAAGCCCTCTCGCAAAAGACCCTCGCCGAACCAATCAAGCAAATCGCCTCGGAAATCAGCGAGTCCCTCGGCGCCGAGACAGTCGCCAAGGAGATAACCGACGAGCCCGAGGAGGAGGAAGAAGACGAGCCCACTTACGACATCTATCTCCGTGAAGCCGCTCGCATCATGGCGGACTGGGTATCTATCCTCCAAGCCCCCAAGACCGCCACCGCCTCAACCGAGTAGGTTCAAGGATGGATACTTGTTTTCTGCGGCCGAATTAGCCCGCGTGTTTCGCAACCATATTGTAGAAATCAACAAAGAGCGGATCCGCGTCGTTCGGCCCCGGCGCAGCCTCGGGATGGTATTGCACGGAAAAGACCGGCTTGTCCTTCAGGCGGAGGCCTTCGACCGTGTCGTCGTTTAAATTGATCTCCGTCACGATGGCGCCGGCTTTTTCCAGCTCCTCACGAGTCGAGGCGAAGCCATGGTTCTGCGCAGTGATCGAGACCTTACCTGTCTCCAGATTCTTGACTGGTTGGTTCCCTCCGCGGTGTCCGAATTTCAGCTTGAAAGTCTTCGCTCCCAGCGCGTGCGTGATGATCTGGTGCCCAAGGCAGATGCCAAATGTCGGGTAGTCCTGAATCAGCTCCTTAACCGTGGCATGCGCGTAATCGACCGCGCCGGGATCGCCGGGGCCGTTGGAGAGGAAGACACCATCCGGCTTGAAGGCCTTAATTGTCGCTGCCGAAGTGTCCGCGGGAAAGACATGCACATCGAAGCCATGGTGCTGCAGCTTGCGGTAGATGGAAAATTTCGCCCCAAAATCTAAAGCCGCCACCTTGAAGCGCGGCTTTTCGGATTTGTCGTCGTTCAGCTTGAGGTCGGTGCCCACGACCGTGAAAGGAGTCGACTGTTTCATCTCAGGATCCCACTGATAGGCCTCTTTTGCGGTGACTTCCTTGACAAAGTCGACCCCGATCAGGCCGCCAAATTCCTTGGCGCGCTGGACCGCCTGTTCCTCGGAAATGTCCTCCGTCGAAATGCAGGCCTTGAGTGCACCCGAGACGCGCAGTTTCTTGGTAATCGCACGGGTATCCACCCCCTCGATACCGGGAATGCCCGCTTCAGCCAGATAGTCCTGGATCGAAATATTGCTGCGCCAGTTACTCGCTACCGGGCTGATCTCACGCACGATAAAGCCCTTGACCTTAGGGCCGTCCGATTCGACATCATCCGGGCAAATGCCATAGTTACCAATTTGCACCGCCGTCATCGTCACGATCTGAGAAAAATACGACGGGTCGGTCAGAATTTCCTGGTAGCCCGTCATGCTCGTATTGAAGCAGGCCTCACCAACGTTGGTGGCGACCGCGCCAAAGGCGCGGCCTCGGAACACAGTTCCGTCTTCAAATGCGATAAGTCCAGTGCGATTCGTTTTAGCCATGTTAGCGCAGGAGCCAAACGAGAATCCCGCGCCATGCAAATCAAAAGCGGAGGCAGATTGCGCAATGCGCTGAACGAGCAATCGGAACGGCTCACTACGATGAAATCAGGAACACCCGCCCAATCCTGCGGTCGCAGAAAATTCCCTCGCCGAATGCAGCTTAAGTTTCAAGATCTTTACTGTGCCAATCCGCCAACAACTTGCCCATGCTTTAAAAACGAAGTGTCACCAACCCGAGTTCTGGCTGCACTGCGTGCTCTTTGGGATGCTCGGGCTGGCGCTTTGGCCGCTCACGCTTTGGTTCGCACAGACGGCTTACGACCAAAGCCGCATCTTGCACGCACTCATCGTGCTTACGGCGGCGTCCGTTCTGCTAGTGCGCTTTGGCGGCGTCACCGTACGGAATCCGCTGGAGTTGAACGTTTCGGCCCAACGAGCGCTGTTCGCTGCCTACGGATTGTTGATTACGAGCTACGTCGGGCAGAATTTCAGCAGCTCGGCCTGGTGGGGCTTCCTCATCATCCCGGCCTACTGCTGCGCCTTGGCCGCGGGTGTGCGCTTTGTTTTCGGCGAAGGCACGCGCCGGCTCACACGCACTGTGGCGGGCACACTCTGCGCGTTTTTGCTTTTGAGCATCTGGATGGCACCGCTGGATTGGCCGCTGCGCTCACTCGCCGGCCAGTGGAGCGGCTATCTGCTCCGCCTACTCGGGCAGAGCACGGAGCTCGGCTACATGCGCGAAGCGGTGGACGCCCCCCCGATGCTCATTCTCATGGTTAATGAACACCCCTTCCACGTGGCCTCGGAGTGCAATGGCTTCGGCGTGATCCTGACCAGCCTGCTGCTTGCGCTGCTCCTGGCGATCTACCGCCGCTTGAATGTGGTCGACCTCACCCTGAATATATTCGCCGGCGTGATCCTCGGCTTCATCTTTAACATCCTGCGTATCATCATCATCGTCTTGCTTGCGCCCGCCCTCATGGAGCACTACGATCTTATGCACGAGATCGTCGGCGGGGTCACATTCTGGGCCTGCCTAGTCATCGTCTGGGTTTCCTTGAACGGGCCGACCCAACCGGAAATGTAGCAGGAACGTTACTGATATCGCTGTCGGCCCACTCAATAAATTGAACCGAAAGCGTCGAACAAGGTATTCTCTTCCTCGCATCCCAAATAATAAATACCCTGTGTATTTATTATCTCGGGAACGGTGTCCAAGTTCACTGTCTCAAAATGTAGCATAGACTTGCCTGAGGGACTGCAGGGCTTGGTAGATAAGGCTACCGACTCTGAGATGATATCGCAACCAACGTATAAATTTCAGGGTTAGCTGGGAGCGTCTGTGTGGATTGCTAAAGAGCAGCGGGGGGTGGGGTCTGTTTTGTTGNTTACATTCCCGTCGGGCCTGGGCGTCGCGTTTTTCACAGCGGCGGATTTCTTGGTGATTGATGATACCGTGCTTACCTGTGAGGTCGCATTCCAGCAGAACCATAAGGTTGTGGGCCAGGCAGAGGAACTGGGCCTGCATTTTCTTGGCGGTTGGGGAACTGGCCCATGCCTTTGTTTCGGAGAGCTTGTTTTTGAAGGTATCGTAGGTCTTCTCGATATCCCAACGTCGTANATACAGCCATGCAACCACTCCGGGGCGTATCTTCATATAAAATTAACCAGGCTATAAGAAATAGGGTTGACGGCAGAGTATTCGCTTGCAGGTTGGGATATCATGAAAGTGCGAAGGACTAAGGTGAGTGGTGCGGATGCGGTGTATCACTGCATGACGCGTGTGGTGAACGGGGAGTGGCTATTTGGGGATCGGGAGAAGGAGATGCTGCGTAAGATGATCTGGCAGGTGGCGGACTTTTGTGGGGTGGAGGTGTTGACCTACTGTGTGATGTCGAATCACTTCCATGTGCTGTTGCGTGTTCCGGAATCTCAGCAGGTGGATGATCAGGAGCTGCTTCGGCGCTATAAAGTGCTTTATCCGAAACCAACCCAATACCAGTCAGACTCAGTGAAGGTGCTGAGCTCGCATTTAGAGCGCAATTCGGAGGAAGCGGAGGCCTTTCGGGCGAAGTTGCTGGCGCGCATGGGCGATATTTCGGAATACATGAAAGCGGTGAAGCAGCGCTTCTCGGTCTGGTATAACCGCAACCATGAGCGCTACGGGACTCTCTGGGCGGACCGCTTTAAGTCGGTCCTGGTCGAGGGGGCGGGGAACCCACTCCAGACCATGGCAGCCTATATCGATTTGAACCCGGTTCGGGCCGGCTTGGTCGAGGATCCGAAGGATTACCGGTTCTGTGGCTATGCCGAGGCCGTGGCCGGGATGGAGAATGCGCAAGCGGGCTTGGTTCAGATTTGGGTCGACGCTTTAGGCAAGGGGCGGAACGGGCTTTCCGCGATCTCTGGAGCCTTGCAAGCGCACCGGTCACTGATTTTTGGCAAGCGAGCAGCGCAGTCCGGGTTGCCAGAGATGACGCGCCAGCAGGCCTTGAAGGTTCTCCAAAAGCAGGATGGCATATTATCTAAATCGCAGGCGCTGCGTTGTCGAGTGCGCTACTTCACCGACGGTGCGATTTTGGGCTCAGAGGAATTTGTGCGAGGCTTTGCTGGCGCATGGCAAATGGAGCGAAAGCGAAAATACCCTCCAAAGACCCATTGTCTCAGAGGTGCCGACTGGGGAGAACTCGCGGTGATACAGGGACTGCGACGGCAGGTTTTCGGGTAGCTTTTGCTGATACCAATAGTCCTAGGGGGAGTAGAGGGTAAAAATTGAAACAGAGTGAAATTATTCCACTTATGTTAGGGGCGGCGTCCATTTGGTCGAGCTCGACAGGTCTCCACATGAAAGCTACAACACCCCTAGTGCGTCCGCACTTACCCAGCCGGTGATCCCTGCTTCAGTCTTGATTCTCAGGTAGTCGCGATGCTTGTCGAGGAGGTGGGCTCGCTCGCCAGGACGGGCGAGGCCCGATTCGGGCGCGCCGCTCGCGGGGGCATGGTGCATGATCGTGGCGTCTTCGCTCACAATAACTCCGGAGGCTTGCTGCGTGGTCAGGATATCGAGCGCGGCAATCGCTAGTAAAATGCCGACCACAGCGAGGCTCATTAGGATTTTGAGTATGATGGGGCGATTCCTGCCGCTGATGCGAGGCAGGACAATCGCAGCGAGTAGGAGCCATGCACTCATCGATACGACCCAGATCCAAGTGCTCTGGGGTAAGGCTCTGGCGGCGCTTTGCCACCATTTGGCTGGGAGTTCGTAGAGGCCGAGTTGTTGGCGGAGTGTGCCGAGTTTAAAGAGATAGCTCTCGTTGAGCGGATCGAGGCGGACAGCTTGTTCCAGTTGCCAGACGGCTTTGGCCGCCTCGCCGAGTTGGAAGTAGGTGAGCGCGAGGTTATGGTGAGCCGCCGCGCTCTTGTCGGATCTAAGTGCTCGCTCGAAAGCCGTGACGGCTTCGACGTATTGGGATTTGTGATACGCGTCGATTCCGGATTCGAAGTCGTTGGCGTAGAGTTGTACTGCGCCCGCTATGCATGTGAGTCCTAATAGTAAGAATAAATATTTTATCAGTTTCATATTGATTTTAAAATCCTTTCTAACGCTTGCTTGGAGGCGGACAGATCGGCTTCCGGTTTCGTGCCGGCGAAGCGGAGGGCATCGGCGCTAGCGTAGAGCATACGAGTGGATTCAATGTTTTCGGCGCAGAGGCCTTCGCTCTGCATAGTTGCGGTGATCTGGTCGACGCAGGCCGTGCGCAGGTTGAGTCGTGTGCGAGCGGTGAGCGCGAGGCGCATGGCACTCTGCGCCCGAGCGTAGAATACTTCGGCTTCCACCGCCTGCAGGGCGGCTTTGGTGGCGACCTTGAGTTCATTCTTGGCCTGCACATGCTCGGCGAAAGCACGATCTTCGGCGAGGCGTCGCTTGCGGCGTAGCTTGTAGGCCAGGAGGGCTAGTGCGAGTGCGGTGCCTGTGTTGACCATCCAGAAGCGGGAGTCGTGCAGCGGATCGCCGCTCTGCCGCGTCGGTTTTGGCTGGTAGTCGAGGGTGAAGAGCGCCTCCTCCACGCTGAGTTCTTTTTGTAGGGGTAGGGCTTCGATACTGCGTATGTCGTTAGCTGGCACGCTTGGTGCTGGCGCGGTCACCGGTTTGTTCGAGGGGCTGACCTCGATTTGAATCGGCGGTGAGTTGAGCCGGGTGTAACGCTTGGCCTCTGGTTCAAAGTAGGCAAATTCGAGCCCCGGAATTTCCAGTGTGCCTGCTTGGTTGGCGATTATGACGTAGTCGAAGCGCTTTTTGCCACGCAGTGCGTTTTCGGGCGAACGAGGCTGAAAGTTGGATTCGGGCTCATAGCTGCGCCAGTTCCGACTATCAGGGATGCTCGGGCCGTTGATCCGGTCGAAGTTGCCCTTACCCGCAATCTCGATCGAGAGCATGATCGGCTCGCCGACCTGAGTGCTTTGGCGGTCAGTGTATACCTCCATCGCAAAGTCGCCGATCGCACCGGTGAAGCTGGACGGCTGGTCTGTAGTGGGGAGGGCTAGGACCTCGACTTGGGTCGGTTCGGTGTAGACGGTGAAGCGCTCGTTACGGCCGAAAAAATCGTCGAAGATGCTACTGCCGAGGCCGCGTCCACCGAAGGGGTCGCGGCGGTTATTCTGGCCGGGCACTTGGGCGGAGACCGTGAATTGAAAATTCAAGTCCTGCTCGCCGGTCTGGATGGGGGTGATGGTGAGCGGCCAAGTCAGGACGCGGTAGCGGCGGCCGTTATAGATTTCGGTGCTTTCCTGACTGTCGGGGAGTTCGCTCATCGTAAAGGCGTCGGCACTGCGGTCGAAGCTGTTGAGCGCGGACAGTCGGACGCCCTCGGAGATGTAGAGCTTGAGTTGGATGAGGGTGGTCTGGCCTACGTAGAGCTGATCGGGCGTATCAGTCTTGAGGAAGATCAGCTCGTCAGTTGTCGGGGCGGCATCGGTTGGGCGCTCGACGACGCTGAGGGTGGCGGCAGGTGCACGGAGTGTTTGTCCTTTGTATTGGAAGGTGTAGGTGGGGATATCGAAGGAACCGACGCGCGGTGGCTTGGCATCGATAATGAGCTGCTGAGTCACGCTGTACTCGGCCACACCGTTGATAATGCTCGTTTGCTGGCTGCTCGACGTTCGCCCATTGGAGAGTTCGAGACCACCAGTCTGTGAGATGGGCAGACTGGTGATGCGATCCACATCGGGCTGCTTGCTGTTGCTGGTTTCTTTGATCTCGACGACGTATTGTGCCCGGTCGCCCATTGCGATGCGTGGGGGATTGAAGACGGTCGTCACGCTGAGTTCCGCTGAAGCAGAAAGCAGCATGAAACAAGGGACGATGAAGGTGATGAAGTGGAAACGTTGCATAGCTAAAAATTACCAATCACGAATATCGCGCTGGCGTCCGCCGCGAGGCTGATCAATAAAGGGGAGGAGTGTTTCTTTGCCGCGAAGTGAGTCAAGCAGAGCAGCCGCTTCAGCCTCAGTCATGCCTTCGACCGGTTCACTGCTGCTGCCAGCCGCTTCACCTGCTTCGCCAGCCTCATCCTCGGTGGGCTCCGGCCTGCCGGCCTGCTCGTTTGGTTCGGAGGCGTCTTCATTCTCCTCGCCAGCCTGGGACTGCGGGATGTCGTCAACCGGATCTTCGGTCGATTCCTGTGGAGCGCCCTGGGATTGTTCGCCGTCCTGCTCTTGGTCGGGGGTCCCTTGGGCGTCGCTCGGCTCTTCCTGGGGTGCGTCGTCGTTTGGCTCGCCCGGTTGCCCTTCTTCATCTTGTGCGCCCTGGTCGCCCGGTTCGTTCTGCTCGGAGTTGTCACCTTCCTGACCTTCCTCTTGATCGCTCTGATCGCCTTGTTGGTCTTGATTTTGATCCGATTGGTCTGAGTCCTCGGAGTCTTCTGAATCCTGTGGTTTGCTTGACTCGTTTTGTTGCTGCTCTTCTTGTTGCTCTAACAACTTTTCGATGGCCCCGCGTACCTGGGCGATTTGTTCGAGGTCTCCAGAGATGGATGGGTCGTCGGGATCGACCTCAAGGGCGGAGTGGAAGAGCTGCTCGGCTTTTTTGATTTGGTCGAGTGCGGCTTGTGGGTCGCCGCTTTCGTAGGTGCGGCGGCCTTGTTGGTAGGTGGCGTGCCCCATGTTATAGAGCGCGTCGCGCTGGAAGTTCAGATCTTTGCTTTGTGAGAGTGCGCTTTCGTAGAGTTGGTTGGCGGCTTCGTAATCGCCCGCGTTGAGCGATTCATAGGCGGAGTTGTAGAGGCTGCGTGCGTCCGATGGTTCGGCGCCTTGTGCGTGCGCGTCGACTGGGCTAAATGAGAGTGCAGCCACAAAGGCCAAGCTCGTGTGGATAGCGGCGCTGCGGCGAAGGCGTATCAGAGTTTCCAATACAAGTAAGATCGCAGCTGCGGAGAGCGCCCACTGGAAGCGTTCGATGCGTATTTCTTGCATTTCGGATTCACGTTCCTCGCGGGGAAGTGTGGCAATGACGGAGTTATAGAGCTGGTTCAGCGACTCGCTACTCAAGCGGCTGTAGCTGCCGCCGGTGATTTGAGCGATTTGCTGCAGGGTGCTCTCGTCAAGTTGGCTCCGAACGGGCTGTCCGCTCGTGTCGCGGACGAACTCTTCGATCCCTCCTTCGTTGCGAATTTTCAGATATTCGCCCTCAGGCGTGCCGATGCCTATAGCGAAGACTTGGATGCCCTCTTCATGTGCCGCATTGGCCGCCTCGAGCGCCTTGCCGCCTAGGTCTTCACCGTCGGTCAGGAGGACGACGACTTTAACATTATTCTCGGAAGGGAAGGCCTCGGCCGCTTCTTTGAGGGCATTGCCCAGATCGCTGCCACCGCTAGTCATGATGTGGGGATCGATCGCATCGAGGCTCTCGCGAAAGGCGGAGTAGTCGAGGGTGGGGGGTGTCTGCAGAAAAGCCTGTCCCGCAAATGCGATGAGGCCGATGCGGTCGCTCTTCAGGCGCTCGACCAGATCGATGATCGCTAGCTTGGCACGATCCAGTCGAGTGGGGCGCTGGTCGGTGGCGAGCATACTTTTTGAGCTATCAAGCACGAAGACGATGTCGAGGCCGCGCGCTTTGCGTTCCGACCATTCGACGCCGTATTGTGGGCGCGCAAGAGCCAGGCCGATAGCGGCCACGGCNAAGAGGCCGCAGGCGCCCTTGATCCAAGCTCGGGAGAAACTGGCTTGTGCGGTCAACTGATCGAGTAGACGACTGGCCGCGAACTGACCGAGCAAGACATCGCGCCGCCGGGAGCCATACACGAGGATACTGCCGAAGATTAGGAACAGCAACGGTGTGAGGTAGAGCCAGATGGGTTCTTCAAAACTCATGGTAGACGTCGGTAGCGGGTGTTACGAAGCAGATACTCCAAACCGAGCAGGAGAAGGCCGAGGCCGGTCGGCCAGACGAAGAGCTCGCTTAAGGTGGCGTAGGAGCGCAACTGGACCGTAGTCGTCTCTAATGTATCAATTTCGTCGTAAATTCGTTCCAGGTCGCCGTCTGCGGTGGCACTGAAGAAGCGGCCGCCTGTCAGCGAGGCGATTTCGGTCAGCTCGGCTTCGTCGTAGTTGGAGTTATCGCTGCGGCCACGATAGATCGGCGCACCGTCGCTGTCGCGGACGACGCGGCCTTGTCGATCCGTCTCGGGGATCGGGACGCGGCCCTTCTTGCCTGTGGCGATCGTGTAGACTTTGACTCCGAGAGTTTTCGCGACCTCGGCAGCGGCGATTGGGGAGACGGCACCAGCGTTATTTTCGCCGTCGGTCAGGAGGATGACGATCCGGCTGCGGGCTTCGTGGTCGCGCAGCCGGTTGACACTTGCCCCGAGGGCCGTCCCGATCGCGGTGCCGCCACCATCGATCTCGCCGAGTTCAAGGCGCTGGAGGTTCCGCTTGAGCCAGTCGTGGTTGAGTGTGAGCGGGCTGACGACGTAGGCATTGGCNGCGAAAGCGACCAAGCCGATGCGGTCNAACTCGCGCTTGCCAATGAAGTCTTCGACGACTCGCTTGGCGGCGTCCAAACGGGTGACGATGTCNTCGCGAGTCGAAAGGTCGAGTGCGCGCATCGAGCCGGAGAGGTCGAGTGTCACAACGATATCGATACCTTCGGCCTCGATGCTGTCGTTCATCCGGCCGATTTGCGGCCGTGCCAGTGCCGCGATGAGGGCGGCCAGTGCCAGCAGGCGGAGGCCAAAGAGGAATTTGCCGGGGCGGCTGTGGCGATGGCGGCTGACCGCTTTGACCAGTGCCGTGCTGGAAAAGCGGACGGCGGCCTCTGGGCCCATTCGGCCCGCCCACCAGGCGAGAATCGGCAGTAAGAGGAGTAGGAAGAAGAATGCAGGATCGGAAAATTGGAAAAAACTCACTGGCTGTCTCCTTTCTCGGATTGTTCATGGTGCGACTGCTCAATGAGTCGGCGCACCGTATCCGTCAGTTGGGTACGTTCATCAGGACGGATCGTATGGCNGGCGAATTTTACGCGATCAAAAGCGGCGAGCACTTCGCCGAGTTGACTCTGNAAACCCGCATCAAAGCGCGTGTCGACCTTCAGGCTGCGAAGGAACTCCTCGCTGGTGCACGCGCTGAAGCTTAGATTGAGACTCGCTTCGAGGTAGCGGCGAAGTGCGCCCGAGCTCAGCACGGCGAAGCGGTCGTCGTCCTCGGTGGTCAGTTGCGCCGCAGCGTCCAGTTCACCCATGGCCGCATCGTAGGGTGAGAGCGCAGTTGTCGATTTTTTACGTGTCCGTAAAAAGAGCCAGACTAGTAGGCCAAACAAGAGAATACCGCAGCCGACAGCCAGTGCGATTTGCCAAGGCTCGTAAGCCGGAATCTCGATGGGCCCACGCACACGATCGAGTGCCGGTCCTTCCGGGAGTGGCGGTAGCTGTGGTGTGGCTGGAATCTGGGCGAGAAACATTTTTGTAAAGTGGGATACGTGATATGATTTTCAGCATTTCACAATTTCAGGGTGTCCGCATTTCGAATTAGTGTCGGCTTGCGCGACGGGCGAAGAGTTGGCGCAGGGCGGGCAGGTAGGGCTGGTCGGTGTGGGCTTCAATCCAGTCGAGACCCTTCTTTCGCATGCCGGTCTGGAAGCGCTCGCGGCGTTCTCTGGCGAGTTGTGCATAGCGCTCACGAGTCCTGCGGTTGCTGGTGTCGATTTCGACCATCTCGCCGGTCTCGGCGTCTTCGAGAGTGATGAGCCCCACCTCTGGTAGTTCGTATTCGCGCGGGTCGCTTAGGACGATGCTCACCAGATCGTGCCGCTGGTGGGTCAGTGCGAGGGTCGAGAAGAGTGGTGAGTGGGAAGTGGGAAGTGGAGAGTTGTTGTCAGACGAGTCACTCTCCAGAAAGTCGGAGATGAGAAAGACGACGCTCTTGCGGCGCTGCACACGGTTGAGGTAGTCGAGCGCGGACTTGTGATGGGTGCCTTTACCCTTTGGTTGAAAAAAGAGGATGTCGCGGATCACACGGAGTATGTGGCGGCGGCCTTTCTTCGGCGGTATGTAGTGCTCGACTTCGTCTGTGTAGAGGAGGAGACCGACCTTGTCGTTATTCTGCGATGCTGAAAATGCGATGACGCTGGCGATCTCAGCGGCGCGTTCTCGCTTGCTTTGCTCCACCGATCCAAAAATACCGGAGGCACTCAGATCGATCAAAAGCATGATTGTGAGCTCACGTTCTTCGCGGAAGACTTTAACGAAGGGACGGTCCATCTTCGCTGAGACGTTCCAGTCGATCGTGCGCACGTCGTCGCCGATAGCATATTCGCGCACTTCCTCGAAGTCCATCCCGCGGCCTTTGAAGGAGCTGTAATAAGCCCCCGTCACCGAGTCGGTGACGAGTCGCCGGGTGCGAATCTCGAGTCGGCGGACTTTTTTGATGATGTCAGATGTGTTCACGGGATGCGGGATACGGGATGCGGGATACGGGATGCGGGGTTAGAAATTTTATCTCGAATCGCGTATCATGGATCTCACATCTGGTTAAGGCACTGCTACGGCGTCGAAGATTGATTGGACGAGATCTTCGCTGGTGATCTCTTCGGCCTCGGCCTCATAGGAGGGGATCACGCGGTGGCGGAGCACATCCATTCCGATTTCCTTAATGTCCTGTGGAATCACATAGGCGCGGCCGTGCATAACGGCCCAGGCTTTGGCGGCGAGTGTGAGGCTGATCGTGGCGCGGGGACTGGCGCCAAACTGGATGTACTGGCCGAGCTCGAGTTTATATTGGGCGGGATCGCGCGTAGCCAGAACTAGGTTGACGATGTAGTCGCGGATTTTTGGGTCGACGAAGACTTTATTTACATACTGGCGGGCATCGCGGATGGCGTGAAGCGTGGTCACTGCGTCGACGTTTAGATTCGGCGCAGTTGAGGACATGCGGTCGAGGATGGCGCGTTCGTCCTCGCGGCTCGGATAGCCGACTTTAAGTTTTAGCATGAAGCGGTCAACCTGCGCTTCGGGCAGTGGATAGGTGCCTTCCTGGTCGATGGGGTTTTCCGTAGCCAGCACGAGGAAGGGCTCGGGTAGTTTATAGGTCTCGTCGCCGATCGTCACCTGGTGCTCCTGCATGGCTTCAAGGAGAGCACTTTGCACTTTGGCGGGCGCACGGTTGATTTCGTCGGCGAGGATTAAATTAGCGAAGATCGGTCCTTTGCGAGTGTGAAAAGTGTTTTCCTTTGGGCTGTATATCAGTGTACCAATGATGTCAGCCGGCAGCAGGTCTGGCGTGAATTGGATACGCTTGAAATCCGCTGCTGTGGCGGTGGCAAGGGTACGGATACTCAAGGTCTTAGCGAGGCCGGGCACACCTTCGAGGAGCACATGACCGTTGGCGAGCAGCCCGACGAGGAGGCGGTCGACCAAGTAATGTTGGCCGACGATGACGCGGCCGATCTCTTTGCGCAAGGCGGGGATCCATCGGATCGCCACTTGTAGTTGTTCTTCAATTTCGGGTGAGTGTAAATCTTGGCTCATAGTTTTTAGCTCATACTAGCAGCTCGGTTGCCAGTAGAGGAACTGACAAGGCAGAAAAGCATAGGTTTCATGGCAATCCGAATATTGCATTATTCAGTGCAATGTGCCTTATTGTCTCACATGCCAGCAACTATTTTAATCGTCGACGATGAGAAAAACACACGTGAGGGGCTCGGCCTCGCGCTGGAAGAGGAGTATGAGGTTTACATGGCTTCGGGGGCGGATGAAGCTTTTAACCTGATGGAGGCGGAGACCTTCGACGTCATTCTGACCGACCTCCGCATGGCGGGCAAATCGGGCCTCAAGGTGATCGATCGTGCGATCACGTTGCCCAATCGTCCGATTTGCATCATGATGACGGCTTACGGCAACGTGGAGACAGCTGTCGAATCTATGCGCCGTGGAGCCTTCGATTTTCTGACGAAGCCAGTGAGCTTGGAGAAGCTGGAAATCCTGATCAAGCGCGCATTGCAAAGCCGCTGGATCGAGGCCGAAAACGTTGTCCTGCACGAGCGCCTCGACAAGAAATACAGCTTCGATGGAATTGTGGGCAACTCCCCAGGACTCTCTGACGTGCTCGACAAGGTCAAACTCGTCGCGCCCTCGAAAGCGACCGTCTTGCTCGAAGGCGAGACCGGCACGGGCAAGGAGCTCATTGCTCAAGCCATTCATCAGAACAGCAACCGCTCGCGTCAGGCCTTCGTCCCTGTTCACTGCGCTGCGCTCGCTGCCAATCTACTGGAGAGTGAGCTTTTCGGTCACGAAAAAGGCGCCTACACCGGAGCCACCGAGCGCCGTGTTGGCCGCTTCGAATCGGCCGATGGCGGCACGCTTTTTCTCGATGAAATCGGGGAGATCGACGCTTCAACACAGGTTAAACTCCTCCGCTTTCTCGAGACCCGCAGCTTCGAGCGCCTTGGGAGCTCCAAACCTGTTAAAGTGGATGTTCGCCTCGTCTGCGCGACCAATCGCAACCTTAGCGAGATGGCGAAGCGGGGCGAGTTTCGAGAAGACCTTCTCTACCGGCTTAATGTCGTCACCATCATTTTACCGCCCTTGCGTGAGCGCCCCGAGGATCTCCCGGTGCTGCTCAACCACTACATCAATTACTTTGCCGTTGAGAACGAACTGCCATCGATTCAACTAAGCGAGGGGGCTGTTAAGGTCCTCTGTGACTATCGTTGGCCAGGGAATATCCGTGAATTACGCAATTTCTGCGAAAACACGGTCGTGCTCAAGCGCGGCAACGAGGTCACTGAATACGACCTCGACCCCAAATACCAAAATGTGAAGGAGACCGCAGCTGATCCTCAGCCACTATCCAGTAGTCCCACCCTCAGCCGTGAAGAAAATGAGAAGCGCCTCCTCCGCAACGCCCTGATTAAAGCCAATGGAAACCGCACGCACGCGGCCGAGCTGATGGGCATCAGCCG
>JGI20154J14316_10000326_pt1 | contig 42723 bp, 41 predicted proteins | sample COG_04_FD_14316 | JGI IMG/M metagenome (IMG submission 14316)
AGTTTATTCATAATTAACTATTAAATAAATTATCTATTTGGTTTAACGTTAGAGTTTTAAAAGTTGCTTTTCCAAATGGTGAAATAGTAGGTTCTTTGCACGAAAACAAGTTATTTACTAAACTTTCTTGTTCTTTTTCAGAAAGCAAGGTTCCTGTTTTTATACTTAATGTTTTTGCAAATGATTTTGCCATCACATCAAAATGACTAAAACTGACATCTGGTACTTCTAAATTAATATCGTTTAATAACTCTTCTAAAATAATGGTAATTTTACTTTCTGTTACAGAAACTGGAATTCCTTTTATGGTAACGCTGTCTTTAGTGAATTGGTCAAAAGAAAACCCAGCATTTTCTAATTCTGTTTTTATGGTATAAATCATCTCTATTTCTGCAGAAGAAAAAGAAATTTTCACAGGAAATAATAATTGTTGACTATTTGCCTCTCTTATTGTAATACTCTCTAAAAACTCTTCATATAATACTCTTTGATGCGCTAAAGATTGGTTGATTAAAACAACCCCTGATTTTATTAAAGACAATACATATTTACGTTGAATTTGAAATGTTTTTTGTGTTTTTTCTTCTTGAAGATGTTCAAATAAACTTTCATTTTGTTCTGCATTAGTTGTGCTTACAGATGTATAAAGAGATTCCCAGCTTTGCGTTTCTTTCTCTCTTTTAAAAGGAAAATTAATTTCCTTTTGTTGTTCTTCTTTAAACGGATTAAAATCTGGGTCCACTGAAATTTTAGGGACAGATCCTGAGGCACTACCGCCTTTAAAATGATAAGGTGTGTCCAGCCCAGCGTCTCTGTTGAAATCTAAAACAGGTGCAACATTATATTGCCCTAAACTGTGTTTTACGGTAGCGCGTAACATAGCATATAAAGCTTTTTCATTATCAAATTTTATTTCTGTCTTTGTTGGGTGTATGTTGATATCTATTGTGTTTGCGGGTACTGTTAAGTATAAGAAATAAGATGGATGCGCACCTTGTTCTAGTAATCCGTCAAATGCATTTACTACTGCATGATTTAAATAAGAGCTTTTTATAAATCTATCATTCACAAAAAAGAATTGCTCACCTCGTTTTCTTTTAGAAAATTCTGGCTTTGCCACAAAACCTTGAATAGCAACAATATCTGTTTTTTCATCAATAGGAACTAATTTTTCATTCATTTTAGTGCCAAATACAGCTACAATACGCTGACGAAGATTCCCTGCTTTTAGATGATAGACTTCGTTATTATTATGATGTAATAAAAAAGAAATATCTGCATGTGCTAAGGCAACACGTTGAAATTCATCTATAATATGGCGTGTTTCTACGGTATCTGATTTTAAAAAATTTCTTCTTGCAGGAATGTTATAAAATAAATTTTTAACAGCTAAGCTAGTACCCTCGCCCGTTGAAATAAAATCTTGTGAAATTATTTTACTTCCCTCAATTTTGATGCTTGTACCTAACTCTTCGTTTGCTGGTTTTGTTTTTAATTCTACATGTGCAATGGCAGCAATAGAAGCTAAGGCTTCACCTCTAAAGCCTTTTGTACTTAAATTAAATAAATCTTCTGCTTTCTGAATTTTAGAAGTAGCATGGCGCTCAAAACTCATTCTGGCGTCTGTAGTGCTCATTCCCTTTCCATCATCAATTACTTGAATAAGCGTTTTTCCAGCATCTTTAAGTAATAATTTTATATTGGTAGCGCCAGCATCAATTGCGTTTTCTAATAACTCTTTTACTACAGAGGCAGGGCGTTGTACTACTTCTCCTGCAGCAATTTGGTTTGCAACATGATCTGGTAAAAGTTGAATTATATCAGACATTAATTCGTTATAAATATGGATAAATCGAAATCTATAATGTAAAGAAAAATTAAAACTAAAATAGTAATAATTATGAGGAATGTTCTGGCAGTTCTTTTTTCAGATTTCATTTTAAGATCACCAAAAGCGTCACTAAATTTTCCTTTTATTCCTTTGTTTTTTCCTGCAGTAGTTCTAAACTGATCTAGTTTGTGCTCAATTTTAAAAGGATTTCCTTCTCCCTTATAATATCGAGGTTGATAATCAAATTTCTTATTTGTACGTTTTAAAAATCCCATAGGTTTAGAAATAGTTGGTAAAAAGATATATAGGGTAAAATAATCTGCATACTAACTGTAAAAGCAATTCAAATTTAAAGAATTTAAAGTAAACTTGCTAAAAATGATGTAAAAAGTATTCTTAATAAATGAAGAAAGTAAAGGGTTGTTAAAAACCGATGCTATCACTTTTTCTATCAATATTTTTTATAGCCGCCATCTTTACGGCAGCAACGGCACATTCTATGCCTTTATTACCCTGTTTACCTCCAGATCTATCTATAGATTGCTGTTTGGTATCGTCTGTTAATACACAAAAAATAACAGGTACGTCATGCTTAATATTTAAATCTACAATACCCTGTGTAACTCCTTCACAAACAAAATCAAAATGTTTTGTTTCTCCTTGAATTACGTTTCCAATAGCAATAATAGCATCTAATTGCTGAGATTGAATCATTTTTTTACAGCCAAACACTAATTCAAAACTTCCAGGTACATCCCAAGAAATAATATTTTCTTTAATTGCACCACAATCAATTAATGTTTCAATTGCACCTTTTGCTAGCTTTCTTGTAATTTCTGGATTCCATTCAGAAACAACAATCCCAAATCGAAAAGACTTCGCATTTGGGATTGTTGCTTTATCGTAGTATGATAAATTAGTTGTTGCCATATTTTAGTTCTTAGTTTTTGGTCTTTAGTGGTTCGATTTTCTCGAACTATTGAAAACCTAATTTCTAAATACTATTTTGCGTATTTAGCAGCATTTATAAATTTCTCAACATCTCTACCTTGGTCAGATGTTGGATAGTTCTCTTTAATCTTAGTAAATAAAGATTCCGCTTTATCAAATTGCTTTAATTCCATAGCAGTTAAACCTGCTTTGTATAAAAACAAAGGAGTAGTAAACCCATTATTTTTTCTATTAGCAGCTTTTACATAATATTCTAAAGCTTCTTTTGGTTGATTCACATCTGCAAAAGCATCTCCAACTGCACCTAAAGAAATAGGACCTAACATTTCGTCATCAGAATTGAATTTTTCTAAATATTCAATTGCTTTGTCGTATTGTTTCATTTCTAAATAAGAAACTCCGGCATAATAATTAGCTAAATTCCCGGCATTTGTTCCGCTGTAAGATTTTGAAATATCTAAGAAACCGTAATTTCCATCTGCACCTTCCAATCCTAATACCAGTAAAGAATCTATTCCAGAACCTGCTGTAGAAGCTTGGTCATAATATTTTCTTGGAAAAGATAACTCGTTAGAAGCTTCTAGTTCATTCGGTTCCGAAATATATGTAGTGTAACCTAAATATGATAAGAAGATAACAACAACGGTAACTAAACTTATAAATAAAGCTTTGCTATTTTGCTCAATCCATTTTTCAGATCTTGAAGCAGTTTCGTCTAAAGTGTTTAAAACACCAGCTGTTTCGAATTCAGATTCATCAAACTCTGCTTGTTCTTTTTTACCTTCTGCCTTATATTTTTTCTTGTAAGTTGCCATATTTCCTATAAATTATTGGCGACAAATTTAGTTTTTTTTATTGGATTTAAAAAGGAGATAATTCGCAAAATTTTCAATAATTTGCAATTCGTTTCAAAGACTCAATTTTATTCATGTATTTACAGAAGCTTTCTTTAGTTAATTTTAAGAATTTAGAATCGCAATCATTTGATTTTCAACAGAAAATAAATTGTTTTGTAGGTAACAACGGTGTTGGGAAAACCAATATTTTAGATGCTATTTATTATTTATCTTTTGCAAAAAGTTACTTTAATTCCGTCGCAGTTCAAAACATTAGACATGGCGAAGCTTTTTTTATGATAGAAGGAGACTATATTTTGAATGATAGAAATGAGAAGATTGTGTGTAGTTTAAAAAAAGGACAAAAGAAGGTTTTAAAACGAAATGGAAAAAGTTATGAAAAGTTTTCTGAACATATTGGGCAATTACCGCTTGTAATTATTTCTCCTGCGGATAGAGATTTGGTTACAGAAGGCAGCGATACAAGGCGTAAATTTATAGATGGTGTAATTTCTCAACAGAATAAAAATTATTTAAAGGATTTGTTGTCTTATAACAAGGTTTTAAGTCAGCGGAATGCATTATTAAAGTATTTTGCAGCGAATAGAACCTTTGATGCTTTAAATTTAGAGGTCTACAATGAGCAGCTTTCAGAATATGGTGCAAGAATTTTTGAGGTAAGAAAAGTGTTTCTTGAGAAATTTATTCCTATATTTAATGAGAAATATCAAATAATTTCAGATGATAAAGAAACTGTAAATTTGGTTTATAAGAGTCAGTTAAATGATTTTTCTATGAAAGATTTACTACAACAGTCTTTAGAAAAAGATAAAATGTTACAATACACGTCTTCAGGAATTCATAAAGACGATTTAAGTTTTGAAATAGGTAGTTATCCTATTAAAAAGTTTGGTTCTCAAGGGCAACAGAAATCATACTTAATAGCTTTAAAGTTTGCACAGTTTGAATTTATAAAGCAACAATCCAATGTAGTACCTATTTTATTGTTAGATGATATTTTTGATAAATTAGACGAAAGCAGAGTTTTACAAATTATCAATTTAGTAGATAATGACGAATTCGGTCAAATATTTATTACCGATACGCACTCCGAAAGAACAGAGAATATTGTAAAACAAAGCAATAAACCCTATCAGATCTTTAAATTATAGTGAAATTTTAATAATTGAATTAGCAATGGATATGAAGCCCAAAGCTTAAAATTATACAACCATGGCCAAAAGAGAAAACGATTCTTTTTCTATTGAAGATTTAATGCAACTTTTTATCAAAGAAAATAAATTGACAAAAGGAATGCAGAAAATTAAGATTGAAGAAACTTGGCATAAGATGATGGGTCAAGGAGTGACAGTGCATACCACTTCTGTGAAATTGCAAAATAAAACCTTAGTTATTCAATTAAATTCTTCTGTTTTACGCGAAGAATTGAGCTACGGGAAAGATAAAATTATAAAAATGATGAACGAAGAAATAGGAGAGGAGATTATTTCTAAATTAATATTGATTTAGGGTTTACTTTTACTTATTTTTTTGGAGTTGAGCCGTAATGATTTTTTTTATTATCGCGATGCATTAAAGAATTTCCAAGGCCAGCACCTATGGCAATTCCTACACCAATCCAAAGACCTATATTTTTAGTTAGAACACCTAAGGCAGCTCCAAATAGGAGCCCTATTGCAATTCCTGATGCTAATTTTTTTTCTTTTTTCATGCTACAACTTATTTTTAAAATTATAATTTTATTTCAACGAAACATTTTAATAATTTTCAAATCTATACTTTCTAAACATAAAGCTAAATAAAAATATTTTAAGCTGATTTAACAAAAAAAAACTCGAAACTAAAGTCGCGAGTTTTTACTAAATATTGTTAAGACTTTAAATACTTAAAATTGCTCTCTTCCAGAAAAGTGAAAGTTTCCTTCAATTTGTGCATTTTCATCAGAATCAGATCCATGTACAGCATTTTCTCCCATAGAAGTTGCATATAATTTTCTAATAGTTCCTTCTGCAGCATCTGCTGGGTTTGTAGCACCTATTAAAGTTCTAAAATCGTCTACAGCGTTGTCTTTTTCTAAGATTACAGCTACAACTGGTCCTCTTGTCATAAATGCTACTAATTCACCAAAAAACGGACGTTCAGTATGCACAGCATAAAAAGCTTCAGCATCTGCAGTTGTCATTTGTGTTTTCTTTAAAGCTACAATTCTAAATCCTGCAGCATTAATTTTGTCTAAAATTGCACCAGTGTGCCCGTTTTCTACAGCATCTGGTTTAAGCATTGTAAATGTTCTATTTGTTGCCATCGTATTTTTAATTTTTGGCAAAATTACATATTTTTTGTTAATAATAGGTTAAGGATATACTTGAAATAACTCTTGAAATAACTTGTTGTTTTTTCCTCTCATCTGCATCTTTACTTTATGAGTTTCAAAATCAAATTTTAAGACTCCAAAACTAATATTAGAAACTACAGCTTTTACTCTATACTTGTTCTTTTCATTCGTAAAACCTCTGTAAGCATGTGTAAGTCCACTAGAGGTAAAGTCTATTAAAGGAAAAGAAAGATTTGCTACTGTTGTTTTCGAAAACTCTGAAATATGTCTATCACCAGATAGTAACAATACTCCTTTTGCATTACTTTTTACAATAAGTTTTTTTAATTTTTCTACTTCATGCGGAAAATTACCCCAAGTTTCAAAACCATGTTCAGCTGCTAAAACCTGTATACTACTTACAACAATGTTGAAGTCTGCTTTAGAATTCTCTAATTCACTTTTTAGCCATTTCCATTGAGTTCCTCCTAGAATGGTGCCGTTGCCAAATACATTTGGCATAAATCTTTTATTATTTTTTGTAGATTTTGTTAATGCAGTTCTAAAATACCTTGTGTCTAAAATTATTACTTTTATACTTCCCTTTTTAGTTTTAAAATTTTCTGAATGATAAATACCCTCTTGCTTTCTTCTTTGACTTGTAATATCAACATTCAAAAAATCTAAGAAAATTCGTTGTGCTTCCTTTTTTGTAGGAGATTCAATACCACTATCATTTTTTCCATAATCATGATCATCCCATGTTGCCATCACAGGAATGTTATTTATGAGACTTAAATACCCTTTTTGGTTTTTTAAAGCAGCGTAGTCATTTTTTAATTTATTCATATCATGCGTGTCAGCATAAATATTATCACCGCCCCAAATCCATAAATTTGGTTTATTTTTAATGATTTCTTTCCATAAAATGTTTTCTGTATTTTGCCTATTACAAGAGCCAAAAGCAATGGTAAAATCATTTTCTTCATCATGCACTACTTTTTTTATTGTACCACAAGAAAGTAGTAAAAAGAGTATTGAAAAATAGTAGATTTTTAAAAAATTTTTCAAAATGAAATAGTTTAGATTTAGTACAAATGTAACCCAAAATTTATTTTGAACAATGTTAATAAATTGTATCTTCGCCTAGTATGATTTTAAAAGGATTTGAAGCACTAAAAAGCTTTCTTAGTAAACCAAAGAATATTGTATTAATAGGGCATAGAAATCCAGATGGAGATGCTATGGGGTCTACTTTAGGTCTGCAACATTATTTGAAAAAAAAAGGTCATAAGGCTACTGTTGTTGTGCCAAATGAGTATCCCTATTTTTTACATTGGTTGCCTGGTTCTGAAAACACCTATCGGTTTGATTGGCAGAATAGTCAATCTCAAAAAGCTATAAACGAATCAGATATTATTTTTCTCTTAGATTTTAATACATTGCATAGAGTTGGTCCCGACATGCAAAAAACGTTAGAAAAGTACCCAAATGATTTTGTAATGATAGATCATCATCAACAGCCAGACGATATGAAATACATGTATTCTGATGTTGAAATTTGTGCTACCTGTCAAATGGTATACCAATTTATTGAAATGAACAACGATTTACATTTGATAGATGAAGCAATTGCGACTTGTTTGTATACAGGAATTATGACGGATACGGGTTCTTTTAGGTTTCGATCTACTACCAGCAAAACGCATAGAATCATTGCAGATTTAATTGAAAAAGGTGCCCAGAACGATAAAATTCATAACAACGTGTATGATGCTAATTCTTTCGGCAGACTTTTGTTGTTAGGACAAGCACTTAGTAATTTACAGATTTTACCAGCATATAAAACAGCATTTATTACACTAACAGAAGCGGAAAAGAAAAAGTTTGATTTTCAAAAAGGAGATACAGAAGGTATAGTTAATTATGCACTGTCTTTAAAAGGTATTATTTTTGCAGCTATTTTTATTGAAGATAAAGAACAGCATATTATTAAAATTTCTTTCAGATCTAAAGGAGATTTTTCTGTAAATCAGTTTTCGAGAAATCATTTTAACGGAGGCGGCCATGATAATGCAGCGGGGGGTAAGTTCAATGGTTCTGTTGAAGAAGTAATTACAACATTTAAAGAATTGTTGCCAACGTATAAAAATGAACTAAATAGATCTTATGAAATATAGTTTGTTTTTTATTTTTTTATTTTTTATAAGTTGTTCTGCTCCTCAAGCGAGAAGACCTATAGACCCAAAACCTTCTGCTACAATATTTCAAGAAAACATTACTGCTACAAAAAAAATAGTTGAATTAGAAGAAGCTGAAATTTTAAAATACATAGAAAATGACAGTCTAAATATATATGAAATTTCACCAAACGGCTTTTGGTATACTTATGTTCACCGTATACAAGAAGATTTGGTAACCCCAGAAATAGGTGATGTTGCTGAATTATCTTATGATATTAGAGATTTAAATGATATTATTTTATACAGTAAAGAGACCTTAGGTATTAAAAATTACATGGTAGATAAGGAAGATTTTATTTCTGGAATTCAAAAGGGAATAAAGTTGATGAAAGTGGGAGAAACTATTATATTTGTAATTCCGTCTTACAATGCTTTTGGCATTTCTGGTGATGGAAATAAAATTGGAATAAATAAAACTATTAAGAGTAAAGTAACATTATTAAATATTAAATAAATTAAAAAAGATGAAATTAGTAAAAAAATTAGCAGTCGTAGCAGTAACACTTTCTTTGTTTTCATGTGGAAATCAAGCACAAGATGTAAAAATTTTAGAAACAGAATTAGATTCAGTTAGTTATGCAGTGGGTCTTAGTATGAGTGGTCAGTTAAAATCAAACTTTAGTGAAGTAAATAAATCAATTTTAGCACAAGGAATTAGAAACGGCTTAGATTCTACTAACTTATTAATTGATGCAAAAGATATGCAAGAGGTTTTAAGCGGCTACTTTAGAAAGAAGCAACAGGCTCAAATGGAAGAGCAGCAAGCAGCAGCGTCAAAAGCAGCAGAAGCTAATTTTGGTGAAAATAAAAAAGCGGGAGAAGATTTTTTAGAAGCTAACAAATCTAAAAAAGATGTAAAAACTACAGAAAGTGGTATTCAATATATTGTTTTAAAGGAAGGTTCAGGTGAAAAACCAGCAGGACCAATGACAAAAGTAAAAGTGCATTACCACGGTACAAATATAGAGGGAAATATTTTTGATAGCTCTGTAGATAGAGGAACGCCAGCTACATTTGGTTTAAACCAAGTAATTAAAGGTTGGACGGAAGGTGTTCAGTTAATGAATGAAGGCGCTAAGTATAAATTCTTTATTCCTCAAGAATTAGCTTATGGTGCACAACAAAAAGGTGAAAATATAAAACCTTTTTCTACGCTAATATTTGAAATTGAATTATTAGAAGTACTAAAATAAAAATATGCAGAAATTTTTCTTTATTTCTATAATATTTATGTTTTTAACATCTTGTATTCAAGGGAAGTATAAGGCCTTGGAAGCGGGTATATATGCAGAGATTAAAACAAATAAAGGAAATGTTTTATTAGAATTATATACTGAATATGTACCTAAAACTGTTGCAAATTTTATTGCTTTAGTTGAGGGTACAAACAGTAGATTAGTAGATTCCTTAAAAGGTAAAAATTTTTACGATAATATTATTTTTCATAGGGTTGTTCCAAATTTTGTAATTCAGGCTGGTGGTTTTACCTCTGAAGGAAGAAAAAGTACAGGGTATTTTTTTGGGGATGAGTTTCCAAGAAATAAAAATGGAAATATTATTTATAAGCACGATGATCAAGGCGTGCTATCAATGGCAAATGGAGGACCATTAACAAACAATAGTCAGTTCTTTATAACGCACAGAGCAATACCCCATTTAGATGGTAAACATAGTGTTTTCGGCAAAGCTATTATAAATTGTCTAGAATTAAAAAAATTACAAAAAACGCATACAGATAAGTTACAATTAAAGAATGCAATTGATGTAACAAGAATGGAAGTAATAAATAAGGTTTCTCAAAAGGATACTATTTTTACTATAAATATTATTAGAATAGGTGCTAAAGCTCAAAATTTCAATGCAGCGAAAACTTTTGATGAGGAGGTTGTTAAATTTAACAAGTCTCAAAAGGAAATAGCGAAACAAGAAAATAAAATAGAAGAAGAGAGATACGCTAGTTATCTATTAAAAAAGAAATCTTTTTTAATAGACATGGAAGAGTCTAAAGCAAGGAAAACAGGTACCGGTTTACGTATTTTAAAATTAAAAAAAACAAAAGGTAAAAAAGTTTTTATTTCAAAAAAAGTGACTGCCAATTATACTTTATATACTGCGGATGGTAAAAAAATGAACTCTTCAGAGGATATAGGTAAACCTATTGTTTTTAATTTAAATAACAAACAAAAACCAATGATTAGTGGCTTAAAAGAAGGACTTTTATCTATGAGGTTAGGTGAGAAGTCACGTTTTTTTATTCCCTATACTATTGGTTTTGGAAATCAAAAATTCGGTCCTTTTCCATCAAAATCAGATTTAGTTTTTGAAGTAGAAATCTTAAAAATTGACAAATAATTTGTTCGACATTATACAAAAAGACAAAGAATTACTTATTTTTCTAAACAATTTAGGTAATGAAAATTGGGATACACTTTGGCTTGGCATAACGCACCAATTAAATTGGGCGCCATTATTTATTTTTATCATTTTTTTAGTTATTAAAAATTTTGGTTGGAAGCGCGGGGTTGTAGTTATTATTTCTATGATTTTATTAGTTGCTTTTTCAGATCAGTTTACAAACCTTATTAAAGATTCTGTAGAAAGATTAAGACCTAATAACGATCCTGAAATTAAACATCTTTTAAGAATATTTATAAAACCACAGAGTTTTAGTTTCATGTCTGGACATGCAACGACTTCTACATTTTTCTCTGTTTTCACGGTTCTTTTACTAAGAGATAAATACAAATATATATATTTTATTTTATTATTTCCTTTAGTTTTCTCTTATAGTAGGGTGTATTTAGGAGTCCATTTTCCAATTGACATTTCTGTAGGAATTATAATAGGAACCCTTTTTGCAAATTTGTATTTTATATTATATAAGAAAGTAGATAGAAAGATTTTTGATTAATTTTTATCTGAATATAAATACTGTTTTACTTACTAATGCTTTGTTTGCATTCTATTCATTTATAATTAAATTATACTTTTCTGTTTTAAATTTTATGAACAAGTTTTATTTTAAAGATTGTTTTCGATTCTTTTTATTATAGATTTCTGAATTCCTCAATAAATGATCTTATTTGAGCGTATTAGAAATAAAACAAACATAGCTTTTACTAAATATTTAATTATGAACTATCTATTAACAATCTGCTATTTGCTTTTATAGTCAACAAAAAATTGGTTAAATTTGCAACTGAAAATCGACTAAAAGAGATTATGAAAATATCATACAATTGGCTTAAACAGTTTTTGCAAATAGATTGGGAGGCTTCGAAGACAGGAGAGCTGTTAACTGATTTAGGACTAGAAGTAGAAGGTATTGAAACCAAAGAATCTATTAAAGGTAGCTTAAAAGGTATTGTAGTAGGTAAAGTTTTAACATGTATACAGCATCCAAACGCAGACAGACTAAAAATTACGACAGTAGATTTAGGTGCAGATGCACCTGTTCAAATTGTTTGTGGTGCACCAAATGTTGCGGCTGGACAAAAAGTGCCCGTTGCAACTATTGGTACTACTTTATATGATAATAAAGGAGTAGGTTTTAAAATAAAAAAAGGAAAGATTAGAGGGGAAGAGAGTCATGGAATGATCTGTGCTGAAGACGAGTTGGGTTTAGGCTTAGGTCATGACGGTATTATGGTTCTGGATGAAGCCTTAAAAGTAGGAGCTTCTGCTGCAGAAGTTTTTGATATAGAGATAGATGAAATTTTTGAAATTGGTTTAACTCCAAATAGATCAGATGCAATGAGTCATTTTGGTGTTGCCAGGGATTTACGTGCAGGTTTAATGCAGCAAGACATTAATTTAGAATTAATTTCTCCATCTGTTAGTGATTTTCATGTAGATGAAAGAACTTTGCGTTTTGATGTTGAAGTAGATGATAAAGATCAAGCTCCAAGATATTGTGGAATTTCAATTACAGATGTTACTGTAAAAGATTCTCCAGAATGGATTCAAAATAGATTAAAAGCCATTGGTTTAACGCCTAAAAATAACATTGTAGATATTACAAATTATGTATTACACGAGTTAGGACAGCCACTACATGCTTTTGATGCTCAACAGGTAAAAGGTAATAAGATTCTTGTAAAAACTTTAAAAGAGGGTACATCGTTTACAACTTTAGACGGTGTTAAAAGATCGCTGTCATCAGAAGATATTATGATTTGTGATGCGAACTCTGATCCACTTTGTATTGCTGGAGTTTTTGGTGGAAGTAAATCTGGTGTAACAGAGCATACAAACTCAATCTTTTTAGAGAGCGCCTATTTTAATTCTATTGCTGTGAGAAAAACAGCTAAAAGACACGCATTAAACACAGATGCTTCTTTTCGTTTTGAAAGAGGAATAGATATTACTTTAACTAAATACGCTCTAAAAAGAGCAGCTTTGTTAATAGAAGAATATGCTGGTGGTAAAATGGGCTCTGATATTTCAGATTTTTACCCTGAAAAAATTGAAGATTATCAGGTGTTTCTTTCTTACGAAAATGCATATCGTTTAATAGGACAAGAAATTCCTAAAGAAACTATTAAGAAAATTTTAGCGTCTTTAGAAATTAAAATTAATAGTGAAACTGAAGGAGGATTGGGTTTAACCATTCCTTCCTATAGAACAGACGTGCAGCGCGAAGCAGATATTATTGAAGAGATTTTAAGAGTTTATGGTTATAATAATATAGAATTTTCTCATAAATTAAATACTTCAATTTCATTCGATTCTAATAAAGAAACTAAAATAGAAAATATTATAGCGAACCAATTAACGGCTTTAGGTTTTAATGAAACGATGGCAAATTCTTTAACAAAGCCAGAATATGTAGCATTATCCAATAATATAAACGAGGAAGCGAATGTAGAAATGTTAAATCCATTAAGTAATGATTTAAAAGTACTTCGTCAATCTTTACTATTTAGTGGTTTAGAAAGTGTCTCTTATAATATAAATAGAAAAAATAATTCATTAAAGTTTTATGAGTTTGGGAAAACATATCATAAATACAATGAAAAATACCAAGAAGATAAACATCTTACTTTATTTATAACAGGAAATAGAACAACGGATAATTGGAATACAACATCTAAAGTTTCTGACTTCTTCTATTTAAAAGGAATTATTACAAATATTTTAGGTAGGTTAGGAATTGAAAATTTAAAAACAACGCCAGCAAAACATGATGTTTTCTCTGAAGGAATTACATTAAGCCTGGGTAAAATGAAGTTGGTAGAGTTTGGGGTACTAAAAAAAGGTTTAATAAAGGAGTTCGGAATTAAACAAGAAGTTTTATTTGCAGATTTTAACTGGGATACTATTTTAAAAATAACGGGTAATAAAAGTATAAAAGTAACAGGTTTACCTAAATTTCCTGCAGTTAAAAGAGATTTAGCTTTATTATTAGATGTTAAAACAGAGTTTAAAGAAATTTATAACTTAGCCTTCCAATCAGAGAAAAACTTATTAAAAGAGGTTGATTTATTTGATGTTTATCAAGGAGATAATTTGCCACAAGGGAAAAAATCATATGCCGTTAGTTTTTTAATTCAAGATGAGACAAAGACACTAGCGGATAAACAGATTGAAAAAATAATGCAGAAATTACAACAGACATTCGAAAAGAATTTAGATGCTATTTTAAGATAGAATAAGTGAAAATTTTCTTATTTCGGGATTACGATAATTAAAAATCAACAAATTTAAGTGTATAAATTATTAATAAGACCAATTTTATTTTTATTTGATCCAGAAAAGGTTCATTACTTTACATTTTCTTTGATTAGAATTTTGTGCAAAATTCCTTTTGTAGCTTACGTTTTCAGAAATTTATATCAAGTAAAAAACAAAAAATTAGAACGTAATTTATTTGGATTAACTTTTGCAAACCCGGTTGGTTTGGCTGCAGGCTTTGATAAAAATGCAGTTTTATATAATGAATTAGCCAATTTTGGATTTGGTTTTATAGAGATTGGAACAGTAACACCAAAAGGACAACTTGGAAACCCTAAGAAAAGATTATTTCGCTTAAAAGATGATCAAGGAATAATAAATCGTATGGGTTTTAACAATGATGGTGTAGAAGAGGCTATTAAAAATTTAAAAAAGAACAAACATAAAGTAATTATCGGTGGTAACATTGGAAAAAATACGGAAACGAAGTTAGAAGATTACACTCAAGATTATCTAGATGTTTTTAAAGAACTACACTCATTCGTAGATTATTTCGTTTTAAACGTAAGTTGCCCAAACGTGGGAAGTCATGCTAAATTAAGTGACAAAGATTATTTATTAGAATTAATTACTGAATGTCAGAGTCAGAATAATTTATTTAAAATTAAGAAACCTATTTTACTGAAAATAGCGCCAGATTTAAATAATTCACAACTAGATGAAATTATAGAATTGGTTGCAGAAACAAAGATTGATGGTGTAATTGCCTCAAATACGTCTACTACAAGAAATAATTTAAATGCATCTAAAGAGCGTTTGCAGCAAATAGGGAATGGTGGGGTAAGTGGCCAACCTATAAAAGATCAAAGTACTCGAGTAATTAAATATTTAGCAGATACCTCAAATAAATCTTTTCCTATTATTGGAGTAGGAGGAATTCATTCCGCAGAGGATGCCATAGAAAAGTTAAATGCCGGAGCAGACTTAGTGCAAGTTTATACAGGTTTTATATATGAAGGTCCTGGTTTAATAAAGAGAATTAATAAGGCACTTCTTAAAAATTAACTTATTTTTTTTGTTGATTATGACAATAATAGGTACTCTTACCTAAAGGAAAAACTTTAAGAAACACAAGTAAAGAAAGCATCAAGAATCGTGGACTGTAATCTTTATTTATTTTATAAAAATTTGCCAGCGTAATAAACAAGTTAAGAGGTGTAAGGGTTATAAAAAGTTCTCTGGTTGCTGGAATACATATTCCTAATAGGCCAAAAAGTAGAATAAAAGCAAAACACTGATACACCTATTTTCTATAGAGTTAGATTTAATCATTTAATTAATTTATCAATAATTTTTGCTGAAGAGAGTGCTAATGGAATTCCTCCACCAGGATGTACACTACCACCGCAGAAAAATAGATTTTTGTAATCTGAAGAGAAATTTTTATGTCTCAGAAATGCCGAAAATTTATTATTACTTGAGGTTCCGTATAAAGAGCCCCTATAAGAATTTGTTTTATCTTGTATAAGTTGTGGGGTTAATTGTTCTTCAAATTCTATTAAATTTTCAATGTCTTCACCTAAAACTTTTGATATTTTCATTAAAATATTTTCTTTTGCTTTAGCAATCATTTTATCCCAATCTTGATCATAAATAGACGGTACATTAATCATTACAAACCAATTTTCTTTACCTTTAGGTGCATCTCCTTTAATATGTTTACTACTAATATTGATGTAAATGGTTGGATCTTTATAGATGTCTTTGGATTCAAATAGATGTTTAAACTCTGTTTTATAATCTTCCGTAAACATAATATTGTGCACGTCTAATTCAGGAAACTCTTTTCCAATTCCCCAATAGAAGATAAGTGCAGAGCTTGAGCGTTCTTGAGCATCAACTTTTTTAAGTTTTTTAACTGATGGTAATAGCTTTTCGTATACCGTATGTATATCTGCATTGCAGATAACAATATCTGCTTTGAAGTTATCTGATTTTGTTTGTACGCTTTTTGCTAAATTATCTATTGTTTTAATAGCAGTTACTTCGGTGTTAAAATGAAATTTTACTCCTATTTCCTTTGCTAACTGAACCAAACTATTTGTTATTTCATGCATACCTCCTTTTGGTAAATATGCCCCTAAACCAAATTCTAAATGAGGAATTATATTTAAAATACCTGGAGCTTTATAAGGGTTAGAGCCATTGTAAGTAGCATATCTGTTAAATATTCTAATTGTTTTAGAATCTTTAAATGTCTTTTCATTTACCTGATTCATTGAACTAAAAATTTTCAGAAAAGGAAGCTTGAATATAGATATTAAGGTTGAAAATGAAAGAAAAGAGCTTATTTTATGTAGCGATTTATTCAGGAATTGTTCTTCTGTAGCGCCATAAATATAAGCACTCTTTTCGAGATGTTTTTTTACGCTTTCGGCAGAATCACATGTTTTTTCACTCATTTCTTTTGCAAAAGTAGGAATGTCTGAATTTGCTGAAATTTTCGTTCCGTCCTCATAGAAATAATTGCATAAAATGTTAAGTCGATCATAGTTAAAATAATCAGAAGTTTTTTTACCACAAATTTCAAAAAGTTCAGTAACTAAATTAGGCATCGTAAAAAGGGAAGGTCCCGCATCAAACCGAAACCCATTACTAGTAAGTTGCGTAATTTTTCCGCCAGGATAGTCGTTTTTTTCAAGTATTTGAACACTATATCCTTTATTTTGTAATCGAATTGCAGAGGCAATACCAGCAATTCCAGAACCAATAATTACAGCTTTTTTCACAGTGATTGGAATATTATATATCGTTTATTTAAGAATTCATCTTCTTTGAAGCTGTTTTTTTAAAAGTCAAGATTCAAGCTTTTACTTTTCTAAGTTCATCTTTTACATATTTCCAAGGAACTATAAGCATTCCGAAACACTCTCCTTTTTCTTTACCTATATGTTTGTGATGTATTTTATGCGCTCTACGAATTGCTTTTAAGTATACTGTTTCACTATTTTTAAACCATTTAAAACGTTGGTGAATAAATACTTCATGAACTAAAAAGTATGCAATACCATATGCTAATATTCCAAAGCCAATATGCATTACCCACCATATAGCAAACATAGAACCGAGCATAATGCAAAGCCAAGAGGGAACTGCATATATTAGGAAGAAAACGTCATTTCTTTCGAAGAAATTCTTTTTATTTGGTATATGGTGGTCTTGATGTAAATTCCATAGAAAACCGTGCATTACAAACTTGTGGGTGCACCAAGCCATAAATTCCATTCCTAAAAATGTTGCAAAAATAATTATAAAACTCATTTATTTTAATATAAACTTTAAAACATATTATTAACTTATCTATCTAAACCTTTGTGAATAATTAAACATATTTAAAATTTAATTGTTTTTTAAATCCTAAAAACACAGAACAATTTGATATTATTTTATATACAAAGGTACGTAATTTGAGAGGTAAGTTATTAACTTTGTTTAATTTATTACAATTTTTAATAAACAAAAATAAGAGAGATTTATATTAAATCAGTAGTTTTCATTTTAATTCTTTGCTTTTAAAAGTGGCATTCATAAAAAGACATTTTATTTAAAGCATACTGTTTTAAGGCATAACAAAAATGTGTATTTTTACTATAATGATTGAAACACTTTTGTCTTTTGCATTGGCAACTTCTATTTTAGCAATTTCACCAGGACCAGATAATATTTTTGTTTTAACACAAAGTATTGTGAATGGAAGAACTTTCGGATTAGCCACTGTTATTGGTTTAATTTCTGGTTGTTTGGTGCATACAACTTTATTAGCTTTTGGAGTTTCTGCTATTATTAGTACCTCTGAAAATTTATATATGGGAATTAAAATATTCGGTTCGGTGTATCTTTTATATCTTGCATTTAAAGTTTATAAGACAGATACGAGTATTCTTTTATCTGAAGATTTCACCCCTAAGAAAAACATAATGCAGCTTTTTAAACAAGGTTTTTTAATGAATGTATTAAATCCGAAAGTTTCTATATTTTTCTTCGCATTTTTTCCAGGATTTTTGTTCAGTGATAGTTTAAGTACGATAACTCAATTTTATATTTTAGGATTTATTTTTATGATTGTTTCTTTCTTTATTTTTTCTGCAATAGCAATACTTGCTGGTACAATTTCTAAATCTTTAAAAAAGAATAATAAAATTAGTTTGTATCTAAAATGGTCTCAATTTTTTGTTTTCATTTTGATAGCTATTTTCATCTTGTTATAGAATATTTATAAACAAGTCTTGTTTTTCAATAAAAAAACCTCATAAACTGTATAGCTTATGAGGTCTTATATTTTATTAGAATTCGTTTCTAACTTTCTTTACGTTTTCTTCCAAATCCGCCAGAAGACTTTCTATCTCCTCCAGAACTTCTGTCTGGTCTATCAGATGACCGTCTATCCGAAGATCCTATACTTCTTCCAGAATCACTTCTTCTAGATGAAGGTGAACCTTCCCTACGTCTTCCAAATCCGCCACCTTCTTTCTTACCACCAAAAGGTTTTCTTCCGCCTCTTCTTCCGCCACCAGAACGTTCTTTTTTAGTAATTTCTATATTTACTGAACGCCCTTCAAAGTCTGGTTGGTTAGAAGCAAAAGCTTCTAAGGTTTTTTCTTCGAAGTTTTTGTCAATTTCAAAGAAAGAGAAAGTATCTAAAATATCTATAGATCCAATTTCTACTTTATCACCAATATTTTGGTCATTAATTAAACCAATTAATGTTCCAGGATTTAAACTATCTTTTCTACCAATATTAATGAAAAAACGAGTCATGTTTTCGTTTTCTGTTCTTGCTCTAGAATTATCTCTTGAAGATAAATCATTTAAATCTTTAGAATTTTCATAATACTTTAGCATCGTATTAAATTCTAAAGAAACAAATTTTTTGATCAATTCTTCTCTATCTAAAGATTCTAATTTTTCGTAGATACTTGGTAAAAACTCTTCCATTTCAGATTCATTGACCTCTGTGCTTTGAACTTTATCAATTAAATTCATCAATTGATTTTGAACAATTTCTTTACCAGATGGAACCTTGCCTTCAACAAACTTCTTTTTAATGATTCTTTCAATCTGTCTTAGTTTTCCTTTTTCTTTTCCGTTTACTAGAACGATAGAAATACCTTTATTTCCAGCTCTACCAGTTCTTCCACTTCTATGAGTATAGTTTTCTATTTGATCTGGTAATTTATGGTTTAATACGTGTGTTAATTCAGTAACATCCAATCCACGAGCAGCAACATCAGTGGCTACTAATATTTTAATTGTTCTTTTTCTGAATTTACCCATTACAGAATCTCTTTGTCCTTGAGATAAATCTCCATGTAAAGAATCTGCGCTATAGCCATCTCTAATTAAGTTATCTGCAACTTCTTGAGTTTCTCTACGAGTTCTACAAAATATGATTGCATAAATATCAGGGTTTAAATCTGCAATTCTTTTTAAGGCAGGATAACGAGTTCTTTCTGTAACTGAATAAAATTCATGACTTACATTTTCTGAACCTGCATTCTTTTCACCAGAAGTAATCTCAACCGGTTTTGTCATGTAGTTTCTGGCAATTGCTTCGACTTCTCTGGGAAAAGTTGCAGAAAATAATAAAGTTTGTTTTGTATCTGGTGTTGCTTCTAAGACTTTATCTAATTCGTCTTTGAAACCCATGTTTAACATCTCATCAGCCTCATCTAAGACTAACCATTTTACGTTTCCTAATTTTAAGGCTCTTCTTTTAATTAAATCTACAGTTCTACCGGGAGTACCTACTACAATTTGAGATCCTCTTTTTAAAGATCTAATCTGATCTTCCATACTAGAACCGCCGTAAACCGTAGTTACTTTAACATTTGGTAAATATTTACAAAAGTCTTTAATGTTGTTCCCAATTTGAACTGCAAGTTCTCTTGTTGGTGATAAAATAATAGCTTGTACATTACCACTATTATCATCTAAAAGTTCTAATATTGGCAAACTAAAAGCAGCTGTTTTACCCGTTCCTGTTTGCGCAAATGCTTTTAAATCGTCTGTAGATGAAATAATTTGAGGTATTGCTTTTTCTTGAATAACAGTTGGTTTTTCATAACCTAAATCTGTTAGTGCTTTGTTTATAGGCTCTTTTAAACCTAATTCTAAAAATGTTGACATTACTGTGTTTTTGTAGATTCACAGAACGCCTACCTGCAAACCCAATTATATATTTGGACTTGATTTTCTATTGAGCTCCCTCAAAATTAAAATCGTGCAAAGGTAGTGGAAATTCACGATATAACAACCTTTCAGCTATTTAATTTATTTCACTTAACTCCTTCAATTGCTTGTATATATTTATAGAAGAAATAGCTGCATAACCGTTTTCTACAATACCATTCTTATTCACAAGAATGGTTCTATTCATTTTACTTTTCAAGAAATTATTTTTTAGATTTTCAGAATTGATAAAATACTGATTTTTAATATCTATATTTTTAATTCTATTGTCGCTGTTTCCATCAATCTCTATAATTGCAAATTTTAATAATGGATATCTTTTTTGTAGAAAAAGAATTCTAGTACCTATAAAAGATTTAGAAATGTATTCTTTATTCCAAAAAAGTAGTACTGAATTCTTGTTCTTTGTAAATTTTCCAATTTTTAATGGATAATTTGTGAAATCTGAAATTTTAAATCCCTTTATTTTATCTCCTTTTTGAATTAATTCGTTATCGGCTAAAAGATTTTTGATCAAAATTTTATGTTCCTCGTTTGTAGATAAATTAAAAAAGGTGTCAAATGTTTTTTTATTAATATTACAGCTAGATTTTCTGTAAAAATGGTCTAAAACAGTTCTTTTTAAGAATGCGTTTTTAGAATCACTTGAACTTATTTTATTATTAATTGTATTTAATAAGTCTACCGTAAAATCTGATGAAAATTCATCCTTCATAGGTTGGTGGCCGAAGGCATATGTAACATTATAAAGATAATTTGTAATATACCTTGCGTAAGGGGCATAATACATTAAAGCATTGTTGTTATAATCTAAACCTGTTCTATAGGCATAAAAAGAAGTATCTGTTTTAGGAAATTCTTTTTTCCTAGAAATATATGTATGGTTTATAGGATATCGTTCCACCCTAGAATAAATAGGGTAGGTTAAGGCTATTTTTAAAATTTTTAAATAGCTTTCTGTTTCATTTGGATGTGTTGCAATATATTCTTTGTAAGTATCTAGTTTAAAATTAATTATAGAATCAATTTTATTTTTGTAAGCTATTGGTTCAAGATTATTGAGTTGGTAAAAGAGTTTTCTTTCATTTTCAGCTTCCAAAAAAATATCAATTAAAATATTATTTCTTTCTGCACCTTTTCCAGAAAATACCAACGATTCGTCAAAATCCCAAGTATTTAAACGCAGCATTAAACTATCCTTTGGTTTAAGATATACATACTGATTTTCGTTACCATGTTCAATATAATACAAGCCTTCATCTAAATTATCATAAGTTGCCAAAAACTTATTTCTATCATTTAATAATAAGGTATCAATTACTTTATCATTGGAATAGAGTACAACAAATTTAGTTTTAGGGTTTATAATCTTTCCTCCAAAAAAAGTTTTAGAATTTTCGTTTTTTGTGTCACATCCTAACGCAAACAGAATTAAAAGAGAAAAAGGAATATAAGAAATTATATTTTTTATCATAATAGAAATACTCCTTGGTTACACTACAAATGTAGAAATTAGAAACAGGTAAATTTGTTAATTCACTGTTAAAATACTCTTAAGTAATATCTCAAATTTATACCTAATCCAAAGAAAAGTATTGAGTTTATAAGTTGAAAAGAAAAATGTAATTTGTACTTTTGCACAAATTTAAAAAGCTTATTTATGTTATCAGTTTCTAACCTATCTGTACAATTTGGTAAACGTATTCTATTTGATGAAGTTAATACAAAGTTTCTTAATGGAAATTGCTATGGTATTATTGGCGCAAATGGATCTGGTAAATCTACTTTCTTGAAAATTATTTCAGGCGTGCAAGAGCCTACCTCTGGGCAAGTACATTTAGATAAAGGAAAACGCATGTCGGTTCTAACTCAAGATCATTATGTATTTGATGACTTTCCAGTTTTAGAAACTGTTGTAATGGGAAACAAAGATTTGTTTAAAATTAAAAAGCAAATTGATGCATTATATGCAGATTATACTGATGAAAACGCAGAGAAAATTGGAGAGTTACAAATCATTTTTGAGGAAATGGATGGTTGGAACGCAGATTCCAACGCAGCTGCAATGTTATCTAATCTTGGTATTAAAGAAGACTTACATTATACCTTAATGAAAGATTTAGATGGTAAGCAAAAAGTTCGTGTTCTTATTGCACAGGCTTTATTTGGCAACCCTGATGTATTAATAATGGATGAGCCAACCAACGATTTAGATTTTGAAACAATTTCTTGGTTAGAAAATTTCTTAGCAAATTTCGAAAATACGGTAATTGTGGTTTCTCATGATAGGCACTTTTTAGATGCAGTTTGCACGCATATATCTGATATTGATTTTAGTAAGATAAATCATTATTCAGGTAATTATACCTTTTGGTATGAATCTAGTCAGTTAGCGGCAAAACAAAGAGCACAACAAAATAAAAAAGCAGAAGATAAAAAGAAAGAACTAGAAGATTTTATTAGACGCTTCTCTGCCAATGTTGCAAAATCGAAACAAGCAACTTCTCGTAAAAAAATGATTGAGAAGTTAAATGTTGAAGATATTAAACCATCTAGTAGACGATATCCTGCAATTATTTTTGATAGAGATAGGGAGGCAGGAGACCAAATTTTAAATGTAGAGGGTTTATCCAAACATTTTGAAAAGGAAAAATTATTTGACAACGTTCATATAAATTTAAATAAGGGTGATAAAATTGCTATTATTTCTAAAAACTCTAGAGCTATTAGCGCTTTTTATCAAATTATAACAGATAACGAGAAAGCAGACGGGGGGAAGTTTTCTTGGGGAGTAACTACAACGCAATCTTATTTACCTCTAGATAATTCAACTTTTTTTCAAGATGGTAATTTAAATTTGGTCGATTGGTTAAGACAATATGCTCAAACGGAAGAAGAAAGAGAAGAAGTTTTTATTCGAGGTTTTTTAGGGAAAATGATATTTTCTGGAGAAGAAGCACTAAAGAAAAGTAATGTGCTTTCTGGTGGAGAAAAAGTACGTTGCATGCTGTCTAGAATGATGATGAAAAGAGGAAATGTTTTAATTTTAGACGAACCAACAAATCACTTAGATTTAGAATCTATACAGTCCTTAAACAATGCTTTAATTAATTTCAAAGGAACTATATTTCTATCTACTCATGATCATGAATTTGCCCAAACGGTAGCAAATAGAATTATAGAATTAACTCCCAAAGGAGCAATCGATAGGTATACTACTTTTGAAGACTATTTATCTGATCCAAAAATTAAAGAACTTCGAGAAAAAATGTATTCTTAGAGAGTATCCCAAAGAACTGCGCTGAGTTTTGAACATTTTAGTACCTAGATAATATACCTCACAAATTTTAATAATTGTGAGGTATATTAATTTATTACCAGATTGGAGTGTTTTCTTACTTTTTAATAGGACTGATGATTTTTACATCAGAAAAAGAAATAGCACCTCTTACTACACCGTCAATTGTCTTTTGTAATGCTTCAATTAATTGCATTTTTAATTGAGATTTGTGATAAATTAAACTTACTTCTCTTGCTGGGGAGGGACTAGTAAACTCTCGTAAATGTGTTTTATCTATATCATTTAAATCTAAAGTATGCAAGTACGGTAATAAAGTCATTCCTAAACCTTCTTTAGAAAGCTTAATTAAGGTATCAAAACTTCCACTTTCTAGCTGAAACCTTTTTTTATTATCAGTTTTGTGATTTCTACACAAATTAAGAACACTATCTTTAAAGCAATGTCCACCTTCTAATAATAAAATATCTTCTAATTCTAGTTCTTCTGCAGTAATTTGTTTATTATTAAAAAGTCTATGGTTTTGGGGAATTAAACCAACAAAAGGCTCGTAGTATAAAGGTCGTTCTTTTATTGCTTCATTCTCTAAAGGAGTTGCTGCAATACCAGCATCTATATGACCATCTGTTAATTTTCTGATAATATCTTCAGTAGTCAATTCTTCAATAATCAACTTTACTTTTGGGTATTTTTTAGTGAAATTCTGCAAGAACATTGGCAATAAAGTAGGCATTATTGTTGGTATTATTCCTAGTTTAAATTCTCCACCAATATATCCTTTTTGTTGATGTACGATATCTAAAATTCTATTACTTTCATCTACAATCACTTTGGCTTGCTCAACAATTTTTCTACCAACATCAGTTAATTCAATTGGTTTTTTTGATCTGTTGAAAATCTTTACTCCTAATTCATCTTCTAATTTTTGTATTTGCATACTCAAGGTTGGTTGAGTTACAAAACTATGTTCAGCTGCTACCGTAAAATTTTGGTATTCTGCAACGGATAATACGTATTTTAATTGGGTAATTGTCATTTGTATAAGATTATATGATAAAGATATTAAAACTATCAATAATAATTATAGTTTAAGTTCATAAATTTTTATTAACTTAAAATAGACTTTAAAATTTAATATTATGAACAAATCAATATTAAGATTAGATAAAGCTAAAAGTGCAAATCGAGTTTATAGTTTAAACGGATTACTAGCAAATTTTCAAATATATTTCCAAAACTTACGAGGATTACATTGGAATATTAAAAGAAAAAATTACTTTGAACTTCACGCAAAGTTCGAAGAGTTCTACACAGATTCTCAGCTAAAGGTAGATGATATTGCAAAGCGTATTTTAACGTTGCAAGGAAAGCCATTGCATACTTTTACAGATTATATCAAAAGGGCATCTGTACCAGTAGGTAAAAATATTTTTAATGATGAAGAGGGTTTAGAGTTGGTTGTTAATTCTTTATCGGAATTATTAAAAATAGAAAGAGAAATTTTAAATATTTCAGATGAAGTGAATGACGAAGGAACAAATTCTATGATGAGCGATTTTATAGCCGAACAAGAAAAAACAATTTGGATGTTAAGCTCTTGGTTGGGTAAAAAATCATTTTACTATATATGATATACCAACTTCAAAACCAACAAATGAATAGCCATTGTTAGGTTTTTGAGTATCTAAATTAGAAACATGGCCAATATTACTTCCTATAAACAAAAATGTTGTTTCTACTAAGTTGTATGATAAACCTAAAGAAGCATTTTCTATAAACGTAAAACCCTTAGCCAAACGCTCTGTTCTAGTATTTATGGTAGCTAAACCTAGCCCCATTTTCATTAGATAATCTAATTTATTTAAAATTTTTTTCTTTATAACAAAGCCCAATTCAAAAGCATACAAATGCATGGTTTTTGGGGTTGTAAATTCTGTTCTTTTTTCTTGATAATTTTCTTCTGTGGGTAATACAAATTGCTTATTTAATAATTGATGTTCTAAGATTTGCATTTGGGGCTGTAAAATCAATTCAAATTTCAATGATTTCCAAGTACCTAAATTATAGAATGCCTGCAGTTTATATGTATTTGTAGAATAAGAAAAATCTTTATCATCAAAAATAAAATTCTTATCATTTGCATTGTTATATAAAAATCCTATTTTCTTTATATTGAAGAGTCCTTTTTTAGAATCTTGTGCTGCTATACTTGTGAATCCAATCAAGAGTGTAATGAATAAAAATATAATTTTCATAATGCCGAGGAGAATAAGCTGTGTATTAATTTTATTAATAGTATCATAAGTTTTTCACTGTAGCTTATTTTTTTATTTAACTAAACATTTTAGCAATCTTTTCAGCTTTTCTATTAGCTGTATAATCATAGAAACCTTCACCAGATTTAACACCTAATTTACCTGCCATTACCATATTTACTAATAAAGGACAAGCGGCATACTTCGAGTTTTTAAAACCGTCATGCAAAACGTTTAATATAGATAAACAAACATCTAATCCAATAAAATCTGCTAATTGTAGCGGTCCCATAGGGTGCGCCATCCCTAACTTCATTACAGTATCAATTTCAGTAACACCAGCAACACCATTGTATAAAGTTTCAATAGATTCGTTAATCATGGGCATTAATATTCTGTTTGCTACAAAACCAGGATAATCATTTACTTCTATTGGTGTTTTCTGAATTTTAATAGTTAAATCTGTAATTGTTTGCATTACGATGTCGGAGGTATTATATCCTTTAATAATCTCTACTAACTTCATAATTGGCACTGGGTTCATAAAATGCATTCCAATTACTTGTTCCGGCCTGCTAGTAACTGCGGCAATTTCGGTAATAGAAATAGAAGACGTATTTGTTGCTAAAATCGTTTTTTTACCACAAACAGCATCTAACTCTTTAAATATTTTAGTTTTTAGCGCTATATTTTCGGTAGCTGCTTCAACTACTAAATCAACATTTCTTACACCTTCAGCGATACCTGTAAATGTTGTAATATTTGCTAAAGTTTGAACTTTGTTAGCCTCAGATATTTTTTGCTTTGCAACCATTCTGTCTAAGTTTTTAGAAATAGTAGCAATTCCTTTGTCTAAAGAGGCTCTAGAAATATCTATAAAATGTACTTTATAATTAAATTGAGCAAATGTGTGAGCAATTCCGTTTCCCATTGTACCTGCACCAATTACAGCTATATTTTTCATGTTTAATTATTAAAAGTTAATTCGTAATCATTGACAAAATTCTACAATGTATATATTTTAGTTAATCTATTAAAAACAGTCGATAATCATTTGTGCAACTCTTAGTGCTTCAGCCCCTTGTCTTAAAGAAACTACTGGTTTTGTACCATTATTAATAGCCTCTGCAAAAGATTCTAACTCATCTAAAATTGCATTATTATTTTCAACTTCAGGATTGTCAAAATAGATTTGTTTTTTAACACCTTCTGCATTTTGTAAAATCATTGCGAATTCGTCAGGATTGTTAGGAACATCTTTCATTCTAACAAATTCTGACTTTTTCTCTAAAAAATCTACGGAGATGTAAGCATCTTTCTGGAAGAAGCGTGTTTTACGCATGTTTTTCATAGAAATTCTACTAGCAGTTAAGTTTGCAACACAACCATTTTCGAATTCAATTCTCGCATTTGCTATATCTGGAGTTTCTGAAATAACAGAAATTCCACTTGCATGAACATTTTTTACTTTAGAATTTACTACCGATAAAATAATATCAATATCATGTATCATTAAATCTAAAACTACAGGAACATCCGTTCCTCTTGGATTGAATTCTGCTAATCTGTGTGTCTCAATAAACATTGGAGTGTCAATTTTATCTTTAACCGCGGTAAATGCTGGATTAAAACGCTCTACATGACCAACTTGGCCTTGCACATGAAACTGACTTGCCAATGTTTTAATAGCCTCTGCTTCTAAAACAGTTTTTGTAATTGGCTTTTCTATAAAAATATGTCTCCCTATTTCAATCGCTTTTTTAGCACATTCAAAATGAGATAATGTTGGTGTTACAATATCTACAACTTCAACTGCAGCTATTAATTCTTCAACAGAATCAAATAATTTATAGCCAAACTCTTTTGCTACTTTTTTTGCATTCTCTTTAAATGGGTCAAAAAAACCAACCAATTCATACATCTTAGATTCTTGCAATAAACGTAAATGGATTTTACCTAGATGACCAGCACCTAAAACACCTGCTTTTAACATATTTATATATTTTTTCATTCAAAGGTTCCTGAAATTTTAGGAGATTGGCTTCATTACTACTTTCTATTTCAGCCACTAAAGTACCTTGAATACTGTGATATTATTTATTTAAAAAATTCTGAAGAAATATCAAAAATTTTCAACAAAAACAAAGATACAATTTTATAAGAATGTATTTAGAATTATTACTATTTTTAGACTTTACAAAACTGTTAAAATTGAAAGACACTTCAAAACACCAAGGACTTAGAAATCAGCTTGCTACAATATTAGAAGCAAAGGGAATTACAGACAGTAATGTACTGAATGCTATTCGAGAAATTCCACGACACTTGTTTATAGACTCCAGTTTTGAGACGCATGCTTATCAAGATAAAGCATTTCCTATAGCTGCAGAACAAACTATTTCTCAACCATATACGGTTGCTTTCCAATCGCAAACTTTAGAAATTAAACCTGGTGATAAAATATTAGAGATTGGAACTGGTTCAGGTTATCAAACTGCTGTTTTATTGGAGTTAAAAGCCTTAGTATATTCTATAGAAAGGCAGAAAGAGTTATTTAAAAAAACTTCTCTTTTCTTGCCTAAGATTGGTTATAAACCTAAAAAATTTATTTTTGGAGATGGTTATAAAGGCTTAAAAGAAGAAGCGCCTTTCGATAAAATAATAGTTACTGCTGGTGCACCTGTTGTGCCAAATCCTTTATTAGCACAATTAAAAATAGGAGGGAAGTTGTTAATTCCTGTTGGTGACAAAACACAAATAATGACGTTGTTTATTAGAAAATCGGCTAAAGAATTCGAAAAACAAGAATTAGGTGATTTTGCTTTTGTACCAATGTTAGAGGAGAAAAACTAATTTTAGTTTTAAAGTTTTATGATCTATTATTCGCAATAACAATAAAGAAGGACCTTTTCTTTTAAAAAATTCTTAATACTTTCTTTTTGGGAAAATACTCATTAAGAAATGATGAAAAAGCAATTCGTTTTAAAAGTTACTAAGTTTTAGCAAATAATAGACTTCGCATATCGAAGTTTTTAGCACTAACTAGCTTTTTGCCAGTAAGCAGTTACACCGAATAAAGAAATACCTATGTAACCTCTTACTTTTAATTTATTAGGGTTTATTAACTCGATATAACATTTATAAACTTTACCATTCCTCGGATCTAAAATAGTGCCTCCAGACCACTCTTCGTAATCTTTTTCTAACCCCGTTAAGATATTTAAGCCTAAAATTTTCTTTCCTTTATTTTTACCTTCACACAAATTACAAACAGCATTTTGTCTTTTAGGGTCTTTAACTTCAATTATTTTCGCAAATGCTTTTCCTTCTTTTTCGTATATTTCAATAACAGAGTCAATTTTACCCGTTTTATCATTTTTAGAATGCCATTTACCAAAAATAGTTTGCGAGTTTATTCCTAATGAGGTTGCAATTAATAAGAGAGTTAAGAGTCTTTTTTTCATAGTAAAAGATAATTAATTTAAGGAATTGCAATATATGAATTGATTAAGAAATGTTTTGTTAATAAAACTATAAACTAGCGTCAAAATTTTCATTCCATTTCTGTTGCACACGCAGCACTTGTTCAATAACATCTCTGACGCATCCTTCTCCACCTTTTTTATCAGAAATGTATTTAGAAACTTCTTGAATTTCTCTAACGGCATCATTTGGACACGTAGCTAAACCTACTATTTTCATGACTGGATAATCTGGTACGTCGTCTCCCATATATAATACGTTTTCTGGTTGTAAATTGTACTTTTCTATCAATGTTTGGTATTGTTTTATTTTGTTGTGTGCACCTAAATAGATATCTTCAATTCCTAAAGCAGCCAGTCTAGTTCTAACACCTTCATTAGTACCACCAGAGATTATACAAACTCTGTAGCCCTTGTTTAATGCATTTTTCATTGCATAACCATCTTTTACATTCATATGTCTTACCATTTCGCCATCTGGCATTATGGTTAACATTCCGTTTGTTAATACGCCATCAACATCAAAAATAAAAGTGTTTATTTTTGGTAATAATTGTTTGTAACTAATTTCCATTTTCAATAGATTGAGTTATGAGTTTATAAATTACTTGTTGTTCTTTATGCAACAAGTTTAAATGATTTTTTATTGTTTCTTCATCTTTTCTAATCGCAGGTCCAGTTTGCGCTTTTTCTGGTGAAAGTGTTTTAATTTTTTCTGATGTTTCCTGGATTAGAGGATGTAAAATTTCAAAAGGCACCTTATATTCTTTACAGATATCGTTACCAATTTTATACAAATGATTTGTAAAGTTGTTTACAAAGACAGCAGCAACATGCAAGGCTTTTCTTTGTTCAGAATTTATAGAATATATTTTTTTACCAATTGCATTTGCCAATGTTTCAAGTAATAAATAATCTTCATGACGATCAGCTTCCAAGCAAAAAGGAACATTGGAGAGATCTACTTCTTTCTCTTTAGAAAAGGTTTGTAACATATAAAAAACGCCTTTATTAGTTGTGTTTTTTAAATTTTTCATAGAAAAACTACCTGAAGTATGCACCACAAAAGAGTTTTTAATTTTTAAAGAAACTGTTTCAATAGCGTCATCCGAAACTGCTAGAATTGTAATAGTTGCTTTTGGTATATTTTCTAATTTTCTAGAACTTACTTGTGTAAGGCTAATAGTATCAACTTTTAAAAAAGCCTTTACTAAATGCGCTGCTACATTTCCATTTCCTATAATTAGTACTGATATCATTTTAGCGAAGATATTCAAAATATATAGAAATTTAGAATTGCTTTTAGTAAATTAGCTGATGTAAATCTGATTTAATGAAAGATTCTAATAAACTAGGAATAAATACAATTTGTGTGCATACTGGAGAAGTAAAAGATGAGCAGTTTAAAGGTGCAGTTTCGCCTATGTTTATGTCAACTTCATATGCGTTTGACGGAGTAGATGTGAAAAGATACCCAAGGTATTTTAATACTCCAAATCAAGAAATGTTATGTAAAAAGATTGCAGCGTTAGAGAACACAGAAGATGGTTTAATTTTTAGCTCAGGAATGGCAGCTATCTCTGCAACTATGTTTGCTTTTCTAAAGACTGGAGATCACGTAATTATTCAGCAAGTAATTTATGGTGGTACTTTTAACTTAATCGTTTCAGAATTTGAGAAATACGGAATTGAATACTCATTTACAGAATCTGATAAAGTAGCTGATTTTAAATTTTTATTAAAAACAAATACAAAGATTTTGTATATAGAAACTCCTTCTAATCCATTATTAGGAATTACAGATATAGATGCAATTGCTAGTTTGGGTAAAGAAAGCGGAATTATAACAATGATTGATAATACGTTTGCATCTCCAATAAATCAGAATCCTGCAGATTTCGGAATCGATCTTATTTTACATTCTGCCACAAAGTATATGGGCGGGCATTCAGATATTTCTGCTGGTGCAATTGCAGGTTCTAATGAACACATCGCTCAAATTTGGAAGACTGCAATTAATTTTGGTGGAAATTTGAGTGACCAAACCGTTTGGTTATTGGAAAGAAGTCTAAAAACCTTAAATCTTCGAGTAAAAGAGCAAACCAAGAATGCACAAGAAATGGCAGAATACCTAGAGCATCATAAAAATATAGAGCGTGTGTATTACCCGGGACTAAATAGTCATCCGCAACATGATTTAGCAAAAAGACAGATGAAAGGTTTTGGTGCTATGTTATCTTTTGAATTAGAAGAAGGCATAAACGCGATGGATTTTCAAAATGCATTAAAATTAATTAAGCCCTCTATGAGTTTAGCAGGTTTAGAAAGCACAATGGTTAGCCCAACGCAAACTACACATGCTTTATTAAGCCCACAAGAACGTTTGGATAGAGGAATAAAAGACGGTTTAATTCGTTTTTCAGTAGGTATTGAAGAACCGAAAGATTTAATTAAAGATATAGCGCAAGCTTTAAAAAGTTTGCAGTAATTGCATATTAAAATAGAAACAACAATTATGAAATTAGATATACTAGCTTTTGGTGCTCATCCGGATGATATAGAGTTGGGTTGTGGTGCCACCATTGCTAAAGAAGTTTCTTTAGGTAAAAAAGTAGGAATTATAGATTTAACCCAAGGGGAATTAGGAACCCGTGGTTCTGCAGAGTTAAGAATAATTGAAGCAAATAATGCTGCAAAAATTTTGGGTGTTTCAGTACGAGAAAACTTAGGTTTTGCTGATGGTTTTTTCACAAACGATAAAAAGCATCAGTTAGAAATTATAAAACTGATTCGTAAATATCGGCCAGATATTGTGTTGTGTAATGCAATAGTTGATAGACATATAGATCATGGAAAAGGTAGTAAATTGGTTTCAGATGCTTGTTTTTTAAGTGGATTAGTAAAAATTGAAACTGAATTAGAGGGAAAACAGCAAGAAAAATGGCGGCCAAAACATGTATATCACTACATACAATGGAAAAATATAGAACCCAATTTTGTAATTGACGTATCAGGTTTTATACATAAAAAACAGGCTGCAGTTCTAGCCTATTCATCTCAGTTCTATGATCCTAATAGTAAGGAGCCAGAATCTCCTATAACGAGTAAAACGTTTATTGAGAGCATAAACTATAGAGCCAGAGATTTAGGTAGATTAATAGGGGTAGAGTACGCAGAAGGTTTTACATCAGAGCGTTACGTTGCTGCTGAAAATCTTAGTAAATTAATTTAAATTTTTATTGTTTTAAAATAGAAAAAATAATTATATTTGCACCCGCAATTATATGGTGGTTGTAGCTCAGTTGGTTAGAGTATCGGTTTGTGGTACCGAGGGTCGCGGGTTCGAATCCCGTCTTCCACCCAGAAAATAAAGCTTCTTAGAAATAAGAGGCTTTTTTTGTGGCCTTTTTTTTGAGTTATTTGTAGAAATTAAAATGAATTTAAAGCCTCTAATACTTCATTTCTTTTTTTAGCTGTTTAAAAGATTATTTTAGACTTTAAAGTTAAGAGAATTAAAAACTAAGAATTTAATTTCTCTGCCAAGTATTTAGCGGTATAAGAATCTTTGTTTTTAGCTAATTTTTCCGGAGTTCCTTGAAAAATAAGGTTACCACCATTTTTTCCGCCTTCTAGACCTAAATCAATTATATAATCTGCACATTTTATTAGTTCTATATTATGTTCAATTACAAGAATAGAGTGTCCACGTTCAATAAGTGCGTTAAAACTTGCTAATAATTTTTTAATATCATGAAAATGCAAACCAGTGGTAGGTTCATCAAAAATAAACAAAGCTTTGTCTTTTGTGTTTCCTTTTACTAAAAATGATGCCAATTTTATACGTTGCGCTTCACCACCGGATAGGGTAGAAGAAGATTGTCCTAATTTCACATAACCCAAACCAACATCTTGCAATGGTTTTAGTTTTTGTGCTATTTTAGTGACCAAATTTTCAGAGAAAAAATCTACAGCATCATCAATGGTTAAGTTGAGTATATCATCAATAGACTTTCCGTCAAATTTTACTTCTAAAACTTCTTTTTTGAAGCGTTTACCATTGCAAACATCACATTCTAAATGCACATCTGCCATAAATTGCATTTCAATAGTTACTTCACCTTCACCTTTACAAATTTCACAGCGTCCTCCCTCCACATTAAAAGAAAAATGCTTGGGTTTGTAGTTACGTATACTAGATAATTTTTGATTGGAGTATAAAGCTCTAATATCGTCATACGCCTTAATATAGGTTACAGGATTTGATCTGGAAGAACGTCCAATTGGGTTTTGATCAATAAATTCCACATGTTTTAGTGTTTCAAAATTCCCTTTAACTTCTGTGTGTTGCCCAATCTTATCGCCGTAACCAACTAATTTTTTTTGTAATACGGGGTACAGAATTTTTTTCACTAATGTACTTTTACCAGAACCTGAAACACCTGTAATTACGGATAGACAGTTGAGCGGAATGGTAACATTTACATTTTGTAAATTATGCTCTCTAGCTCCAATAATTTCAATTTTATTTATCGAAGTCCGTCGTTTTTTAGGAACTTCAATTTTTAAATCTTCATTTAGGTATTTTGCTGTTAAAGAATCTGACTTTAAAATTTCTTTAAAGTTTCCTTCGGCAACTACGTGACCACCAAAAGTACCTGCTTCTGGGCCAATATCTATAATGTAATCTGCCTCTCTCATAATGTCTTCGTCGTGCTCTACAACAATTACAGTGTTACCTAAATCACGTAAATCTTTTAAAACTCCAATGAGCCGTTCCGTGTCTTTGGGATGTAAACCAATACTTGGTTCATCTAAAATATACATAGAACCTACTAAAGAACTGCCTAAAGAGGTTGCTAAATTTATTCGCTGACTTTCACCACCAGAGAGGGTATTAGAAGTTCTGTTAATCGTTAAGTAATTTAACCCAACATCTGTTAAAAACTGCAATCTATTATTAATTTCCATTAATAAACGTTTTCCAATTTTTGCTTCGTATTTATCTAGTTCTAGTTTCATGAAAAATACTGCTAATTCATCTAAAGGAAGCGCAACTAAATCAGATATATTTTTGTCATTTATTTTTACATAGTTTGTTTCATCTCTTAAACGCTTGCCATTACAGGTGGTGCATTTCGTCTTACCACGATAACGAGAAAGCATTACTCTATTCTGAATTTTATAACTTTTTTCTTCTAAAATTGAAAAGAAATGATGAATACCTCGAAAAGATGCGTTTCCTTCCCAAACTAACTCTTTTTGTTTTTCTGAGAACTCAAACCAAGGCTTGTGAATTGGAATATCAAATTGATATGCAACTTCAATTAAATTTTCTTTATAATGAATGTATGAAGGTGTTTTAAATGGAAAAATACAATCTTCAAAGATAGATAAACCCGTATTTGGAATGACTAAATCTTCATCAATACCAATTACATTACCGTAACCTTCGCAGGTTGGGCAAGCGCCATACGGATTGTTAAAACTAAATAAATGAGTATTTGGTTCTAAAAACGTAAGTCCGTCTAAAGCAAATTTATTACTAAACTCAGATACTTTGTTATCTGTTAAATTTTCGATAAAGCAAATTCCTTTTCCTTCAAAAAAAGCAGTTTGAACTGCATCTGCTAATCTGTTGTAGAAATCTTCATCTTCTTTGGTAATAACTCTATCAACTACTAAAAATAAAGATTCATTGTTAAATTCTATTTGAGGAAAATCTGAAATTTTATATATTTTCTCATTCCATTTTAAACGCGCATAACCTTGCTGTTCTAGAACCTGTAAAACAGTTTTTAAATCTCTATCTTCATTAATAATAATGGGTGCTAATAATAAAAGTTTTGTTTTCTCCTTAATTTTTTTTATAAACTTTACAACATCAGAAACGGTATCTTTTTTCACCTCACCTCCAGATATAGGAGAGTAGGTTTTACCAACTCTGGCAAATAATAATTTTATATAATCGTAAATTTCTGTAGAAGTGCCCACCGTTGAACGTGGATTCGTAGAGTTTACTTTTTGTTCTATTGCAATTGCAGGTGCAATCCCTTTTATGTAATCTACTTTAGGCTTGTGTAATTTACCTAAAAACTGACGCGCATATGAACTTAAACTTTCTACATAACGTCTCTGTCCTTCTGCATACAAGGTGTCAAAAGCCAAAGAAGACTTACCAGAGCCCGAAAGCCCTGTAATTACAACTAATTTATTTCTAGGAATAACAACATCTATATTCTTTAAATTGTGCAGTTTTGCTCCTTTTATAATAATATTTTCTTTGGGGTTTACTGCGGAAATATCTATCTTCATGTATCAATAATATGGGCTATAAATTTACCAAAAAATAACCTCATTTTACAGCTAGTAAAATCTTTTTTTACAAAAAGTTTGTTGCATTAGCAAATATTATCCATATTTGTAACTTATAAACTTCATTAAATTAGACGAACATAGCAAAAAATTACTTTTAAAATTATTAACAATTAATAATAAGATAAGCCCTTTAGCTTTTCTAAAAGTAGTTATGGTACGTAATAATAAAATTTCAGACAGTATATTAGTGAGCGATTACATTGGAGGTAAAGAGGCCTCTTTATCTATATTAATTAATAGGCACAAACAACGTTTATATAGTTTTATTTATAGTAAAATTCAAGATAAATACTTAACCGAAGACGTTTTTCAAGATACTTTTATTAAAGTAATTAAAACTTTAAAAAAAGGAAATTACAACGAAGAAGGAAAGTTTTTACCTTGGGTAATGCGAATTGCACATAATTTAGTAATTGATTATTTTAGAAAAAATAATAGAATGCCATCTTTTAAAAATACTGATGAGTTTGATATTTTTTCTGTTTTACATGATGGCAGCTTAAATGCAGAAAATAAAATTATACAAGAACAGATTTATAATGATGTTAGAGAGCTTATAAATGAACTTCCTGAGGAACAAAAAGAAGTTTTAGTGATGCGTTTGTATAAGGATATGAGTTTTAAAGAAATTAGTGAGAATACAGGAGTGAGTATAAACACCGCTTTAGGTAGAATGCGTTATTCGCTAATAAATATGCGAAAATTAATAGAAAAGCATAATATTATTTTAGTGAATTAACAATAAAGCTAAGAGCCCATCGTTAATAGTTTATAATCAGATAATTAATTAAACTATATGATGAAACTTTACCCAAAAGAGACTTCTAGTATTCAGAAGCAACCTAAAAATGAAACAATTCAATTTTTGATTAATTTTTCCAAATCGTTAAGAATTGTAGAGACAAAATCAAAAGATTTCATTGAATTGAATTTGAATTAAAAAAAGAAAAGTCCTTATCGAGAGATAAGGACTTTTTGATTTTAATCAGTTTCTAAAGTTCCAGGCTTTATTTTTTCAGAACTTTAAACAAGTATCAATTATATTTAGTTCAAAGCAGGAATTTGCCTCATATCTATTTTCTATTTTTATTATATGTATTTATAACAGATTTTCTACCAATAGTCTTTGTAATAATATCGTTTTCTAAATCCCAACCTCTTGCCGGCGAATACTCCCTACCATACCAAATTATTTGCAAGTGTAAGTCATTCCATAATTCTTCAGGAAACAATCTTTTTGCATCTTTTTCTGTTTGAACAACGCTTTTACCGTTAGATAAATTCCAACGATACATTAAACGTAAAATATGAGTATCTATTGGGAATGCAGGGACCCCAAATGCCTGACTCATAACCACACCTGCAGTTTTATGACCAACAGCTGGTAGCTCTTCTAACCCTTCAAAAGATTGTGGAACTGCTCCATTGTATTTATCAATTAAAATTTTAGACAATCCATAAATACCTTTACTTTTCATTGGAGATAGGCCACATGGTCTTATAATCGCTTTAATTTCTTCTACAGACATTTTTACCATATCAAAAGGATTATCTGCTTTAGCGAATAATAGAGGTGTAATTTTATTTACTCTAACATCTGTGCATTGTGCAGATAATAAAACTGCAATTAATAAAGTATAAGGATCTTTGTGATTTAAAGGAATTGGTATTTCTGGATACGTTTTTTCTAATACATCAATTACAAATTGTACTTTTTCTTTTTTGTTCATTACTTCATTTTAATAGTAACAAATATACAAAGTTGCCATGTATTATTTAAGTAAGTTTTTAGGGTTTTGTTTTCAGACTTTGTAACTTGCATTTTTGTAAATATAAAATTTAATAAAAATGACAACATTAAAAATAGGAGACAATGCTCCACATTTTGAGGCAAAGGACAATGCTGGAAACACAATTAAATTATCTGATTACGCTGGTAAAAAATTAGTTTTATTCTTTTACCCAAAGGCAAGCACACCTGGTTGTACTAATGAGGCTTGTGATTTAAGAGATAATTATCAATCTTTTTTAGCAAAAGGTTATGATGTTTTAGGTGCAAGTGCAGATTCGGCTAAAAGGCAACAAAATTGGATCAATAAGCATGAGCTACCTTTTCCGCTTTTAGCAGACGAAGACAAAGCTGTAATCGAGGCATTTGGTGTTTGGGGACCAAAGAAGTTTATGGGAAAAGAATATGAGGGTATCCACAGAACTACATTTGTTATTGGTGAGAATGGTAAGATTGAGGATATAATTGTAAAAGTGAAAACAAAGGCACATGCTGCTCAGATTTTGGACTAAGTTTATTAAATTTTAAATATATAAGAGCATTAAAAAAGGGATTCGTTTAAAACGAATCCCTTTTTTAGCTTTAATTAGTATCTACTTAAAATTTCATACTTACTTTAAAGTTTAAAACTCTGCCAGTCATATAATTAGGTATTCCAAATTGATTTTTTGAATATACATCCCGCACCCAAGTGTTTGTAATAGAATTCTGAATATCAAACATGTTAAATAATTCTAGTCCTGCTGTTAACTCTTTAAATTTAGACAACCAGCCTTTGGTGTATTGTTTATTTGCATCTGCAAAGACATAAGAAACTCCTAAATCAGCTCTTTTATAATCTCTTAAACGTTCTTGAAATTTATATACATCAGCATAAGCTGGTGCACCACCAGGAACACCTGTATTGTAAACGAGATTTAAGTATGCCTTTAAATTGGGTAAATTTGGTACGTAATCTTGAAAGAGTATTGCAAATTTTAGACGCTGATCTGAGGGTCTAGAGATACTTCCTCTGTTATCTATATTTTCTTCTGTTTTTAAATAACCTACGCTCACCCAGCTTTCACTTCCAGGAACAAACTCTCCGTTTAAACGAGTATCAAAGCCATATGAATATGCAGTGGTTTCATTATCTGCTCTATAACGGATTCTTACATTATCTATGGAATAAGCATTCACATCATTTAAATCTTTAAAATACATTTCTGTAGTAAGTTTAAAAGGCCTATTCCACATGTTAAAGCTATAATCCATACCAGCAACTGCATGAATAGACTTCTGTGCCTTTACATTCACATTTATTTTCCCGTAATAATCTTTTAATTCTCGGTAAGATGGAGGTTGCGAATACCAGCCGCCTGAAAAGCGAAATAACATATCTTTTTTCCAATTTGGTTTGATAGAAAATTGTGCTCTTGGAGAAATAATTATTTGATTGTGAGCGGAATTACTTCCAGAAGTAACCGACCAGCTTTGCATTCTAACGCCTAAATTATACCAAACTTCATGGTCTCCTGTAAAAAGACGTTCATTGTATTGAGCAAATCCTGAAAAACGATTAATATTTACTGTATTCTCCTCTCTAATATTTTGAAAAGGTTTTATAGGGCCTGTAAAAGATTCATAAGGTTGTGTGTTACCCAAACTATTTGGCGGACGAATAGAAAAGCCTAAAGAATCTATGATTTCCCATTCTCTAATACGTTCCCTTATATCTTCATTTTGATATTTTAAACCAAAATCTAATTGATGCCTTTCCTTTTTATAAGTTCCTCTAATTTGCACATTATTAATTAACGCATCTAAATCGTTTCTTGCATGGTTTAATTGAGAGCCAATTCCTTGAGAAAAATTAACTTCACCAAAATTATCTGAACCAATATTTGCATCAACTTCACCCAAATTATAAGATGCTGAAATATCATAATACTCTTCTTCTTGTGTATTATAGCTTGACATGGTTCCTTTAAAAGACCATTCATTATTTAGCTTAAAGTCTAAAGAAAGTGCGTTAAAAAGTGTTAAGTAGTTATTTTCTTCTTTACCGCCGTAATAAACATTTAGCTCTAAAGGTTCTGCAATAGTTCCAAAACGTGTTCTTCTCGAAGTTGGCTGGTAATTATAATTGTTAATAGAAAAATTACTCAAATAGTTTAGCGTTAATTTTTTTGTAAACTGATAGGTTGCAAAAGATTGTAAATCTGTAAAGCGTGGTCGAAAATTTGTTTCTATTTGTTTACTATTTACAAACAAACTATTGTCTCTATATCTTAAACTAGAAATTACACTTAGTTTTTTGTTTAAAAACGGACTTTCAAAAGTAATACTACCTCCTAATAAACTGGCCTCAATGGTTGTTGCTATTTCTTTAGGTTTCCTATAAGTAATGTCTAAAACAGAAGATAATTTGTCTCCATATTTTGCTTGAAAACCTCCTGCAGAAAAATTAATATTCTGCACCATATTAGGATTTATAAAACTAAGCCCCTCTTGTTGTCCAGAACGAACTAAAAATGGCCTATACACTTCAATGCCATTTACGTATACTAAGTTTTCATCAAAATTACCCCCTCTAACATTATATTGGGTGCTTAATTCATTGTTATTATTTACTCCTGGTAATGTCATTAAAATGTTTTCTATACCAGCATTTGCTCCAATAATTGCTTTTGCCTTTGCAACATCGATGCTTATAATTCCTTCTGCCTCTTTTCTTCTATCTTTTACGACAACTTCTGCCAGTTTCTCTGTCTTTAAAACCAGAATAGGAGAGAAGCGAATTGCATTTCTACTTTTTGCCTTTATTGTATGAGTATAAGTTTTATAGGAAATATGACTAAACTTTAGCGTTATTTCTTTTTTAAATGGAATTCTCAATGAATAATTACCTTCTTTATCTGTTACAGTTCCTGTTAATCCAAACTCAACAGAAACATTTTCTATCGCTTTTTTGTCTTTGTTTTTGACTGTTCCTTTTAAAATGGTTGTTTTTTGGGCAATCATTAAAAAGGGTAAAAATAGAATAAGTAGAAATATTTTTTTCACGTAGATTATTTTGTTTGTTTCTTAAAGAACGTAATAGAGCGCTCTGTAGTATTACCAACATTGTCTGAAAGTACAAGTTTAAAAATATGTTTGCTACCAACCAATATTTTGTCACTAAAATTATAGGTTAAAACACCTTTTTTATGATTGTATTGCATTAAAATCCAAGAATCATCTATCGTTGCTCTCCAGTTTTTTATCCCAGAATCGACATCAGAAACTTTTACTTTTAAAGTTTTAGCGCTGGTAATCCATTGCTTATTGTCTATATAAAGAATTTTTACATCTGGCTTTAAAGTATCCATCTTTAGGGTATATTTTCCTAAAGTCTTAGTTGTAGTATAAAAGGTAGTGTCTTTTTTTCGGGTATTTACATATCTTGGGTATTTAGCATACTCAGTATTTACTATATATAGTTGTTCTTTCTCTTGCGCTGTGTATTTACTTACATTAAAAGTTAAGGTATAGCTTTTGTTTAAAGGAATAGAAGGTGTATGCACTTTAGCAACCCCACTATCCACTTTAAAGTCTAAATATATATCTTGATAAAATGTGTTTTTAGGAAAAGCTATTGTGATGTTTTCTTTTTTAAATTTTTGAAAATTATCAGCAATTATTTTATAAGCTGTAGTGTCTTTTTGTTTTTTGAATACTGCATTACTTTTTTTACCAATAACCGGAATTTTTAAAGAACTGGAATTTCCTATAATATCTTTTGCAATAATTTCAATAGTGTAATTGAAACCGCTTTTAATATTGATTTTCCCATTATTTATCAAACCCTTATAAATAGAAAGTTCATTTTTATTTTCTTTAAAAGTTTTTTGAATTCGCCTCTTATATCTCTTATAATAGCTATAATCAATTAAAAGGTTGAGGTATTTACTTTCTGCAAAAGAGAATGTTGATACGTCATGATAATAATGTCGTTTTCCATTTACCAACATTTCAAGACTATAAATTCCGTTTTTGTTCCAAGCATTATCTAATCTATCAAAAACATGTACACCAAAACCAATGGTTCCACTTGCTGTAATTCTATCAGCTATATACTTTCCATTTCCCATATGCTTTATAGAAATTTCATGGCTATTGTTTTGCTTATTTATTCTAGCATCTTCGCTTAAAGGATACCCTAGTAAAGACTGAATTGTTGGTAATTTTGAATCTGGAATGCTGATACCAAACAGCATTGGATTAATAACATGTTCTGACTTTGTATTTCTAATTTCAAAATGTAAATGCGGTCCACCAGATCCACCTGTATCTCCAGAATAAGCAATTATTTGTCCTTTTTTTAGAATAAAAGCTTCTTTTTTAGGAAATATATTTCCAGTCTCATAATTTTCTTTTTTGTATTGAATTCTTTTTACATATGCATCAATTTTAGTATTGAACTTACTTAGATGCCCGTAAACAGATGTATAACCATTTGGGTGTGTTATGTAGATAGTTTTTCCATATCCATATTGTTGTACTTTTATTCTAGAAATATATCCATCAGCAACTGCAAAAACCTTAAAACCCACTTTTCCTTGTGTTTTAATATCTAGACCTGCATGAAAATGATTACTTCTTAACTCTCCAAATGTTCCAGAAAGTTCTAACGGAATATCTAAAGGGTTTTGAAAATAATTTTTAGGGTATTTTTCTTGCGAAAAACTCAAAAAAGAGACCCATATAAAAAGTAAAAATAGTGGTTTCAATAAATAGAATTTTTATGTAAAAGTACTAAAAAAACATCTTTTGTAAACTGTTTAAATTCAGTGTTTTATTAAAAGGTCATTTAAATGTTGTATATTTAAAACAGATTGTTAACTTTGTAAATATAGTTTTATTCTAATAATTTTATGAGTAATATCTTAGAAGCAATTCATTCTCTGGAAGATAAGTTACAAACCTTACTTTCTAATTATGAATTTTTAAAAAAAGAAAACGAAATTTTGCTTCAAAATACTACTAATTTTCAACATAAAATATTAGAACAACAACAGTTTATAGTGGATCAAAAGAGGGCATTTGATGTACTAAAAGTTGCAAAAGCTATAGATGGCAGTGGTACAAATACAAGAGATACAAAACTCAAAATAAATACATTAATTCGAGAAATTGATAAATGTATTATTCAGTTACAAGATTAAAGTTCTTTAAATTGTGGAAAAATTAAAAATTAATATTGTGATAGCGGGTAGAACTTATCCTTTAAGTGTAAATAACACGAAAGAGGAAGAGGGTATGCGAAAAGCTGTAACTGCTATTAATAAATTAATTACTATGTATGAGCAAAATTATGCGGTAAGTGACAAACAAGATGTTTTAGCTATGTGTGCATTACAATTTGCTTCTAAATTAGAGATTTCT
>JGI20154J14316_10000327_pt1 | contig 42701 bp, 38 predicted proteins | sample COG_04_FD_14316 | JGI IMG/M metagenome (IMG submission 14316)
CCTGATAGGTGGCCAGTGCGCTCTGCTGGCTTTTTAATTTCGCCAAGGTAAACCAGGTGCTTAGGTCAAAATAGAAAAATAAGCCGACGGCCGATATTAGTAAGGCTAAGAGCAATAATTTCTTCATAGTAATGGTGCTGCCTCATTGAGTGACCAATCGTATTCATAATCGATGCGGCCGCTATAGTTGGTCAGTTGGGCGCCCAGTATGGGTTCGGCAAAGGGCGCTAAGAATAACGGCAGTGCCTGTTCATCGGCCACGAAGTCGGCCCGATACCAGTCGAAAATCTTTGACAGCGTCAAGCTGCCGTCTTGCAGACGCACGCCGCGCGGGTGATTGATAAAGGCCTGCGCCGCAGCGTTCAGCTGAGCCTCCAGAGCGAGCCCGGTAAAGGCCTGGGCGGCTAAGTTGGGGCAGCCCTTGGCGCCACAATTAAAGGCAAAGTGGGCGCGAAAGTCGTTAAACTTGGGGCGAAAGATGCCATGTTCAATATCATCCAGGCTGAGCATCTGGTTATTGACTCGAACCCGTTCAGCGCTCCAGGGGCCGGTCGGGATCAGGCCTCCGAATGCGCCACCAATAGCGCGAATGCTCTTGACCGGATAGTCGCCCAGCACCACCTCGACGGTCGCGGCATTATAGAGATTAAGCCAATAGGCCTGCTGTTCGGCCCGGTTTAGGGTGAGCGGGTCAATGGCTTGCAGTTCGGTCAGGTAGGCTGCCAGCTGAATACGGTGTGGCGGCGTCACCCGAGCGTAGTCAAGGAAGGTNTGGCCGGCTGCGTCGGTGTGTAAAAAGGTATCGAGGAAGCGCTGCCAGGCGCCATGATCAACAACCTGGGTGCTCTGCCCGTCGCTCGCGGCCCAGCCCGGCAAGGCCTCGGCCAGGCCGCCGCTGGCGAGCAAGAGGCCGACGAGCAATACGCGCAGGATGTTTCCGATCAACAATTGCCCGTTTCTCAATACACGCTGCATCCAGAGATCTCCATGGGGGGGTAAGTCAAAACGTTGCGCCGGCCTTGAGACCACGGCCACCTGCGCTCTGTCTGCGTAGCCCTGACCGATAGCGGCTCAGCGCAGTTCTGCCGGCCGCTCGGATTAGAGTCAGCCGATGCCCAATACTCCTGTGCTCAGTCTATGCCGTGCTCAGCTCGATAGGCGGCCATTTTTGGCAGATATTCGCTATAACGTGTGTCTTCAGCGATGTAGGCCATAATTTGGTCGAGGCGAATGGCCGGCAGTATCGATAAGCCATAGTCGCGTTCGAGCGCTTGAATCGCCGATAAGGCGGAATCCTGTAGTTTTTCCTGACGATCGATTAACACCACCGCCGCAACCAGTTGCGCGTCGGGGTGGTTCTCTAAAATACTCAGAGTTTCGCGAATAGCGGTGCCAGCGGTAATGACATCGTCGACCAGTATTACCTTGCCGCTCAATGGCGCGCCAACCAGTTGCCCGCCCTCGCCATGCGCCTTGGCTTCCTTACGGTTGAAGGTAAAGGGCACGTTGCGGTGATGAGCGCTGTTTAGCGCGATAACCGTCGAGGTCGCCAAGGGAATGCCCTTATAGGCCGGCCCAAACAGGGAATCGAACTCAATGCCAGACTCGATCAGTGTGCGGGCATAGATCTCGCCCAGTAATTGCTGCGATTGACCGTCATCGAACTTGCCAGCATTGAAAAAATAAGGGCTTTGGCGGCCGGATTTCAATGTGAAATCACCAAACTGCAGCACGTCTTTGTGGATCGCAAATTCAATAAATTCCTTTTGCCAGCGTTGGAGCGGCGCTGTACTTTGATGCGGATTTGGACTATTCATTAATTAGGTCCCTTTAAATAAAACAACAACAGATTGTATCTGTGGATATATACACCGCATTATACCTTATAATCGGTTAAGATATGCACCTTGAAAAACTATGTCATTCGCGATAAAGGCGACCAGCCCCTCGTGCGGAATTTTGGATTGGAAGGAACAGATGAAGGTCATCACGCTAAATGTAAACGGAATCGTTAATGCTGTCGAACGAGGCCTGCTGGAATGGTTTGCACAGCAGCAGGACGTGGATGTCGTTTGTCTTCAGGAAACCCGAGTCAAAGAGTATCAGCTCCCGGCAAATCTGCTTGAGATACCCGGTTTTTACGGTTTTTTCTTCGATGCTGAAAAAGATGGTCATGCCGGCACGGCGATCTATTCGCGCACCATGCCCAAGGCGATTATTCGCGGTTTTGGTCACCCCACCTTTGATCTTGACGGGGGGTTTATTCAGGCCGATTTTGACAACGTCAGTGTCGCCTCGGTTTGGGTCCCCCCGGCTCAATATATTGAAGATATAGAACATAAATTGGCCTATCTGGATGGGCTGCAACAGCATCTCAAACGCACCCGGCGCAAGCGCCGGGATTTTGTGTTTGCCGGTTGCTATCAGGTTGCACATCGCTCGGTCGACCTGGGCAATTGGGAAAGCCATCAGCGCGAGCCGGGTTTTCTGCCCGAAGAGCGTGCCTGGATGGATCAGGCACTGGGGCCCATCGGGTTTATCGATGCCTTCCGCCTGGTTAATCGTCAAGATCGGCAGCATACCTTTTGGCCGTTCGATGAAGCCCAGGCCAATGGCGCCCGCATCGATTATCAACTGATCACGCCAAATCTGGCCGATTACGTGCTCGATGCCAAAATCATCCGCGAACCGCGCTTGAGTCCTCATTGTGCCTTTATGGTCGAGTATGATATGGACCTCTAGCCGCCGGCGCCGGTGAGCTTTTCCAGTTGCCGGCAATTGAGCGCCTCGATCAGGGCCTGCCGATCTATGCTGGGTTGGCCATTGAGATCGGCAACGGTTCGGGCCACCCTGAGTAAGCGGTGGTAGGCCCGGGCACTCAGGCCGAGCCGATCGATCGCCTTCTCGAGCAGTTGCTGTTCCGCCTGGCCCAGGGCGCAAAATCGGTCCAACTCCTGCCCTGCCAACTCACCATTAGCACAACCCTGCCGTGCCATCTGACGATCCCAGGCCTGCCCAACGCGCGCGCGCACCGTGGCCGAGGACTCCGGATGCTGGTGCGCCAGCAGTACCTCCTTCGCCAAGGTGGGCACCTCTATATGCAAATCGATGCGATCCAAAAAGGGCCCGGACAGCCGCGCAATGTACTTTTGAATTTGTTCCCGACTGTAACGCGCCGAACGTGGATCATTGGCCGCATAACCACCCGGCGTCGGATTCATGGCGGCAACGAGTTGAAAGTTGGCGGGAAATTGACAGTGTCGCGCAGCTCGGGCGATATTAACGCTCTGGCTTTCCATCGGTTCGCGCAGTACATCAAGCACGGCACGAGGGAATTCCGCCAGTTCGTCGAGAAAGAGCACACCCCGGTGGGCCAGCGTGACCTCGCCCGGCCGCGGCACACTGCCGCCGCCGATCAGGGCCGCGGCCGAGGCCGAATGGTGCGGTGCCCGATAGGGCCGTTTGCGCCATTGCATGGCTTGTCCGGCAACAGATTGCACGGCTGCGACCTCGAGCGCTTCGGCGTCGGTCAACGGTGGCAAAATACCGGGCAGGCGCGAGGCGAGCAGGGTTTTGCCCGTGCCCGGTGGGCCAAAATAAAGCAGATTGTGGCGCCCGGCGGCGGCAATCTCGAGTGCGCGCCGTGCCGCATGCTGACCCTTTACATCGGCCAGATCGGGGTAATGGCTTGGGGCGGCCGCCAACAGACGATTTGGTCTGGGTAACGCGGCGGATGGATCGCATAGCATGCGCGTGACCTGGAGCAGGTGGTCCGCGGCGAAGACCACCTGATTTTCGACCAGGCTGGCCTCTTGGGCGTTTTCAGGGTTGCACACCAGCACCCGGCCCGCCCGTTGGCAGGCGAGCGCGGCAGGCAAGGCACCCGGACCGCGGCGCAAATACCCGCCGAGCGATAGCTCTCCGAGCCACTCATAGCCGTCCAGGGCCTTGCCATCGATCTGCTCGCTGGCGGCAAGGATACCCAAGGCAATAGCCAGGTCGAATTGGCCGCCTTGCTTGGGCAGATCGGCCGGTGCCATATTGACGGTGATGCGCGCATTGGGGAAGTCGAACTGACTATTGAGAATCGCCGAGCGAACCCGATCTTTCGCTTCTCGGACCGCCGCTTCGGCCAGGCCGACGATGGAAAAGGCGGGCAGACCACCGGACAGGTGAGCTTCAATAGTGACTTCTGGCGCGACCATGCCCAGATGGGCACGACTGTAAGTGATGGCAACGGTCATAAGCATCCTTGCGCAGACTGTGAATTTCTGACAACGTAGGACACAGAGATAATAAAAACAACCGTGGTGGCCCGGTCCTGTGATCCGCCGCCCATTATAATAAGACATTTATACGTGCCCATTTTGACTTCACTGCAGCAAAATCATCGCCCGTTAATGGCCCTCGCCCTGCTCGCCTCGGCGCTGCTATCTGGCGTGCTGTTTTACCGCTCCTTTCACCTCCATGTAACGCTGGTGGACGAGTTTCAACAGATCTTGGCCGAGGTTGCGGCGGGTGAGCAGGGTTTGAGCGCCAATCAGTATCGACGGATGGCTTTGGCTGAGCAGGAAAGCGCGCGCACATTGATCAGCCTGCGCGCCGATTTGGCCGCCAGCAACTCGCCCGACAGCGACGCGCATGCCCTGCTGCTGTTAGCCGAAGCGACCGCCTTTCTGCACGATCCGGATCGCTTTCAGGCTTGGCTCGAAGCCCAACTGCAGGCCATCGAGACGCCCAGCTCGGACTGGACTCGAACGGTTTTGGCATCGGGTGCACAGGAGATTAAAACGGGGCGTTGGTGTCTGCAGATCGAACAGGTGGGAAGCGATTGGCTGTTAACCTCGCTCGCTGACTGCACCACCGAGCGCTAAGACGCTTCCGACTCGGCGGGCTGGCGCGGCCGCGTAAGTGGGCCACCAATAATGATTTCGTTGATGTCGGAGTCGATGTAGTTGTTCGCCGTGCGCACCGCGAGCCGGGCCGAGCTTTCAGCCAAGGAATTGTAAGGCGACGCCAGGTAGGTTGCGGTGAAGTTGAGTTCCGTTGGCGTCCAGGCGACATCCAGAGCCTTGACCACCTGGTGCGCCAGAGCCTGCTGCACCATGCTCTTGGGCAAGGTCGCCACGCCAACGTTATCGACCGCCAAGCGGAAACAAGCGGCCAGTGAGCTGGAGGAAATAAAGCGCACAGACTTCGAACTCTCTTCGCGAAAACGATCTTTGATCTCTCGAAAGGGTTTGGTATTGCGCGCATAGGTGAGGATGGGCCATTGGGTTAGCTCGTCGAGTTCCAAGCGCCGATCGGGTATGTCTAGCCCGGCACCGGCGACCCAAACTAAGGGAAAGTTACACAGCGCTAAGTTGACGGTGGTCGGTTCTAATACCGGTCCCATTAAAAAGGCTAAATCGATGGTGCGCGCCGCCAACGCCTTGCTCAGCTCGGTGGTGACATCGACGGTCAGCTCAACTTCCAAATTCGGCATTTCAATATTGAGGGTTTGCAAAAAGGCCGGTAACCAGGAATGCACAATGGTTTCCGAGACACCGATGCGGATAATGCCCGAATCCTTGTTCTTGTTCATACCGCGCTGCTTTATTTCCTCTTGAAGCAGGAGGATCTTCTCGGCGAAGGGCAGCAGTTCGACCCCCTTGGCGGTGAGCGCTATGGGCGCAGGACCGGGTACCCGTTCAAAGAGGATCACGCCCAACTCGCTTTCTAAGCTCGCGATGCGGTTTGAGACCGCCGGTTGGGTGGTATGGAGAATTTCTGCTGCCTTGCGAAAACTGCCTAAGCTGGCGACCCAAACATAGGTTTTCAAATTATTTATATTCATCGGAAAACCTTAATAAGGGAGCTTCAACGGCACGGTACAAGGAGGCTTCTACGCGAAGTTGCGCTCAAACAACAGACGTCTATTTTCGGCATCGGCGACATCCATTAGTTTAAAGCTCACCCAATCACCTGGCATGGCTTGCCCCAACAAGGCCAGATCCAACGAAAACACCGTACCAATCTTGGGATATCCGCCAATAGTTTGACGGTCGCGCATCAGCACTATGGGTTGCCCATCACTGGGGATTTGCACCGAACCCAAGGCAATGCCTTCTGAAACTATACCATTTATCCCGGTTTCAATGGCATCCCCTTTCAAGCGATAGCCCATGCGATCAATCTTGTCCGTGACCCGATACTGGCCGGAGAAGAACAGCGCCCGCTGCAGCGCCGGAATGGCCGTAAACTGGTAACCGGGAATTAGCCCCAATTCGATGCTACGACGGTAAGTCGGTATGGCCCACTCTGGCATGGTGCGCTGCGGAGCCGGTCGGGATTGTTCTGCGGCGATCCGGTCGCCCACCTTGATAGCGGAGCCGTCGCCGAGCATACCGCCAACCTTTTCGCGTTTGACGGTACTGGCACTGCCGAAACTTTTCTTACATTGGATACCACCGAGCAATGCCAGGCAGGCGCGCATACCCTGCACCGGCGTGGCAAAGCAGAGTCGGTCTCCGGGCCTTAGCTCAAGCCGTCGCCAAGGTTTGACCGGCAAGCCATTTAAGGTTGCGCCGAGGTCTGCGCCGGTGAGGGCAACCGAACAGGCCGCTTGGCATTCTAGGCCCAATTGGCCGTAGGTAATTTCCAGGCTGGCGCTGTCCAATGGATTATCCAACAACCAATTGGCCCAGCAATGGGCGACCTCATCCATCGGTCCGCTGTGGGTCAGCCCATGGGCGCCATAGCCATAGCGGCCGCGATCGTGAATTTGGGCCAGCAAACCGGTTTTAACGACGACTAACGACATTAGCGTTGCCCCCCCTTCGCCAGATAATCGGCCTCCGATATGGGTTCAAAGCGCACCTTACAACCGGTTTTGAGGAAGGCGAACTCATCACTGTCCCAGTCGACCATCTTCTGCCAGGTACGGCCAATGACCTGCCAACCGCCAGGCGACTCGCTCGGGTAGACGGCACTTTGGTTGTCGGCCAATGAGACACTGCCGGCGGGTATTTTTAATCTCGGGGTTTTTCGTCGGGGCACAAAGAGACTCTTGTGGGTGTTGCCCAAAAAGCCAAAACCCGGACTAAAGCCAATCGCATAGACACGGTACGACTGACCGGCATGTAAATCGATGATTTGCTGCGTCGTGAGGCCGCAGTATTGCGCGACATACTCTAGATCGTTGACCGCACCAATGCCGTAACACACTTCGATGACCAGGGTTTCCAAGGCTTGATCGACCAGTTCAGTGCTTATAGTGCGCTGGTAAGCCTGGCGCAATATGGCCGCCATCGCGAAGCGATCGATCAGCCTTAGGTTAAAAGTTACCAGCACGGAGGTATAGGACGGCACCGTATCGAGCACGACCTCGGCATGGCTAAGCCACAGCAAGTCGTTAAAGTGTTTAACCCGCATGGCAACTTGATCGGAAATTGTTTCGCCAAAATAGACAATCCACGTATTTTCATTGACGGGACTTATTTCGAGCATCCGGCAATGACCTCACGAATCACCTGCGCGGTTTGCACGGCATTGGGCTCGTCACCGTGAATACAGAGGGTATCGGCCTGAAAGCGAACCACCTTGCCGGAGATCGAGGTAACCGAGCCCTGAGTCATTATCTGCTCGGTTTGGGCCCTGACTTGCTCGGCTGTCTTATAGACAGAACCGGCTATGCTGCGACTGAGCAAGGTGCCGTCGTCGGCGTAGGCACGATCGGAAAAGGCCTCAAACTGGACGCGTATCTTATGCGTATCGGCGAGCCGTCGGATCGCATCGGAATCGGGTGCGGCCAGCACCAGCAGCGACAACTGGTCGTTATAGTCGTGCAGCGCTTGCATCACGACCGCCATCACCGCCCGATCGGCGAAGACTCTATGGTAGAGCGCGCCATGCGGTTTGACATAGTCCACCCGGCTGTTGTTGGCTCGGCAAATCGCATCGAGCGCGCCGACCTGGTAGAGAACCATGGCGCGTATGTCTGCCGTCGGAATGGCCATATCACGGCGGCCAAAACCCTGTAAATCAGGATAGCCCGGGTGAGCGCCGATGCTGGTACCCGATTGCACGGCAAGCTTTACCGTGCGTTCCATTATTTGTGGGTCCGAGGCGTGAAAGCCACAGGCGATATTTGCCATATCGACCAACGGCATCAACTCGGCGTCGTTGCCCATTTCCCATGAGCCGAAGGCTTCACCCATATCGCAGTTTACGTTCAAGCTATAACTCCTGATTATCGATTAACCCCAACGGTATCAATTTAGAGCGGCAAAGGCCGCAGGTTTATATCAAGTCAGTGGATCATTATTGGTTCATTGAATAGGGCAGATAGGTGGCGATACCCGGGAAAATATAGATCAGTATCAGGGCGAGAAATATCAGCAAGAAAAAGGGTAATGCCGCCCGCGCCACATAGAGAATATTCTTGCCCGTTAAGGACTGAATGACAAAGAGATTAAAACCAACCGGTGGTGTTATTTGCGACATCTCCACGACCAGCACGATAAAGATACCGAACCATAATAGATCGATACCCGCCTGCTCGATCATCGGCATGACCACCGATACGGTCAATACTACAACCGAAATGCCATCCAGAAAACAACCGAGAATAACGAACAGTAGCGTTAGTGCTGCGAGCAGTTGAAATACAGTGAGGTCGAGGCTGCCAATGCTTGCGGCCAATGAGCGGGGGATGCCGAGAAAACCCATAGCGAGACTTAAAAAATGCGCGCCGACGAGAATAAGGCCGATCATGCACGAGCTTTTTACCGCACCCAATAAACTCTCGTTAAAGGTGGTCATATTCAGCGTGCCGGTCACAAAGGCCAGTAACAGAGCACCAAAGACGCCCAGGGCAGCCGCTTCCGTTGGGGTGGTAAAGCCGGCATAGATGGAACCGAGGACAAAGCCAATGAGGCCGAGAATGGGTAAGAGTTTTTTTAGCGCCTTGAGTTTCACCCTGAAGCTGAGGTCAGCCGCATCGTCCTGGGGTACCTGGTCTTTGTTCAGTAAGGCCCAAATAACGATATAGCCCATGAACAAAAAAACCAACAATAACCCGGGCAACGCGCCGGCAATAAAGAGTCGGGAGATAGAGACTTCGGCGGCGACGCCATACACGATCAGGATGATCGATGGTGGAATCAATAGCCCCAAGGTACCGGAGCCGGCCAACGTACCGATAGACATACGATCGCTATAGCCGGCCTTCTTAAGCTCCGGCAAGGTCATGCGACCGATGGTAGCCGCGGTTGCCGCGGACGAACCCGAGACCGCGGCAAATATGCCACAGCTGAGCACATTAACATGGAGCAACTTACCCGGCAGACGGTTGAGCCAGGGTGTTAAGCCTTCGAAGAGATCAGACGCTAAGCGAGTACGGAATAGCACTTCACCCATCCAGATAAACATCGGTAAGGCTGTCAATGTCCAGTTGGTACTCGCTCCCCACGTTGTTGTGCCGAACAGTAAACCAATTTGCCCATTATCAACTAACATCAGGCCAATAATACCCACCCCGATAAGGGCCAAGGATACCCATACACCAATCGCGAGCATCAATAGCATCGAGGCGACCAGCACGATTGAAATTACGACAAAATCCATTAGATCTCCTCCAGGTTAACTTCGCCTTCGTGCTGGGTATAGATCGGCAGCTTGCCACCGAGCATTGCGGCCAGCGCATCAAGGACTGCCAATAAGAGCCCGGTCGACCCCAGACCCACTGGTACCTGTACCGCCCAGAGTGGCATGGGGATATAGCCCTGTGTGAGCTCTTCAAAGAGGTAAGATTCCCAAATCATATACCAGCTATACCAGCAGACAAACGAGGCCAACACCAGACCGATGATCAGGACAAAAAATTCTTGCGCAAAGCGCGCCTTGGGGGGGAGGTTTTGAAAGAGTAATGTTACACGAATATGACCACCATCCCTAAAAGTGTAGGCCAGGCCAAAAAAAATGGAGGCCGATAAACAGTAGCCGGATATATCTTCAGCAGAGGGGACGATAAAGCCCAATAGTCGGCCAATGATTTGAGCTAAAACCACCACCATAATAATGATGATGCACAGGCCCGATAGATAACCGGAAGCCAGATATAATCGATCTTTATAGGAATGCATAAAATGTCCCACGCAAAAGGCCCCCGACAATAGCTTGCCGGGGGCGATAAAGCTTGATTACTTGTTATAAGCTTTGAGAATTGCGCCTACTTCTTTTGGAGCTTCTGCCAACCACTCGTCGGACATCACTGCACCGATCGCTTTCAGTTCAGTGATCAGTTGAGCACTTGGTGCCGTTACGATGATGCCGTTGTCAATCAGGGTCTGAGTATCCTTACGGGCCTGTTCAACAACGCCAGCCCAGCCGCTCTTCTCTGCATTTGCAGCCGCTTCCAGGATGATGGCTTGGGTTGCCTTGTCTAAACGCTTGAATGCGCGCGTATTGACAATAACCATATTTTTCGGGATCCACGCGTCGATCGACGTGTAGTGAGTCAGATAATCCCAAGCCTGACCATTGGCGCCGGTTGATGGCGATGTCACCATTGAATCGATGATGCCGGTGCTGAAGGCTTGTGGGATATCCGGTACCTGAACCGTAGTAGGCGTCGTGCCCATTAGGTCAGCCAGGCGAGACGTGGATGGGCTGTAGGCACGCATCTTGGAATCGGATAGGTCAGCCAACGAGGCGACTGGGAATTTGGTATAGAGACTTTGCGCAGGCCAAGGCACTGCGTAGAGCAACATCAGACCGTCTTTTTTGAGCAACTTCTCCATTTCTGGCTTGGCGGCCAACCACAACTTCTCGGAGTCGGCATAGCTGGTTGCTACGAAGGGCATGTTGTCGTGCTTAAACACCGGATGTTCATTGCCGAGCGTGCCGATAAAAACTTCGCCCAACTGCACCTGGCCAGATTTTACGGCGCGTGGAATCTCGGGATGTTTAATTAACGAGGCACCGGAGTGAACGGTAATGACCAACTCGCCACCGGTTTTAGATTTAATTTCTTCAGCAAATTGATAGGCTATTTTAGTCGGCATATTCGCATCGCCATAAGGCGTTGGCATGTTCCATGTTTCAGCGGACGACTGCACACCTATTGTGCTGGCAAGAACGGCTAGGCCAATAACTTTTTTTATCATTTTTTTTCACCTTTTTATTATTAATGGTTACAGAACGGCTAACTCGTCGTTCAATTTGTCCGTCACTAACATTTTGCCAGGGACATGTGTAATGCACAGTGGTGGCTTGGCATTACGGATGGCGACCTGTGGCGTAACACCACAAGCCCAAAAAACGGGTATTTCATCATCGTTGACCGGCACACTGTCGCCATATTCTGGCTTGGCCAAGTCTTCGATGCCGATCTTATTCGGCATGCCAATATGGATCGGCGCGCCATGCGCTTTAGGCAATCGAGTGGTTATTTGAATCGCACGGATGGCGTCTGCCGGCTTGAACGGCCGCATGGTAACGACCGTGTTACCGAAAAACTTCGCACTCGGTGCCGTGGCGATATTGGTTTCAAACATGGACACATTCCGGTCCAGATCGATATTGCGTATCGACAAGCCGGCACGCAATAAGGCTTCTTCAAACGAGAACGAACAGCCTAGGACAAAACTGACCATGTCATCAGACCAATACTGTTCAATGTCTGTGACCTGCTCGACCAGTTCCCCGTCCTTAAAGACATTGTACTGGGGAATGTCAGTGCGAATATCGATATCCGCACCGAGCGCCGGCACCATGGCATCGCCAGGCTTAGACATGCTGATCAAAGGGCAGGACACCGGGTTTAAATAACAATAGAGCAAAAAATCTTCCGCCCAAACCTTGGGCAGAATAACCACATTACCCTGCACTAAGCCGGGCACCAGACCACTGGTGTAGCCCGTAAAGGAACCATCACGAATGTTGTGGCGCAATAGATGGGCTTTGTCCAACAGTTCGGCGTTTTGATTGTTAGCCATGGAGCAGTAACCTTGATTTGAACGATGCAGCCAATCTAGCTCGAATCGAAAAGCAAAGTCTAATTATTATTTATTGTCATTATTGATAACTAAAGCTTATATAGGGGGGTGCTTTGGGCAAAAAACGCCGTCATCGATTGGGTTGCCTGTCGAATACCGTTCAAGGCGCGGTCTAATTGCGCCTAACTAACGGCGGCTATCAGTTGCTTCGACGGAATGCGTCGGCAACCCAATTGGCCATCCAATGCGACGCGGATAAGCACCGCAGCAACGTCCTCCGCCTGGACCGGTCGATAGGTGCGCAGCGGGCCGATAAAGATAAAAGATAAGCCGGAAAAAAGCACCTGTGCGATCCGCTCGCCGAGCCGGAAGGTCGACCGTTTGCCGAGCAAGAGTGAGGGCTGGGCGATGGTTAGCGAGTCGAACTGCAGGGCCACCAAGGCCGCTTCCATGCGGCCCTTGGTAGCCAGATAAAAGTTTCGCGAATCGGCGTCGGCACCCAGGCTGGAAACCACGACAAAGCGCCGGTAGCCGGCCTGCTTTGCCGCTCTAGCCAGATCGAGCACCCGGCCAAAGTCCACCTCGGCAAAGGCTTCGCGTGAGCCGGCCTGTTTGATTGTGGTGCCCAGGGCACAGATAACGGCATCGGCGTTGTCGCTAACCGGGGGTAAGGCCAGCGGCATAAAATCGCTGATCCATTGATGATGGTGAGCGTGCAGTGGTGCAATGGGGCGACGCACCAACAAGAGCACCTCGTCGACCCGATCGGGCGCTAGCTGTTGCACCAGATGCGAGCCGATTAGACCGGTTGCGCCGGCAATGAGAATGTTAGCCATAATAATAGGGTTTCCGGTCGGTGTACTGCCCCAGATTAGGGGCTAGCGATACCAATGCATTGGGGTTGGCGTATAGGTGTTTGCGAATACCTACACGCGGAATGGAATGATATTGGTCGTATTCGATCGAAAAGGCCAGGCCTGCTTTCGCCCCAGGGCGCTCGACGGCCTGGGGTTGCTCCTTATTGAGGCAACCCCATTGCCGAGAATGGCCCGGTTCGTTCAGTGACGGCAGGCGGTAGCAGGTTGGTGGTCGCTCACCCGGCGGGAGACCAACGGCGCTTCAGGCGGTTGACGCGCTCGATGACTTGTTCCAAGGTCAACAGCATTGCCGGCACAAAAAGGAGGATCAGCACGGTCGCAAAGAGCAAGCCAAAGACCAGGCCGGCGGCGATTGGTTTGAGGAATTGGGCATCCAAGCTGGTTTCAAACAGGAATGGCGTCAGGCCGCCGACAGTGGTCAGAGTCGTCAGCAGAACAGGCCGCAAGCGACTGGCCACCGCCTCTTCTAGCGCGCCATAGAGAGGCATGCCGTCTCGGCGTAGATCCCGATAGACACTGATCAGCACGATACTGTCGTTGATCACAATCCCCGAGAGGCCGAATAGACCGAGTACCGACAGAGACGACAGCGGCAAGTCGATCAGCCAATGGCCATAGATGGCTCCGGTCAGGCCAAAGGGAATGGCGACCAGGATGGCCAATGGCCAGACCCAGCTTTCAAACACCCACGCCAGAATGCCGTAGATCAGAGCGAGTACGCCAATCAACACCAGGGTGGCGTCGGCAAAAAATTCGCGCTGGCCTCGGGCATCGCCACTCAAGCTCACCTCTAAGGTGCCATAGTTGGCCCGAACGCCGGGTAACACGGTGTCATCCAGTAAGCTGTACATGCCATCGCTGGTCATCACACCGGCATCGAGGGTGGCACTGACATTAACCGAGATCTCGCCATCCTCTGCGCGGATGCCATCGAGGCCCCGTTGATAGCGGCTGATCATCAGATCATCGAGGGGGATCAATTCATCATTCAGGGCGAACGGCAGGCTCAAAATAGCCAAGATATCGCTGCGTTGCCGTTCCGGGAGCAGTACCCTCAAATTGAGAGTTTGCAAACCGGCGACCTGATCGGCCGCGCTGACACCTTCGATCGCTTGACGTAAAAACCCAGCAATGCTCGCTTCAGAGATACCCAAATCCCGTGCCAGGGGCGTCAGTTCAAACTGCAGTTGCTCATCGCCATAGGGCAAGGAATCGATGGCATCGGACAACCCGGGAACCCCATTCAATTGACCCTGCAGGGCCATGGCCGCCGATTTTAGGGTGTCGATATTGTCGCCGGTCAGGGCGATCACGATATCGCCCGACTCCCCGCCCCAGCGGTTGCCGCGACCAAAACTGATATTGTCAATTTCAGAGGGCAAGGTGGTGGCCGCACGCCATTGATTGACCAGCTCTTGGTTGGTGTAGGGCCGGTCCTGATCGCTGATCAGCTCAACATCGATGCGCGCCCGATTGGCTTGGTCGCCCTGATTCCGGATAACCAGAGCCGTCTTGATAAAGTCGTAGCCGGTTTGGTCCTCAACCTCTTGCAAGGTCTGGGTCAGTTGATCGATAAAGGCGTCGACCTTGCCGGGCAAGACGCCTTCGGCGAAGGTCACACTGACCGATAAGGACGGTGATTCAACCGAGGGTTGAAACTGGAACGGCACAATTTTGCTGCTCACCATGCCAAGGGCCATTATAAGATTGGCGAGGATAAAGGCCATCAAGATCGGCCGATGTGTCAGGCTCCAGCGAACAATCGGTCGGAACCAGTTGTCGCGCAAGCGATTGAAGGCAGCGTCAAGTTTTTGGCGCATCGGGCGGTCTTTTTTGTGGTGGCTGTGCGACAGATGGCCGGGCAGGATCAAAAAGCACTCGACCAGTGAGGCAACGATGGCCACGGAGACGATAATCGGGATGTCGCGCGCCAACTGTCCGATCGGCCCACCAATCAGCATCAGTGGCAAGAAGGCCGCCATGGTGGTTAAGCTCGAGGCGAGCACTGGCGGCCACATCTTTTTCGCCGCCTGCAATGAGGCGGCACTGGCCGACATGCCCTGTTGTTGATAAGCCCGGGCCTGTTCACCGACCACGATGGCATCGTCGACAATGATGCCGAGTGCGATCATGAAGCCAAACAGGCTGATGGTATTCATGCTGACGCCGGCCTGAGCCATAAACAGGAAGGTGGCAAAAAAGCTGATCGGAATGCCCATGGCGACCCAAAAGGCGAGCCGGCTGTTGAGGAAGAAAAACAACATCACCAGCACTAAGCCCATGCCGAGAGCGCCATTTTTGAGCAACAGACGCAATTGCGCTGCGACGATTTGCCAAGTTTCATTGTAGACATGGATCTGCACGCTGGCCGGCAGGGTTGGCGTGAAGGTGCTCAGCCAGGTCTGCATGGTCTCGGCGTTGTCGAGTGTATCCTCACCCGGCGTGCGCATCAGCGACAGGCGAACGGCTGGCGTGCCTTCGAAATAGAGTGCATTGGAATTGCGATTGATGACCCGTTCGATCTGCGCGATATCGCCTAGGCGCAGCGCGCTGCCATCGTCTAGGGTGGTGACGATCAGATCGTACAGGCTGGCAAAATCGATGTTCGGCGTTTGCGATAGCAGCTGCAGGGTTAGAGCATCACCGGTCGAGGTGCCGGCCGGTTGCGCGGTATATTCGGCGCCAATGGCGCTGGCAATCTGAGCCAAGGTCAGGCCAGTATCGAGCAGTCGCTCGGTGCTCACCGCAATCTGCACCTGTTGGCGCGGGATGCCTTGCAGATTGATTTGCGCAAAGCCGGCCTGCAACAGTTGGCTTTCCATCTTGTAGGCCAGATCGGCCAATTCGTCAGCCGGCACCTCGCCATAGATCAGCAGGTCGGCGACATTTTCGCGCCGCTGTGGACTGCTGATGCGCAAATCGTCGACCGGTTCGGGCAAGTCGACGGCGTTTACCGCTGTTTCAATGATATCGCGCGCCGAACTGAGGCTCTCGGCCCGGTCGGACAGACTGATCCAGAGGCCGACTCGGCCAGAGTTGGCGCTGGTCGAGATCGAATCGATCTCGGGTAGGCCTACCAAGGCCTGTTGTAAGGGGATAGCGACGGTGCGATACATGTCTTCGGCACTGACGCCACCCCAGGTCGCTGAGACGCTGACGCGATCGAAGCCGAAGTCGGGAAAAAACTGATTATTGACCTGATTCAGACCCCAGATGCCTGAGGCGATAATCACAATCATGGCACCATTGGCGGCGATGCGGTGTTTGGCAAAGGTTTCTATCCAGCCCATCACGGTCGCGCTCCGTCTTTAGACGTCACGATGGCCACGGCCATACCACTGACTGGCGTCTTCAGGCGAGTGGTCACCACGGACGCGCTATCGTTGAAATCTGGGCTGCGCACCAAGTAGCCACGCTGCGTGCGGCCCAATATCTCGATATCGGCCGCGTTGATTACGCCGTCCGCAAATAGATAGACCCGCTGTTGATCGTAGACCGCGGTAACCGGCACCTCGACGGCGGGCTCGGCGATAGGGTAACTGATGGTCAGGGCGACGTGGCTGCCCGGCAAGAACGCCACCGGGTTCACGCCACTGGGGACTAGGGTCAGCCGTTGGGCACCGGATTCATTGATCGGACGCAACGCCTCAACTTGCCAAGCGTAACCCTGACTGTCAACGGCGCTGATCTGCGTGGCGTTGAGCTGATCCAAGCGGTAGCGCAGCGGTACGCGCACAAACAGCGCTAAGCTGGCTGGGTCGTAGAGTTCCACTAGGACATCGCCACTGCGCAGTTCCTGACCCTGAGTGACCGATACTTTGGCGACCAGGCCGGCGAATGGGGCCGTGACTTGAAGATCAGCAACCACTTGTTTGGCGAGGCGAATTTGACTGGCGAGGGCATCGCGTTGTGCCAACATCTGCGCCATCTGATCGGTATATTGCGCCAACGTGAGCTGTCGATTTTGCACCGACATCAGCTGCGTCTGATACGCCCGTAGGGCGGCCTCATAGTCGCTGCCGGAGGTGAGCTGCTGGGAATTTAGGCTGGTGAAGCGGTCGACGCTGTTTTTGGCGATGCGCAACAGCTCGCGGTCGATCGTTAAGGAGGCCTGGTCATTATCGTGTTTGAGTGTTTCATTGCGAATTCTCGCGGCCAGTTCCTGCTGTGCGGACCGGCGCTGTGTCAAGGCTTCCTGCGCCGAGTCGGCCGATAAGCTGAGCAGGCCTTGACCCAGCTCGACCGTCTGGCCTTCACTGACATCGAGCGCCAGCACGCGTGCGTTGCTGGTGGCACTCAGGCGGGTGTGATGCTGAGCTTGAATTACCCCAAACAGGTCGAGCTGGGCCAGTGTCTTGTCGGCTAGGGCGGGCACGATTTCAACCGAGGTTGCGCCCTGTTTGCCGAGCTGACCGGCACCTCTAAAACCACGACCCCTTGAAGGGGCTGGCGCCTTTGCTTTCGCCTCGCCCGGTGCCGCTTGTGCTGCGTCGGTTTTGCGCGCGTCAGCGCCTGGCTTGGCCTTTGGCTCACTGGATTCTGGGCTCGGCGCGCTCACGGGGGTTGCCGGGCGACCCCCATACGAGTTTTCCTTGGGCGCGTTCATCATTCGATAGGCACCCAACGCGATGGCCAAGATAACCACCGGGATAATAATTTTCTTCAGCATGTGACGTCTACTTTGATTTTAGTTGTCGGATATTGATAGAGTGTGGCCGAACAATGTGCAAGAAAAATGAATCAGATGACAACAATAACGCACTGGTGGGTCTATTTGCTGTCCTGCGCCGATGGCACCCTATACACCGGGATCACCACCGACCTGACTCGCCGCGTCGCGGAGCATAATGGCCTCCGACCGGGTGGTGCGCGCTATACCGCTGCGCGCAAACCGGTCCAGCTAGTATACGCGGAAGCCAGTGCGACCAGATCAACCGCCGGGCAGCGCGAATACCAACTCAGGCGACTGCCGCGCCCACACAAGTTAGCCCTGGTCGCCGCCTACCAAGCTGAAACGCTCGCCGACCGGGCGCCTATGCCAGTATCAACAGCAGACTAAAACCTCTGCCCAGTGGCAGTGAAACCTAACCAGACCGTTGCGTGGACACCGCGCCGATCCGGGGTCTGACGCTGCTCACCAGAGTCCCTAGGGCTTACAGTGGGGCCGGCTTTTGCTACACTGGCGAAAATTCTCCTAAGGATTGCCATGTACATGGTGCACCCCCAATTTGACCCGGTTGCCTTTAGCCTTGGGCCCCTGTCTGTCCACTGGTACGGTATCATGTATCTGCTCGGCTTCTTGGTCGGTCAGTATCTTGGTATTTGGCGCGCGGGGCGCGACGCTTGGCGTAACTTCAGCACCGAGGAGGTCAAGGATTTACTCTTCTATATAGTGGTCGGCATCATCATCGGTGGTCGGGTCGGTTATGTGTTTTTTTACCATTTCGATCTGTTTATACAAAACCCGCTCTACCTAGTTAAAATTAATCAGGGCGGCATGAGCTTCCACGGCGGATTTCTCGGGGTTGCCGCAGCAGTCATTCTGTTTGCCCGCAAGACCGGTAAGGCGATCTTCAGTGTTGGCGATTTTGTTGCGCCCTTGGTTGCGCCGGGCATTCTGTTTGGTCGCTTTGGTAACTTTCTCAATGGCGAACTTTGGGGCCGACCAACCGACGTGCCTTGGGCGATGATCTTCCCTCAGGCCGGTGATGCCATCGCTCGCCACCCGTCACAGCTCTATCAGATGGCGGGCGAAGGCTTCCTTCTGCTGGTCTTGCTCTGGTGGTGGAGTGCGCAGCCAAGGCCGCGCATGGCGGTCTCAGCGATGTTTATGATCGGCTATGGCGTGTTGCGTACCGCGGCCGAGTTTTTCCGCCAACCGGATCAACATATTGGTTATCTGATGGGCGGCTATCTCACCCAGGGTATGTTGCTGAGTGTGCCATTGATCTTGGTCGGTGGCGCGATGATGGTGTTCGCCTATCGGCATCCGGTGTTCGATGTCTTGCTGCCAGAGGGTAAAAAAGCCAGCGCCGGTCAAAAATCCTCCAAACGCAAAACACGGGCTAAGACAAAATGAAACAGTATCTCGAGCTCTGCCGGCGGATCGTCGATGAAGGTCATTGGATCAGCAATCAGCGCACCGGTAAGCGTTGCCTGACGGTAATTAATGCCGACTTGGAATACAATGTCGCGGCCAATGAACTGCCGTTGATTACCACCCGAAAAAGCTATTATCGTTCAGCCATCGCCGAGTTCCTCGGCTATATTCGCGGCTATGATAACGCCGCCGACTTTCGCGCCCTGGGCAGTAAAACTTGGGATGCCAACGCTAACGAGAACAGCGTTTGGCTGAACAATCCGGCGCGCAAAGGTCGCGACGATATGGGCCGGGTCTACGGGGTTCAAGGGCGAGCTTGGGCCACCCCCGATGGCGGCCAGGTCGACCAGCTGCGCAAGATCGTCGATGATCTGCGCCAGGGTATTGATGACCGTGGCGAGATCCTCAGCTTTTATAATCCAGGCGAGTTTGATTTGGGCTGCTTACGACCCTGCATGCACAGCCACACCTTCTCCTTACTGGGCGATACGCTCCACCTGACCAGTTATCAGCGCTCCTGTGACGTGCCACTCGGGTTGAATTTTAATCAGGTGCAGGTGTTCTTTTTTCTCGCCATTATGGCCCAAATCACTGGCCACAAAGCGGGTATGGCCTATCATAAGATAGTCAACGCGCACATCTATGAAGACCAGTTGCCGCTGTTGCGCGACGTTCAGCTGCACCGAGCGCCCTTCGCGTCGCCCAAACTGATTATCAACCCAGCGATCCGCTCGCTCGAAGACCTGGAAACCTGGGTTACGTTGGACGACTTCTCGGTCGAGGGTTATCAGCATCACGAGCCTATCGCGTACCCCTTTTCAGTCTAATCACGTTGGCTGGCAACTATTCGCTGGGTTCTAATGGGCGGATACCAGCCAGTACAGCAACGTATTTAATGCCACATCGGTCCCGATCAGACGTCGGGGCTAATTGTTTATAAGGTTCTGTCGACTATGTTTCCAAAGGTCCCAAGTTTGGCCGTTACTGATCTAAGTGCCCATATCGACTTAAGTCATCTCAATATCGAATCGACGTCCGATCTAGTAGGCGTGTCCAACTTCCTCGGCCAGCCACGGGCGAAAAAATCGCTCGAGTTTGGCATTGCCATGCGTGGCAGTGGCTACAACCTCTATGTTATGGGCGATGCCGGCACCGGGCGGCAATCGTTGGTGTCCAAGTACGTGCGCGAACTGGCCGAGTCGCAGCCGGCGCCAAGCGAATGGGCCTATATCAATAACTTCGACACGCCGCGCGAACCAGAGGCGCTGGAATTGCCCGCCGGGCGCGGAGAAGAATTGAAGGCGCAGATTAGTCAGTTCGTAAACGACCTGCTCGATACCTTCCCCGCGACCTTTGAAAACCCAAGTTATCAGCGCAAACGCACGGCGATCGAACGCGATTTTAATCAGAAGTACGATGCCGCGATGAAGGTGGTCGAGCGCTTTGCCAATGACAAGGAGGTCGCCGTGGTCTCCGATGGCGGCTCGGTGTTGCTGTTGCCGATTGTCGACGGGCAGGCCTTAGATGACACCGAATTTGCCCAGTTGCCGGAAGAGCGGCGCAGTGAATTTCAGGATCGAATCAATGATATCGAAGAGTATCTCAATGAACAGGTCCTGGAGCTGCCTACTTGGCGGCGCAAGAGTTCCGATGCGTTTCGGCAGCTGACGCTGGAAACGGTGCAGCAGGCGATCAAGCCGCTGCTCAAAGAGCTCGAGGTAAAAAATCAGAGTCTGCTGTCGGTTTTACGCTTTTTTCGTTCGGTGAAAACGAATCTGCCGCCCTTGATTATCGATCTGTTTGCCGATGAGGCGACCGCCGAGAGTCGCACCGAACAGGAAAGCCGGCAAATGTTGGAACATTGGCTCAAGCCGAATCTGATGATGCATCATGATATCAATAACGGCGCGCCGGTGGTCTACGAGATGTTGCCGACTTACCAGAATCTGTTTGGCCGGATCGAATATTCGACCCAGCAGGGCATGCCGATTACCAACTATCAGCTGATTCGCCCGGGCAGTCTGCTTAAGGCCAATGGCGGCTACCTGATCCTCGATGCGGAAAAACTGCTCCAGGAACCCTTCGCTTGGGATGCGCTCAAACTGGCCTTAAAAACCAAAGAGCTGAAGATGGAGTCACCCTTTATTGATGCGACCTTGATGCCGACGGTGACCCTCAGTCCGCAATCGATCAAGTTAAATATCAAGGTGATTTTGCTCGGCCCGCGCGATATCTATTATCAGCTGCAGGAGTGGGACCCAGAATTTATGGAGCTGTTTCGTGTCCCGGTCGACTTCGACAGCTTTATCCCGCGCACGCGCGATAATATCGACAACCTTATTTTGCGCATCAAGGACTACGGTGAAGAAAAGGGCTTCCGCCCGCTAACCAAGAGTGCCTTGGTGCGCCTAATCGAATTTAGTCTGCGTGAAGCCGAACACCAGCACCGTCTGTCGGCCCAGGTCGTCAAAGTATTCAAGGTGTTTGCCGAGGCCGACTTTATCTGCCGCCATCAGGACGATCGCCTGATCGATGCCCACCACATTACCGAGGCACTGGCCGCAGCCGAGTACCGCAACGGCCGGATCGCCGATCAGATGTTGATGGAGATCGAAGAGGGCACCATCCTGATCGACACTACCGGCGAGCGAGTCGGCTGTGTCAACGGCCTCACGGTGATGGAGATCGGTGAGAGCCACTTCGGCTCGCCGGCGCGCATTACCGCGACGGTGCATGTCGGTGGCAAGGGTGTGGTCGATATCGAACGGGAAGTCGAGCTGGGTCAGTCGTTGCACAGCAAGGGCGTGATGATTCTAAGTGGCTTCCTCGGCCATGAGTTTGGCCGTACCTTCCCCTTGACCCTGTCATCCCATATTGCCATGGAGCAGAGTTATGGCTATATCGATGGCGACAGCGCCACCGTGGCGGAGTATTGCTCGCTGATGTCCGCCATTACCCGTCTGCCGGCACGGCAGAATTTGGCGATCACTGGATCGATGAACCAGTTAGGCGAAGTGCAGGCCATTGGTGGGGTGAACGAAAAAATTGAAGGCTTCTTTAAACTCTGTAGCTTGCGCGGTCTAACCGGAGAGCATGGTGTGATCGTGCCCCAAGACAATGTGAAGCACCTGATGCTGCAGCAGAGCGTGATCGATGCCGTAGCGGCCGGTCAATTCACCATCTATGCCGTTAAACATGTCTACGAGGCGCTGCATCTGTTGACCGATTGTGAACCGGGCGAGGCCGATCTGAAAGGCGACTTCCCGGCTGAGAGCTTGAATGGTAAAGCTCAGCTAGCACTTAAAACGCTCTATGAGTTGTATCAGGAAACCGACGAAGAGTAACGCTAGGACGCGCGCGATGGGCGCGCCCCTTGAGGCGGTCTGTTGTTAGAACAGGCTGTCGAGCCCGATCTTCATGCTCAGACCGACGCTTAAACCGGAGGCGGTGGCATTGGCGTTGAGCAAATAACCGGCCTCGATCGCAAAGATGACATGCTTTGCTAGCACCGTTGGGATATTAGCGTCGGTATAGATGTAGGAACCAAAGCCGTCGGCCCCGTACATCAAATCCATGCCGTAACGAAAGCTTTCGGAATTATTCAGCGCCGAATTAGCACCGAGGCCTAGGTACCAGTTGGCACCATAGGCACCGCGCAGGCGAAATGCTAGATCTGTGCTCAGCCCAGACTCGACATTGATCCCAGCATTCCACAAGGAAACCGTCTCGCCCAGCACACCATAGTTGGTTTGGGCCAGCACCAGCTGGTTACGGTGTAAGTAACTGATCTCTTCAATATAGTCGTTTTCGTTGACTAGGGCCTTGGCCAGATTGTAGTGGTCAGAGCGGGCTATCTCGCCGCGAGCACTGTTGCTTTGGGCTTCAGTGATACGAATCCGACCGACCACTTCACGGAATGACTCATTCGCATCGATCACCTTGATGTCTTTGTAAACTGCAAAATAGGCACCTGGCACGACGCCGGACTTGCGACCGATATTCAGTGCGACCTTATTATCGAGCTTCGACAGCACCTGACCGCGCGTCTGAATACTTTGGTCGGCCAGCTCGACCCAGTCGTCATTGCGGATCGATGGGCGACCAAGGTGAATCTTAGCGATGGAATAGATCGCGCTGACTTCGATAATCTCGATGATACCGGTCTGGTCATCGACAAAGCCAAAACTCTCACCGGAACCGCTTTTGATCTCGGTGCCGCGGCGAAAGACGCGGAAGATCTGACCCACCTCGACATTGGCATTCTTGCCCAGGTCAAAATAAATTTGGTCGCTATTGACCTTGACCACCGAGCCTAGCTCGCGAAACTCTCGCTTGAGCATAAGCGGCAGTTCGTANTCTAACTGGGCCAATAGGGCCGTTAATTCTTTGTAGCGAAACTCAAGCGCGCGTTGGATAGTCAGGTCACCGGTGCCGACATTATANAGCGACATCGTGACGGTGGCTCGATTCCGTTTGGGCGTGTACAGGGAGACCACGGCGAGGTTTTCGAGCTTGGCCCGACTGGCCGCTTCGAGCATCGCTTCGATGGCCGCTTCGCTATCGGGCCGCACGGACGTCTTAGCGTTAGACACTTGGTAGTCTTGCAGCCGGTTGATTGCGCTGGAAGCAATCAACCGCAGATCGGGGCGAGATGCCAGATTATCATCGGATAAATCGGTTACCAGCAAGACATTGCCAGCCGCCATCAAGGTGCCGGATAAAAATAGCGACACCAGTCCCAACCATTTAAAAGTCATTTTGCACTCACCTAGTAATCGATTCAATTTTGCGAGTATATACTAGTGTCTAGCAATCGGATAATTTGATCACGGCAAACCAGCATGGTTACGGGGGTTTAGGGCCTTTTTCTGGGCGCCGTTGGCCGACCAATGGCAACCTAAAGACATTTTTAAAGCGGTTTTCACAGCAAAGGCAAAAATCAGCTGTGCAATGAACCGGTTCAACGTATAATCTCGCACCCTTTTTAATCTATTTTGGTTGAAAATCGGCCAATTATGGCAAGACGACTGAGGTGTGTGTGGATTTTCCTAAGCAATATGATGTGATCGTAATAGGTGGAGGCCATGCCGGCACCGAGGCGGCGTTAGCGGCGGCTCGTATGGGCAGCCAAACCCTATTGCTAACGCACAATATCGACACCATCGGGGTGATGTCCTGCAATCCGGCCATCGGTGGCATTGGCAAGAGCCACCTGGTTAAGGAAATAGATGCCTTGGGCGGCGCGATGGCGATGGCTACAGACCGTGCCGGCATCCAGTTTCGCATACTCAATGGTCGCAAGGGTCCAGCTGTGCGCGCCACTCGTGCCCAGGCCGATCGCCAGTTGTATCGCGCGGCGATCCGCGAGATCGTCGAAAATCAGCCGAATTTGGAAATATTTGCTCAGGCGGTCGACGATCTGATGCTCGCAGGCGACCGCATCGTGGGTGCGGTCACCCAAACCGGGATTCGCATTCGCGCCAAGACCGTGGTGCTCACCGCCGGTACCTTCCTGGGCGGCAAGATTCACGTTGGCATGGACAACTACGCCGGTGGCCGCATGGGTGATGCCCCCAGCCTGTCGTTGGCGGCGCGCTTGCGCGAGTTGCCGCTGCGGGTTGGACGCCTTAAGACTGGCACCCCGGCGCGCATCGATTCACGCTCGGTCGATTTCAGCGTCTTGGCCGAGCAACCGGGCGACACGCCCTTGCCGGTAATGTCCTTTATGGGCTCGGTTAGTGACCATCCGCGCCAAGTTAGCTGTTATATCGGCCACACCAATGAGCAAACGCACGACATTATTCGCAATAACTTGCACCAATCACCGATGTACGCCGGCGAGATTGAAGGTACCGGGCCGCGCTATTGCCCATCGATTGAAGATAAGGTGGTGCGCTTTGCCGATAAGACCAGCCACCAAATCTTTGTCGAGCCCGAAGGTCTTAATACCTATGAGCTCTACCCCAATGGCATCTCGACCAGCCTGCCGTTTGATGTCCAGGTCGCCTTCATCCGTTCCATGAAGGGTTTTGAAAATGCGCATATAACGCGACCCGGTTACGCCATCGAGTACGACTATTTTAACCCGCAAGACCTGAAGCACTCGCTCGAGTCGAAGTTTATCGAGGGCCTGTTCTTTGCCGGACAGATCAACGGTACCACCGGTTATGAAGAGGCCGCTGCGCAAGGGTTGTTGGCCGGTATCAACGCGGCGCGCACCGCACAAGGTGAGGCTGTCTGGTCACCACGGCGCGATGAAGCCTATATAGGGGTGTTGGTCGACGATCTGATCACCATGGGCACCCTGGAGCCGTACCGCATGTTTACCAGTCGGGCCGAATATCGCCTGCTGTTGCGCGAAGACAACGCCGACGCTCGCTTGACCGCCATCGGCCATGATCTGGGGTTGGTTGGCGAAACCCGTTGGGCCGCGTTTAACCGCAAGCAAGACGCCATTGCCATTGAGCAGGAGCGGATGCGCACGACCTACGTCCAATCGTCATCCAACGCGGCGACCGCCTTGGCGAGCAAGCTGAAGTCGCCCCTATCGCGTGAATACAGCCTGGCCGATCTGTTGAAGCGACCCGAGTTAAGTTACCAAGACTTAGCGCAGGTTGCGCCACCGACCGCGGACCTGGCTCTGGACGAGCAGGAGCAGGTTGAAATTGCGGCCAAATACGAGGGCTACATCCAGCGCCAACAGGACGATATCGATACCTTGCGCCGCCATGAAGACACCAAGTTGCCAGATAGCCTCGATATTGACCTAATCGGCGGCCTATCGAACGAGGTGCGGCAAAAGCTCAAGGCACAGCGACCGGAAACCCTGGCGCAGGCTTCGCGCATATCGGGTGTAACACCGGCGGCCCTATCGATGCTTTTAGTGCATATTAAAAAACACAAAGCGAGTCGACAAAGCGCATGACTGACGCATATCGAAATAGGCTTGAGGGCGGCATCTTGACCCTCGGACTGACGCTACCGGCGGATGCCGTGACCCGTTTGCTCGAGTTCCACGCGCTGCTGGTAAAGTGGAATAAGACTTATAACCTGACCTCGGTGCGCAAGGCCGATGAGATGATCGATCGACATTTGCTCGACAGCTTAAGTATGCTGCCCTTTATCGGTTCCGGCGCGCTGCTCGATGTTGGCACCGGGGCTGGCCTGCCGGGCATGGTGCTGGCCTTAGTAAGGCCGGACCTGCCGGTTTGGCTGCTCGACAGTAACGGCAAAAAAACCCGGTTTCTGAGCCAGGTCAAGATGATGTTAGGCGTCGACAACGTTACCGTGGTTCAGCATCGACTCGAAAGCTGGCAACCGGAGCGAGAATTCGCCCAGATCACCTCTAGAGCATTCGCAACCCTTTCTGATATGGTAAGCTTCTCGCGACATCTGCTCGCCGATGACGGCCGTTTTTTAGCTATGAAGGGCCTCTCGCCCGATGCAGAGCTGGCTGAATTGCCGCCCGAAATCAAGCTGCTGGCCATTTCGCCCCTTACAGTTCCCGGTACCGATGGTCAGCGCCATCTGGTGGAACTGGGGCTACAGACACCCTTGAAGGATTAAACCTTGAGTCAAATATTTGCGATTACCAATCAAAAAGGTGGAGTGGGCAAAACCACCACGGCAATCAACTTGCCTGCTTCCTTGGTTGCGATGAAGCGAAAGGTGCTGGTGATCGATCTCGATCCCCAAGGTAATGCCACCATGGGCAGTGGTGTGGACAAAAGCGCGTTGGAATTATCCGCCTACGATGTGCTGACCGGAAAATGCCAATGCAGCACCGCCATCGTTAAAAGCGAATCGGCCGGCTATGACCTGCTACCGGCCAATGGCAACCTTACCTCGGCCGAAAGTGAGCTGCTTGGCATCAAGCTAAAAGAACATCGTCTGCAATATGCCCTCGCCGAGGTGCAAGAGAATTACGATTATATCTTTATCGACTGTCCGCCATCGTTGAACATGCTCACCGTTAACGCGCTGACGGCTGCGCATAAAACTCTTATTCCGATGCAATGTGAATATTATGCCCTAGAAGGCCTGGCCGATCTGCTCGAGACTATCAGTCAGATTCAGAAGGTCGTTAACCCCGGACTGGAGATTGGCGGGCTGGTGCGTACCATGTACGACCCGCGTAATACCTTGACCAATGATGTCTCCGACCAGCTTAAAGAATACTTTGGCGACAAGTTGTACAGCGCTGTGATACCGCGCAATGTCCGCTTAGCCGAGGCGCCAAGTTATGGTATGCCAGCGCTGCAATATGATAAGCAATCACGCGGCGCCCTGGCCTATCTGGCCTTGGCGGGTGAGTTCATTCGCCGCAATGAAGGTGAAAAGGCTGACATAACCGTACTCCATGATATTCACAAAGTGACGGGTTGATTCAGATGTCGATGAAAAAGAAAGGCTTGGGGCGGAACTTTGGCTCCCTGATTACCACGCACACTGAAGTTCAGGAACTGGCCGACAAGCCGCTCGATCGGGTCGAGGAGGGTTCCTTGCGCCACTTGCCGATTGAATGGCTGCAGCGCGGCATTTATCAGCCCCGGCGCGACATAGCCGATGAGGGGTTGGAGGAATTGGCCAATTCGATTCGCGCCCAGGGCGTAATGCAGCCCGTCGTCGTGCGGCCCTTGGGGCCGGAATCGTATGAGTTAATTGCTGGCGAACGGCGCTGGCGCGCTGCCCAGTTGGTCGGTTTGGACACCATTCCGGCGGTGATCCGCGATGTGGCCGACGAAGACGCCATTGCAATGGCCCTGATCGAAAATATCCAGCGCGAGAATCTCAATCCGATCGAAGAAGCCTTTGCCTTGCAGCGGTTGCAAAAAGAATTTGAACTGACCCAGGCCGAGGTGGCCGAGGCCATCGGTAAGTCCCGAGTAACGGTAACCAACCTGCTGCGTTTGATCAGTCTTGAGGCTGAGGTTAAGCAAATGCTCGAGCGCGGCGATCTGGAAATGGGCCATGCCCGAGCCCTTTTGGGCCTGTCCGGCCGCGCCCAAGTCGATTCCGCGCGCCAAGTTGTCGCCAAGGGCTTGACCGTGCGCCAGACTGAGCAGCTGGTCCGGACGTTGAATCAGCCGAATAAGGTTAACCTGCCACGCGATAGTATTCGCCAAGACGTCAATATTCAGCGTCTGGAAGAAAGCTTGGCCAAGCGCCTCGGTGCTGCCGTGCAGATCAAGCACGGCGCCGCTGGTAAGGGTTCACTAACAATTAAATACACTAGCTTGGATGAGTTGGACGGCATTCTGGCGCACGTAAAATGATCTCGGCGGCACCAGTTTTGAGCTTGGGGTGTTCCGTTAGGATGGTGAGTTGATTCATATCATTTTACGATACTTAGTATTAGGTGAGTCGGTTTGGTTGAAGCTATGCCATTAACCCCATATACTCACCAGCGATTTTAAGAACTCGTTATCGGGTTAGAATAAAAAATAGGAAAGATGCCTTACTTTAAAGCACGCACCGCCGCCAAACTGGCACGGCCCGCCACAGCATCTATTGCGGTCGTGCAACTGATGGCTGTGCTCCCGATTGGCCTTATACTAGCTCTGTGGGCACCGCAGCTGAGTGTTGCGGTCGTGTTGGGTGGCAGTATCAGTATCGTCGGTCAGTGTTATTATAATTTTCGGGCGTTGCGCTACTTTGGCAGCCCGCACATTGGTCAAGTGGTCGCAGCGACTAAGACGGCCATGGTAGGTAAATGGGCTATTATCATCGGTTTTAGTCTGGCCTGCGTAATACGCTGGCCGGATTTAAACGCAGGGATTCTGTACCTGAGTCTATTTATTAGTCATACCCTGGGTGCGCTCTTGCTACCCCTGTTAGTGGCAAACAAGTTACCATTTTTAGTTAAAAAAACGTCCTACTAGGGCATTGAATACGAATTAAGGGGCTTAGGCTTTATGGCGACTAACGAAGGCGGCTACGCAAGTTCCGCTGAATATATTGAACACCACCTGACGAACTTGACCTACGGTCATATTCCGGATGGTGCCACGCTGTGTGATGGTAGCATTGCCGATCAAGCCTATTGGGGCTTCGCGCACTGTACCCAGGAATCTGCCGCAATGGGCTTTAACGCCATTAATGTGGACAGTATGGCGTGGTCTATCGGTTTGGGTCTGTTGTTTCTCTTTACTTTCTGGCGCGTGGGCAAGAATGCCACCGCAGAGGTCCCGACCGGCATGCAGAACGCGGTAGAATCCGTGATCGAATTTGTCGAAACCACGGTTAACGACATTTTTCATGTGCGTAATCCGCTGATTGCACCCCTGGCCTTGACCGTGTTCTGCTGGGTCTTGCTGTCCAATCTGATGGATATCCTACCGGTCGACCTGATTCCGACGATACTCAACAAGGTCTTCGGTATTGGCTTCCAGAAAATTGTGCCATCGACCGATCCGAACATTACCCTCGGTACTGCGGTGTTTGTCTTTATTATGATGTTGTTCTACTCAATCAAGATAAAGGGCTGGGGCTTCCTCAGAGAGCTAACCTTGCAGCCTTTTAATCACTGGGCCTTTATCCCCTTCAATGTGTTTATCGAAGTGGTTGGACTGCTGGCGAAACCCTTTTCACTGGGTTTGCGTCTGTTCGGTAACCTCTATGCCGCTGAAATAATTTTTATCCTAATCGCTTTGATGTTTGGCGGCGGGTTTGCCATTGCGATATTAGGTGGCGTGCTGCAATTGAGCTGGGCGTTCTTCCATATTCTAGTGATACCGCTACAAGCGTTTATCTTTATGGTTCTGACGATCGTATACCTCAGTCAGGCGCATGAAGATCACTAACGATTTCGCCTGGGTTTTCCGGGCAACCTGGGTTCTACCCTTTTAATTAACAAACTTAAATAGAAATACAATAGGAGAAGTACATGGAATTATTAGTATTAGTATACGTCGCAGCAGGCTTAATGGTTGGTCTTGGTGCTATCGGTGCAGCAATCGGCATGGGTACATTGGGTGGTAAATTACTCGAAGCTACCGGTCGTCAACCTGAGTTGGGTCCAATGTTGCAGACTAAGTTCTTCATCGTTGCAGGCCTAATCGACGCAATCCCAATCATTGGTGTTGGTATCGCGATGTATCTGATCTTCGTTGTAGGTGCTTAAGTCAGTTGAAAGACTGTTTTTCATTAACTTATAACGAGGTGATGGCGTGAATTTTAACGCAACATTTATCGGCCAAATCGTCGTCTTCGCTATATTCGTCTATCTTTGCGCGAAATTTGTATGGCCGCCAATATTGGCTGTGATGCATGAGCGTCAGACGAATATTGCTAATGGCCTAGACGCGGCGGCACGAGCAGCGAAAGATTTGGAACTTGCTCAAGACAGCGCGGTTAAAAAGCTCCGTGAAGCAAAAGACGCGGCGGCTGAGCTGATTGATCAAGCCAATCGACGCGCGGCAACTATTGTCGATGAAGCGAAAGTGGAAGCCGGTGCTGAAGCTAAACGCATTATCGCTGGTGCCGTGTCCGATGTCGAAAAAGAACGCAACGTGGCGCGTGAAGAATTGCGCACCAAGGTTGCCGCCTTAACTTTAGCCGGTGCAGAAAAAATTCTGCAGTCTGAAGTCGATGAAAAGAAACATAGCGAATTGCTGGATAAGTTGGCAGCTACGCTGTAAGAGGAGGGATTATGGCAGAATTAAGTACGCTCGCCCGCCCTTACGCGAAGGCTGCGTTTTCAGCCGCAGTCGAGGGCGGCTCTACTGCCGCCTGGTCGATTGGGTTGGAGACGCTCGCGATGATTACAGAAACCGAAGCGGTCACTGAGCTTTTGCTCAGCCCTTCGGTCAACGCATTGGATAAAGCGAAAACCATGGCGTCTATCGCTGGTGATCTATGCAATGAAGGAACGTCCAATTTACTGGTAGTTTTATCAGAAAATGAACGTTTTGCCTTGTTACCAGAAATTAGTGCGCAATTTGAACTGCTCAAAGCTGAGCATGATAAAAGCGCAGACGTCGTCGTAACCAGTGCATTCGCACTCAGCGACGCACAGCAAAATACATTAGCAGTAAAGTTGTCGGCCAAATTGGACCGAGCAGTGACTTTGACTGTTAATGTTGATTCGGCACTCATTGGTGGTGTCATAATTAGAGCTGGCGATTTAGTTATTGATGATTCCGTACGCGGTAAATTATCAAAACTCGCTGAAGCCATGAATTCCTAATGAGGGAAAATACATGCAGCATCTGAATCCTTCAGAAATTAGTGACATTATTAAAGAGCGTATCGCGAAACTGGATACCAGCTCGAAAGCACAAAATGAAGGTACCATCGTCGGCGTTTCTGACGGTATCGTACGTATTCACGGTCTAGCCGAAGTAATGTACGGCGAAATGATCGAATTTGAGGGCGGCGTCTACGGTATGGCGCTTAACCTTGAGCAAGACTCAGTTGGTGCCGTGGTGTTAGGGGATTACAAAACCCTAGCCGAAGGCCAGACCTGTAAATGTACCGGCCGAATTCTGGAAGTCCCTGTTGGACCAGAGATGTTGGGTCGAGTCGTTGATGCCTTGGGTAACCCTATCGACGGCAAAGGCGCGATTAACGCTAAGATGACCGATGCGATTGAAAAAGTAGCACCTGGTGTTATTGCTCGTCAATCAGTTGATCAGCCGGTTCAGACCGGTTATAAAGCCGTTGATGCGATGGTACCAATTGGTCGTGGTCAGCGTGAATTGATCATTGGTGACCGNCAAACGGGTAAGACCGCAATGGCGATCGATGCAATTCTGGCGCAAAAAAATGCCGGCATTAAGTGCGTCTATGTTGCCATCGGTCAGAAACGTTCAACCATTGCCAACGTCGTGCGCAAGCTCGAAGAACATGGCGCTATGGTTTATACCACTATCGTGGTGGCATCTGCCTCTGAACCCGCATCGATGCAGTTTATTGCACCGTACGCCGGCTGTTCAATGGGTGAATACTTCCGTGATCGCGGTGAAGATGCGTTGATCATCTACGACGATCTGTCCAAGCAAGCCGTTGCTTACCGCCAAATCTCTTTGCTGCTGCGTCGTCCACCAGGCCGTGAAGCCTATCCTGGCGACGTGTTCTATTTGCATTCCCGGTTGTTGGAACGCGCATCGCGCGTAAACGCCGAGTATGTTGAAGAGTTCACTAAGGGTGCTGTGAAAGGCCAGACTGGTTCCTTAACCGCTCTGCCGATCATCGAAACCCAAGGTGGTGACGTGTCAGCATTCGTACCAACCAACGTGATTTCTATTACCGATGGCCAGATCTTTTTGGAAACCGATTTGTTCAACGCAGGTATTCGTCCTGCCATGAACGCCGGTATCTCGGTGTCACGTGTAGGTGGTGCGGCACAGACAAAAATTATCAAGAAGCTGTCCGGTGGTATTCGTACCGCACTGGCTCAGTATCGTGAACTGGCGGCTTTTTCTCAGTTCGCATCTGACCTGGATGATGCAACCAAAGCTCAGTTGGAGCACGGTGCGCGCGTAACGGAATTGATGAAACAGAATCAATACGCACCGCTTAGTGTTGCCGAGATGTCTGTATCCGTATACGCGGCAAACGAAGGCTATTTAAAAGCCCTCACTGTCGCTCAGGTACTGCCGTTTGAAGCTGCATTGCACAGTTATATGAACAGCGTACACGCGGATGTAATGAAGACTGTTAACGAGTCGGGCGCGTGGAACGATGAGATTTCCGGCACCTTTAAAGCCGCGTTGGTTAAGTTCAACGCGACTCAAAGCTGGTAATTGAATTGGCCGCGCAAGCGGCCACATAACTGGGGCTTATGCTATGGCAATCGGTAAAGAGATACGAACGCAGATAAATAGCATTAATAATACGCGCAAGATTACCTCGGCCATGCAACTTGTTGCGGCCAGTAAAATGCGTAAAGCTCAGGATCGTATGTTAACCAGCCAACCTTATGCACTGAAGATTCGTGCGGTGATTGGCCATTTAGCGAATGCGAATGCTGAGTTTAAACATGCTTATCTGCAGGAACGTGAAGTAAAGCGCGTCGGTTACATTGTCGTGTCCAGCGACCGGGGCCTGTGTGGTGGACTGAACGCTAACCTGTTCAGGGCTGTCATGAAAGACTCTGCCGATCTGGAACCTGCTGGTGTTAGTGCGCAGATTTGTGCGATTGGCAGCAAGGGTTCAGGCTTTTTTAAAGCTCGAGGCTACGATCTGGCAGCATCAATTATCCACGTCGGTGATAAGCCGGTGGCAGCGGATTTAATTGGTGGCGTCAAAGTCATGATTGACGATTTTGGATCCGGCAAAATTGACCAACTTTTTGTTGTTTATAATCAGTTCGTTAATACCATGGTTCAAAAGCCAATGATCGAGCAGTTGCTACCATTGGTCGCGACCGACGACGGCACCAAACGGAAATTTGCTTGGGATTATCTGTACGAACCCGATGCCGAAGTTCTGCTAAACGGTTTACTTGCGCGCTTCATCGAAGCCCAGGTATATCAAGGCGTGGTTGAAAACAGCGCATGTGAGCAAGCATCACGGATGTTGGCAATGAAAAGCGCCACGGATAACGCCGGTGATCTTATCGATAACCTGAAACTTGAGTATAACAAGGCGCGTCAAGCTGCGATTACCCAAGAAATTTCTGAAATTGTTGGCGGCGCTGCGGCGGTTCAATAACGGTTTATAAGAGGACATAACATGAGTAGCGGACGTATTACGCAAATCATTGGTGCCGTTGTTGACGTGGAATTTCCACGTGTCAACGTGCCTAAGGTTTACGACGCACTAATAATTGATGCCAACGGCATCACGCTCGAAGTTCAACAGCAGTTGGGTGACGGGGTCGTACGAACTATTGCCATGGGTGCTACTGAAGGTCTGCGTCGCGGTCTGGAAGTGAGCAACACTGGCAAAGGTATTTCAGTTCCCGTGGGTGTTGCCACTCTCGGTCGTATTATGGACGTTTTGGGTAACCCCATCGACGAACGTGGCGCGATTCTGACTGAAGATCGTTCAGAGATTCACCGGGACGCACCGTCCTATGCCGAACAATCCCAGTCTCAAGACATTCTCGAGACCGGCATTAAGGTAATCGACTTGATTTGCCCGTTTGCCAAGGGTGGTAAGGTTGGTTTGTTCGGTGGTGCCGGTGTTGGTAAAACGGTCAACATGTTGGAACTGATCAACAACATTGCAACTCAGCATTCCGGTTTATCTGTGTTTGCTGGTGTGGGTGAACGTACTCGTGAAGGTAACGATTTTTACCACGAGATGTCCGAAGCGGGTGTTATTCAGTTGGCCAACTTACCTGAGTCCAAAGTGGCGATGGTATACGGTCAGATGAATGAGCCACCGGGCAACCGACTGCGCGTTGCATTGACGGGTTTAACCATGGCGGAACGTTTCCGTGATGAAGGCCGTGATGTCTTGTTTTTCGTCGACAACATCTATCGCTACACCCTTGCGGGCACCGAAGTATCGGCGCTGCTAGGTCGTATGCCGTCTGCCGTGGGCTACCAGCCAACGCTGGCCGAAGAGATGGGTGTACTGCAAGAACGTATCACCTCGACCAAAGACGGTTCCATTACGTCGGTCCAGGCCGTATATGTTCCTGCGGATGACTTGACCGATCCGTCACCGGCGACCACCTTTGCTCACTTGGATGCAACGGTCGTTTTGAGCCGTGATATTGCATCGTTGGGTATCTACCCAGCGGTTGATCCGCTTGGTTCTACCTCGCGTCAGCTCGATCCACTGGTTATCGGTCATGAACATTATGACGTTGCTCGTGGTGTGCAAGGCGTACTGCAAGGTTATAAAGAACTGAAAGATATCATTGCGATCCTGGGTATGGACGAATTGTCGGAAGAAGACAAGTTGACCGTAAGCCGAGCCCGTAAGATTGAAAAATATCTGTCTCAGCCATTCCACGTTGCCGAAATCTTCACCGGTGCACCGGGGAAATATGTATCATTGAAAGAAACTATCCGAGGCTTTAAGGGCATTTTGGACGGTGAATTCGATCACATTGCCGAGCAGGATTTTTATATGAAAGGTTCTATTGATGAAGTTGTCGCGGCTCATACTGCACGCAGCTAATCAACACCGGAGGTAAGATCGTTATGGCTATAACAGTACATTGCGACATCGTCAGCGCCGAAGAGAAGGTTTTTTCGGGCCTGGTCGAGCTCCTGGTGTGTGTCGGTGAAGGCGGCGAGCTGGGTGTAAGACCCGGTCACGCACCTTTGTTGACCCGGTTAAAGCCGGGTCCGGTTCACTTGGTTAAACAGGACGGCAGTAAAGAGTTTGTCTATGTTGAGGGCGGATTTCTTGAAGTGCAGCCGAACCTAGTGACCGTATTGGCTGACAGTGCTGTGCGGGCGGACGATATTGATGAAGCCGCTGCGCAACAGGCCAAAGACGCCGCCGAACGAGAGATCGGCGACAAGGTCGCGAACAGGGAGCTAACCGAAGTAGGAGTGCAATTGGCCAGAGCTATGGGCAAGTTGCGCACACTGAAAGAAGCTCGCAAAGCAATGGGCCGCTAGATTGCGCCACCCTTGTTGAAAACGACCCAATGGGTCGTTTTTTTTTATCTAAAGTAAAAGGCCGGACCCAGGGCGCGTTAGACGCAACGTCCAGGCCGCTTCGATGCATGTGATGGACCGTCTTCGCCACACAGCTTTTGCTCTAAGCATCGAAGTGTTTATGCACCACCGCAGGTCGCACAAACCATAATAAAACTACAACCCTCAGCCAGCAGACTAGACAGGACAGACTATGACAATTACTAAAACTCTCGGTGAGTTTATTATTGAAAAGCAGGCTGAATACCCGGACGCCACGGGCGAGCTATCCGCGATATTCGCAGCGCTGCGCCTTGCTGCTAAGATTGTACATCGTGAAATTAATAAGGCTGGGCTGGCGAATTTCAGCGGTTCCGCCGGAAGCGAAAACATCCAGGGTGAGACTCAACAAAAGCTCGATGTCTACGCCAACGACCGCTTCAAGGCAGCCCTGTCGGCGCGCGGCGTGGTCTGTGGCCTTGCCTCAGAAGAAGACGATGAGTATGTGCGTTTTGATGACAGCCTTAATCAGCAGAGCAAGTATGTGGTGTTGATCGACCCAGTTGATGGATCGTCCAATATCGATGTTAACGTCTCGGTCGGGACTATATTTTCTGTCTACCGCCGAGTGTCCGAGATCGGCACCCCAGTTGAAAGCGAAGATTTCTTGCAACCCGGAATTGCCCAGGCCGCTGCTGGCTACGTGATCTATGGTTCCTCGACTATGCTGGTGTTCAGCACCGGGAACGGTGTACATGGCTTTACCTATGACTCAAGCTTGGGTATCTTTTGCCTTTCTCATCCCAACATGACCTTTCCCGACCACGGCCAGATTTATTCGGTCAATGAGGGCAATTACGTTCATTTCCATGACGGTGTTAAACAATACATTAAGTACTGCCAAGTCGAAGACAAAAAGACCGATAGGCCATACAGCAGTCGATATATAGGTTCGCTGGTATCGGACTTTCACCGTAATTTGATAATGGGTGGAATTTTCCTCTATCCAGCCTCGTCTCTGCACCCACTGGGCAAGCTGCGTTTGCTGTATGAGTGTAATCCGATGGCCTTCTTAGCGGAGCAGGCGGGCGGTGTGGCCATTTCCGGCCCAGACGCTCGCGTGCTGGACATCAACCCGACTGAACTCCACCAACGGGTACCGTTTTTCGTGGGCTCAAAACATATGGTAAAAAAATTAGAGCGTTTTTTACGAGAGTTTTCCTGACTGGTACCTTAGTTGAATCGACAGGCAAGGCGCGCTGCTCCATACTGCTCTTTTTGAGGTGGATCTGCCGTGCGTCATTCTGTTCTTTTAGCCGCCCTCTTAGGGGCTACTTCTAGTCTATTTTGGGCGGGCAATGCCATTGTCGGCAAGGTGGTGGTTGCCACGCTGCCGGCCTTTACCCTGTCTCAGTTCCGCTGGGCCTTAGCCTTCGTCCTCTTGGCGCCCTTCGGTCTGCCTCGAATTTACCGGCAATGGCATTGGTATCGTCAACATTTGCCGCGCTTAAGTCTGCTCGCCTTACTCAGTGTCGGTTTCTATAACACCCTGCAATATTGGGCATTGGAATACACCGAGCCAGTTAAGGTCGGTGCCATGTTGGCTCTAATGCCACTGTCTATTGCGGTGGTGTCGGGTTTTCTGGGCGGCCGAAAGTTGAGCGGGCTGGAGTGGCTGACCTCTATCGTTGCGGTGTTCGGTGCCGTGGTAGTGGTCAGCAATGGCCAGTGGTCGGTGTTTTTTAGCCAGCAACGCGGTTGGCTCGGCGAACTATTGATGGTCTGTGCGGTGAGCAGCTGGGCATTTTATTCGGTGCTGTTAAAGCGCTTGCCCCACGCTGGGATTGAGCCTATCGGGCTGCTGACCTTTTTTGTCGGTGTTGGTAGCGTGTTGATTCTGCCCTTTTGGCTCTATGATGTACGCCATGAGGCGATCTTTGTGCCGCCACCGGAACTGTGGTGGTCGATTGCCTTTGTCGCAATCTTTCCATCGATTCTGTCTTTTATGTGCTGGAATAAGGCGGTCAGCTTGGCCGACCCGACTATCGCCGGATTAATGGTGACGACGGCACCGCTATTCAACGCGATGTTGTCCATGGCCTTTCTTAACGCGCACATTTCCTTGACCCAGTGGAGTGGTATCGCGATTGTTATTGTCGGTGTAGCCTCAACCCTATTGCTTTCGCGCCGGCAAACCGTGGTGCCAGTCCCTGCCCCGGTTTAGGCGCGTTTGAAGCGCATTCGAGCAGCTCGTCGATCGATTTTGGTTTGAAAAAGTAATATCCCTGTAATTCCTCACAATCCAGTGCCGACAGAAAGACTACCTGTTCGGCACTCTCTACGCCCTCGGCGACGACTCGTAAGCCCAAGGTATGGCCCATCTTCAAAATAGCCCGCACCAGCTCATCGGATTTGATCGAGGTACCAATCGCTCGAATAAAGGTGATATCGACCTTGAGTACATTGAGCGGCAACGATTGCAATATGCCTAAGTTGGAATAGCCGGTACCGAAGTCGTCTAAGGCAAACTTAAAACCCATGCTGCTGAGGGCCCGCATATTGCCCATCATCGCCGCGGATTCACTGCTGATTGAATATTCGGTAATCTCCAATTCAAACTGACTGGCGCGCACCCCATATTGGCCGAGCAGGCCGGTTATCGCAGTCACCAGATGCAGATCTTCGAGCTGTTTCGGCGATAGGTTGATCGAAATACTGAGGTTAGCGGGCAAGCGATGTTGGCAGTGCGCCATCATGGCAAAGACCTCTTCCAAGACCCAGTAACCAATATCCGATATCAGGGCCGTCTGTTCGGCGATCGGGATAAATTCGCCTGGCGACACAGTACCCAGAACCGGATCATGCCAGCGCAATAGTGCCTCCATGCTGTGCACATGACTGGGGTGGCCGCCTGATACCCTTGGTTGGTAGACAAGGCGGAGATAGTTGTTACGGATCGCGGCGGGTAAGGAAGACAGTATTTGTTGGCGCCGTTCGTTCTCTTTGGTCAGCCGAGGCGAGTAATAACGGTAATTGCCTCGGGCATGGGTTTTTGCCGAACTCAGCGCCGATTCGGCCATCTGCAGCAGTTGCTCATAGTCTTGTGCATCGTCGGGATACATCGATACGCCCATGGTCAGTTGGGGGTAGACATCAGCATCCAACTGGTAAGGTTCCTTAAGGCTGTGTAATAATTTCTCAACAACTATTACCGATTGTTTATTTTTGTCTATATCGACCAGGGCAATGGCAAAGGTATCGCCTGAGAGCCGGGCGACACAGTCCGATTTACGCGAACCCAGAATTAGCCGTTGGGTGATCTGGATCAGCAACTCATCGCCGGCCAACTGACCGTGTTTTTCATTGACCGCGCGAAAATCATCGACGTTGATCAACAGCAGGGCCAGATGACTGTGGCGTCGAGCGCACACGGCAAGGTTCTTCAGAGTTAATTGTTTAAAGTAGTGACGGTTGGCAACACCGGTTAATGAATCGTTCGATTCAAGCTGGGCCACCTGCTCATCGCGTTTACGCAGATTGTGAATATCCCGGACATAGCCGCTAAACCGAGTGGCATCGGTTTTCGCCAGTCGGTGCTCAAACCAGCGAAACTGATCGCCAATCTTAACCCGATGTTCCAGGCTCAGTTGGTCGCCATCGGTGCCCTTGAAGGCCCGAATTCTGCTCGTCGTCTTAACTCGGTCATCCGGATGCAGCAGGGCGAGAAAATCGCTTACGGACATGTCGGCGGTTGGATAGTTCAACAGTTCCTGGAGCGGTTCACTGAGTTGAATTCGGTCGCCTTCATCGCGCCACCATGAGCCCATCTGGCCGAGTCGTTGAGCGGCCATAAGTTCGAACTCATTCTTTTGTAACGCCTTTCTCTGCTTTTCCCGCTGTAAAAAATTCAGGTGCTGCCAGCCTAGAACGAACGACAGGCATAGCCAAACTGCAAACGCGCTGAGTCGGGTCACGGTATTGCTGCGGATGGCAATCTGATGCATTGCGGCCGAAGACATCGCCAGATTAATTTCAATAGCGTCGTATTTTAGGACGCGTTTAATGGGCACCGGGTCCGTATCGGACAAGCCGCCAACTAATGAATAGGTCTGACCCGCCCCGCGCACACTTACGGCCAGGCCGGTATCCGCTGCGCCGTCCTCTTCCAGCGCCAAGCGCAACCGATCGAGTGCCAGTACCCCGGAGATTAAGCGTTGGCCAGGCCCCGTCACCGGCTGAACGAAGATGATGCCCGGAAAGCCCTGAAGCAGCATAACCGGTCCGATCAAGGTGCTGGTTTGGGTCATGAGTGCGCTTCGATAATAGGGTCCTTGGCCCGGTACGGCGTTTAAATCAACCCCCAGCACCGCCTGGTTTGCGCTGTTGAGTGGGTAGACTTGGCGAACCACCAAGTTCGTGGATAGCGCCACATTGAGAAACAGATTGCGCGGCTCCGGCAATAATTGCCTTAACCAGGAATGATAAATAACGCTCTCGATATCGGCTTGTTGGGCTGCGAGAATTGCAATTGAATTCAAGATGGCATCGTTATTAGTAAAAAATTGGCTCACGGTCTTTTCCGCTAAATCGAGGTCAGCGTTTAACGCCCGCAATGGCGCAGCTTGGGCCTTGCTTGCCAGGGCGCCTTCAAACCACTTTACAAAGGGCAATACGAGACAGGCGGCCATCAAGATTAGGCAAAGCGCTGTATTGCCGTTTCGTCTAAAAAAAACCCAGCCACAGCTGCCCAGTGCGAGCAACGCCAAGGTAGCCTCCTGCCAGACGGAATCGAGCCAGGGTATCGCGAATAGGCAGACCAAGGCCAAGCCGGTTAGCGCTCGGGTCATGGCGCTAATCCCGCCGCATGAGGACTGGTACTGAAGTTAATAATATTACACCTCAAGTCAGGATCTGCGCAGTCTTAAACCTATTGAACGGCCGCGCACTTGGTTGAAGGGAAATTGCACTGGTCTGCGACCCATACCCGACACGGTTACCTGGATCGTATTCGGATTGTGAGCCCTGGGATGATGCCGAATTTGACCTACTTATTGAGTGTAGTCGAAGGCAGGTGAATCGGTAGGCCGACTGATGACCGAGGCTGAGCCTCTGGTCCCGGATCTATACCAGGGGGCAGGGCGCGGAGCCCATACCGGTGCCCAACGTGAGCATCATGGCGGGGAGGTGAAATTGGAAGGCTAAGGCTGCCGCGGCGCTGTCGTGCTCCAGCAGAGCCAAGCCGGTATAACCGCATGCCGGTAACCATTGCCTGTCGAGAGTGCTGGCCAGATGCCGACAATCTTGGCGCAGTCTGCTGTAGATGCCGGCATGATAATCGAAGGGATGACCGTGATCGAGGTAAGCTGCCAAGCTGATGGCCACGGCCATGGGCCCTGGCAGTTCGGCCCGAGTCTGGCGCAGGATGGCGAGCAGCTGGGGCGCTCGGATCTGGCCGTCGAGACTGAAGTCGCGCACCCGCAATGTACTGAGCATGTCGAGGCGGTTACCATAGCGATGGGCAATAGCCCTTTTAATGGCCGTTGCGCCGAAATCGAGCACCAATAGATCGTCTGGACTCCGGCAGGTCTGGGCCAGACCATAGAGCGCCGTATCGGCCCCCCAAGGAGAACAAATCACCGACAGGTCGGCTAGTCGCCCCGCCACTGCACTGGCCAGATGGATACCGAACTGCTGACTGCTCAGGCCCCCGGCGATCACTAGGGTCTGCACCCGCTGCCAATGTCGGCTGAGCGCCTGCTGAAAGATAGTACCCTGTTGCCACGGGGCATAATGGCGTGCGCTGTGGACCACCACAGCAAGACGCTGGGCAAAGATATCCACTGTGCATCGATCCCTGGGTCGGTCGGCATTAAAATGGCTTAAAAAGACGCGCGGTTGGCCCTGGCTGCTGTGGCCCTGGGCGTCTAATAGACCGATCAAGGCATGGCGAGACATTAGCTGATAGGCGGTCAGGTTGGCTGTGCCGCACAGCGGATCATCACTGGCTAAACGGTCGCTGGACACCGCCATGCTATTGAGTGAGCCATCTGGCGTCATGAAAAAGGGCGCAGCGATCAATCGTGTGTTAAGCATCCTGATAGTCTCTGTTAGACTGAACAAAAGGGGACTGGCTTAAGGAGCGCGAATCCATTATGACCACACTTTTCCATGAAATAGAAGTGGTAACCTCGCCCGATCGAGTCTGGGCTCTGTTGACGACCCGAGCGGGATTAACTCGTTGGTGGCCGGGTGAGATCTTTATCCAGGGTGGTGATAGTTGGCGCCTGCAACAAGCCGACCGTGGAATGCCACTGGTCTTTAAGGTCGTCGAAGAGGTTCCCGATCAAGTCCTGGAGTGGTTGTGCACACAGGGTGAAGATGATTGGCATAATACTCTGGTGCATTGGCGCATTGAACGCCGAGAAGCCAAGCTGCGACTGATTGTCGAACACCGTGATCTGCGCAAAACGCCCGAACAATTGGCCCTGCTGAATACCCAATGGGGTGTCTGGGTCGATCGGATTGGTCACCAACTGCATCAAGAAATAGACACTATGGACGATAAGGATCTCAATGCCTGGACCTAAAGCTGACATTAATTTAGACGAGCCGGAGGTCAATCTCGACCCGGACGATACGCCTTCCAACCTCAGTGAGGCGAGCGCCGAGCCAGGGGATAAGGCCAGCGATTTGGCCTCAACCAATACCGCTGTGGCGCAAAATTCGTCCAGCCTCATCGGCTTGGCGGATCAACAGCCGTCAATTGTTGCCGATCACCCGGACTTTTGGGTCGTTAATAAACCGATAGGTTGGACAGTGCAGCGCGACGAGCAGGCGCCCAGCGTGCTGCAATGGCTGGAAGAAACCTATGGTGCCAAGGTGTATCCGGTACATCGGCTCGACAAACCCACGTCGGGCCTGTTGCTGGTGGCCAAAACTACGGTTGGCAACCGAGCGTTGAGTCAGGCCTTTGCACAGCGCGGTATTGAAAAAACTTATTTGGCCTTGAGTGATAAGAAACCCCTGAAAAAACAGGGCTGGGTTAAGGGTGATATGGCCGTAAGTCGGCGTAGCCAGTGGAAGCTATTGCGTACCGTGGCCAATCCGGCGATCACCCAATTCACCAGTTCCCTATTAGCGAACGGTTTGCGCGGCTTTATTCTGCACCCGAAGACCGGCAAGACCCATCAACTGCGCGTGG